>Ga0255338_1002274_pt1 | contig 29214 bp, 25 predicted proteins | sample MeOH1_35cm_T4_19_FD_203715 | JGI IMG/M metagenome (GOLD analysis project Ga0255338, IMG submission 203715) | Sandy soil microbial communities from University of British Columbia, Vancouver, Canada - MeOH1_35cm_T4_195 | ecosystem: Engineered > Artificial ecosystem > Sand microcosm > Unclassified ... | reverse complement strand
GCATTGGAGAAAATTCAACGGAGAGCAGATCCAGCTTCCTATCAAAGATGCGGTAAAGGAAGCTATTGAAAGAGAACGCGCCTGCGGCACAAAACTCAAAGTATGTATTGGTACCGATAGCCAGGTAAAAGGCGCGGATACCGAGTTTGCCACCGTGATCGTATTCCTTCGCGAACACAATGGTGGATTCATGTACATCCACAATGAAAAGACAAAACAGAAATACCACATCAAAGAAAGGATGCTGGTAGAAGTGGCCAAAAGCATCGAGATCGCTTATGAGCTCTGTAATCTTTTTATTGAGCACCATGTAGACATGGAAGTGCATGCCGACATCAACACCAACCCCCAGTTCAAAAGCAACGATGCCCTGCGCGAAGCCATGGGGTATATCCTGGGGATGGGTTTTGCCTTTAAAGCCAAACCCGAAGCTTTTGCCAGCAGTTGCTGTGCGGATAAGGCGGTGAACTAGAGTTTGGTTTACTCGTTTATTGGTTTATTGGGAAGGGCTTTGTTATGGCAAACAGAATCTGCATGCGTGCAGGTTATTAAAACCGTGTCTTTACTGATCACCCAAATCAACCTACTCCCTACTCACCACTGGCAACGGACTATGAGTTATTCCTGGTCAACGACCGGGAAGACAATCTGCCTCTTTTATTTAGAGGGTTTGTTGTCTGAGATCTCTTTGTTACATCCTTCAATAAACTGCAGGATGTCTTCGCGTCCCAGTTTCTTTTCGGCACTGGTTACAAAATGGCGGGGAAGGAATTGCCAGGTCTCGCGCAGTTTGTCAAGAAAGGCTTTTACATTTCTTTCTACAACAGCCGGTTTCTCTTTATCGGCCTTGGTAAACACCAGGCTGAAATTCACTTCCCAGTGATCCAGCTGGTTAACGAATTCGAGGTCGTTTTTCTGTGGGGTATGACGGGCATCGATGAGAACGAATACCTGCACCAGGTTTTCTCTTTTGCGTAAATATCCATTGATCATCTCCTCCCATTTGCTTCTTTCCGTTTGCGAACGTTTGGCATAACCATAACCAGGCAGATCCACCAGGAACCATTTGGTTTTGGGGCCTTTTTCGCCGGCAGAACTTTCAATTTCAAAATGATTGATCAATTGTGTTTTACCAGGCGTGGCCGATGTTTTGGCCAGACTTTTCTGGTTGGTAACCATATTGATCAGCGATGATTTACCCACATTACTTCGCCCGATAAATGCATATTCCGGTCGGTCGGGTTTGGGACACTGGGTTACAAGGGCGGAAGAAATAAGGTATTTGGCTGATTTTATCTGCATGGGAGAGAGGGGAGTCTGGAGTTAGGAGTTAGGAGTTAGTATAAATACTACAGACTTCTAACTCCTAACTCCAGACTATTTAGGTCTATTTCTTTTTCTTAATCACCAGACTATCCGCCGGGTACCTGGCTTTGATACTGTCTCTCACGATCTCGCACCAGGTGAACAGGATCTTTTTTTCATCGTCGGAGAGTTTGGCATCCTTGTGGATGATGGTGTAAGAAGTCAGCGGCATTTCGCCATCTTTTACTTCTTCAATACACTCTTCCAGTTTTTTATACTGACGGGCAATGCGGTAGCCGTCGAATTCATTAAAGTTGAGGTGTTTTTTCCCGTCTTTTACATGGTCGTTGATCCACCAGGCCACCGGCTGTATTTCGGCATACCAGGGGTAACGGGTATTGTTACTATGGCAATCGTTACAAGCTTTTGCCAGGATGGTTTTTACATTTTCCGGAACCACATAACTGTTGGATATATCCTTGCTCGTATCGTTTGAGTTGTTTTTTTCAGGGCGGAAAGCCTGCGCCACTACAAAAACAACCAGTAGCACGATCAGCAGTTTTTTGAAGATTTTCATATTTGCGGGTTTAGGAAGTTAAATTAAGCTATTTCCTGTCATTTCCTTTGGTACAGGTAATCCCATTACCTGCAAAATAGTGGGTGCCAGATCGCCCAGTTTGCCGCTTTTCAGTTCGCCCTTCCATTCTTTGTCGATCACAAAAAAGGGGACCGGGTTAAGGGTATGGGCTGTATTGGGACTTCCGTCTTCATTTACCAGGTAATCGGCGTTGCCATGATCTGCGGTGAGGAAAATAGTGTAGCCATGTTCCAATCCGGCAGTAACCACCCTTTTCACACAGGCATCCACGGTTTCGGCCGCAATAATGGCGGCGCTGAATACGCCGGTATGGCCCACCATATCTGTATTGGCATAGTTCAGGCAGATGAAATCGGCAGATTCTTTTTCGATCTCCGGTATTAGTTTATCCGTGATTTCTACGGCACTCATTTCGGGTTGCAGGTCATAGGTGGCTACTTTGGGAGAAGGCACCATGATGCGGCTCTCGCCCGTAAAAGGTTCTTCCCTTCCTCCGCTGAAAAAGAATGTAACGTGCGGGTATTTCTCCGTTTCCGCAATCCGGATCTGTTTTTTGTTATGAGCCGCCAGTACTTCGCCAAGCGTATTGGTAAGGTTGTCGTTTTCGAAAATGACATGTACATTTTTAAATTTATGATCGTACATGGTCATGGTAGTATAATGCAGCAGCAATTGCTGCATGCCGAATTCCGGGTTATCGCTTTGGGTTAATACTTCGGTGATCTCGCGGCAGCGGTCTGTACGGAAATTAAAGCAGATGGCCACATCCCCATCCTTGATCAGGGCCAATGGTTGCTGGGCCTCATCAACGATCACGGTTGGTTTGATGAATTCGTCGGTAACATCGGCTGCGTAAGACTGTTCAATGGCGGCCAACGCATCAGTCGCTTTCGGTCCTTCTCCTTTTACCAGGCAATCATAGGCCAGTTTCACACGCTCCCATCGTTTGTCGCGGTCCATGGCATAATAACGGCCACTCACCGAGGCGATCTTACCAACGGATATATTCAGGTGTTGCTGCAATTCGGTTACAAAACCCAATCCGCTTTTCGGATCCGTATCCCTGCCGTCTGTGAAAGCATGAATATAAACTTCACTCAGTCCTTCCGTTTTACAAACATCACACAAGGCTTTGATATGGTTCAGGTGCGAGTGTACACCGCCATCACTTACCAGTCCGAGCAGGTGCAAAGGTTTCCGGTTTTCTTTGGCAAAACGGATAGCTGCCAGCAACTGGCTGTTACCGGCAAATTCGCCCGTACGGATAGCTACATTGATGCGCTGTAGTTCCTGGTATACGATCCTGCCGGCACCGAGGTTCAGGTGGCCTACTTCACTGTTACCCATCTGTCCCTCGGGCAGTCCTACATCTTCGCCGCAGGTAACCAGGGTGGTATTGGGATACTTTGCATAAAGAGAACTTACGAACGGAACATTCGCGTTCTGGATAGCATCGGCTGATTTAACCTTACCAAGGCCCCAGCCGTCCATAATAACTAATATAACTTTCTTACTCATGGGATAAAATTACTGCATTTACAATTGATGAATAGATGTTAACTTTAACCCAATACCCTGCAAAACCGAGTTTGGCATGTTTTTAGCCATTTCCAGGGTAGAAAATGTGTATTATGAAAAAGATTCTAATGGTTACCGGCTTACTGATGGGACTGCTGGCTTTCAGTACTGTTCAGGCTCAAAGCGATGTGGATGCGATCGTAAACGCATTCAAATCGGCCAATGCGGCACAGGTAGGTCAGTATTTCGACGATATGCTGGATATCAAACTGATGGAAAAGCCTGAGATCAAAAGTATCAGCCGTAACCAGGCTACCCTTGCCCTGAAAGCATTTTTCAGCGAGAACGGTGTCAAAGGTTTTGAGAAAACTTCTGAGAGAGAGTTGGGTAACACGATGTACCTCACCGGAAAACTGCAGGGCGATGATAAGGGGCATAACCTGACGATCCTGTTAAAACAGAAAGACGGGAAACGAATGATCATCAGTTTACGGATCAGTTAACCTAATTATATACCGCGGGGATCCCGTTCCGGTTTTTCGGAACGGGATTTTTTATGTCCTACCTTTACCGTATGAAATCTTTCGACGAACAGTTACAGCACCTGGTAAACGAGGCACTGCTGGAAGATGTAGGTGACGGAGATCATTCTACACGAAGCTGCATACCGGCTGATAAACAAGGCAAAGCGGTTCTTAAGATCAAACAGGATGGTATTCTGGCAGGCATGGCGGTGGCCGAAAAAATATTCCGGTACAAAGAGCCGGGTGTGGTTTTTACCGCCTTTCGAAAAGACGGCGATACCGTAAAGAATGGCGACAAAGCATTTGCGGTAACTGCCAGCGCACACACCATTCTTACCTGCGAACGCCTGGTGCTGAACTGCATGCAACGCATGAGCGGTATTGCCTCTCTAACCCATCGTTATACCGAAAAATTAAAAGGCTATCATACCCGTTTGCTGGATACACGCAAAACCACACCCAATTTCCGTTTGCTGGAAAAAGAAGCGGTACGGATCGGCGGGGGCGTAAACCACCGCTTTGGCTTATATGATATGATCATGCTGAAAGATAACCATATTGATTACTGTGGTGGCATAGCTCCCGCCATTGAAGCAGCGTATGCCTATTCCCGGAAAAGGGAACATCCGCTGCGCATAGAAGTGGAAACGCGAACGCTGGAAGAGGTAAAAACGGTTTGTACCATGGGAAAAGGAAAAGTATTCCGGATCATGCTGGATAATTTCACACCACAACTGATCACTGAAGCTTTACAATTGATCAACGGCGCATTTGAAACAGAAGCCAGTGGCGGCATCAACCTGGATACGATTGAATCGTATGCGGCTACGGGTGTTGATTATGTAAGTGTAGGTGGACTGATACACCAGGCACAAAGTATCGACCTGAGCCTGAAAGCGGTTTTAGTATAAAACGCTGCCTCTGCGCTCTGGCGGGCACATATTTCCGCAAAAGCACAGTAGAAAATATATTTGATAAAAGAAGTAATGAGCCTGTATGAGAAAAAAAAATAAACCCGATGCCCGGGGTTTTGTATTCAGTACCAATCCTTCTTTCCGTTTTGAGGAAGAGGAACAGCCGGCGCAGGATACCTTAGCCTCCAACCAGCAGAAACTGCGGATCCGTCTCGATACCAAACAACGGGCAGGGAAAGCGGTTACCCTTGTTACCGGTTTTATTGGCAAAGAAGAAGACCTGGAAGAACTGGGCAAAAAACTCAAGAACTTCTGCGGCACCGGCGGCAGCGTAAAAGATGGCGAAGCCATTGTTCAGGGCGACCAGCGGGAGAAAGTGTTGCAGTGGTTGTTGAAGAATGGGTATTCGGGGACGAAGAAAGTGTAGACAATAGACTGTTCGTTGCGCAAGATACACTGCCTACTCACAACTCACGGCTCACAATTCGTCATTCATCAAATAACTCAAAGCCCCGCTCGGACATTTTCGCACCTGCTCAATAATGCGTTCGGTACTGGCGCCTTCCATATTTACCCAGGGGCGTTTAACCGGGTCAAATACTTCTCTTAGTTGTGTCCAGCAGAGACGGCTGTGAATGCAGGTGTCAGGTTTCCATACAACTGTAACTTCCCCGTTGGTGTATTTCAAAGTAGATTTAGGCATGGGATATGTTTTATAACGATAAGATTTCTATAGGAGCTATCTGCAAAATCGTTCACCCGTCAATAACAAAAACTGATCAATAATCGATCTCCAGTTTCAGTCTTTCTTTCAGCTCTTTCACGAGTGGATACTGCTCGGCAATATGTTCAAATTTCTGTTTGCTGTTGAGGCGCATGTGAACAGGAATGTCTTCCCTCTCGCTGGCTTCTACCAGTATATCAAAACTGATGGCCCGGTTATTGAAAGCCGTTTGCAGGTGGTCTATCAGCATCATCCTTTCCTGCTCTACAAATTTTTGGGAGGTAAGTGCCGATACGGTAATGGTAAAACGGATATCGTTCTCTATGGTTAAACGGGCTGATTTGAACGTGCCTGCCGATGAATGTTTCTGTTGTTTTTCCAGCTGCACCGCATATTGGTCCCAGCATTCGCGCAGTTTTTCGTTGTTGAGTACTTCCGCTTCTTTGATCTCTTCAATAGCGTACTGGTCGCCGTATTTGGCTCGCAGGGTTTCGAGCAGGTTTTTCTTCGGGCCGCCGGAAGCCGGTATGCTGCGGGTCACAGGTTTAGCCGCAGGTGCAGCAGGAGCAGCTGGGGTTGGGGCAGCAGGTTTTGCTGCTGTGGTAGTTGCCTGCGCGGTTTTTTGTTCTATGTATAACTTAGCTTCAGGGGCCGGTGCTGTGGCAGCGGGTTTGAATTGTACAGGAGCCACCGGTTGGATCCGGAAAGCTACCGGACCATCAACCCGTTTTTTTTTAACAACCTGCCCGTTTTCTACGGAAAGGTCAATGGCCTGCTGGAGGAAGTTGAGTTTGATCAGTGTTAACTCCACATGCAGCCGTTTGTTGCGGGCCATTTTATAATTGATCTCCGACTCGTTCAGAATATTCAAGGCACTTACCAGGTAAGACATACCCGTTTGTGCAGCCACAGCCACATATTTATCGCGCATGCCTTCCACTACTTCCAGTAAAGCCGCCGACTTGGGATCTTTGCATACCAGCAGGTTACGGATAAATTCAGCAAACCCGTTCAACACCAGGTCGCCTTCAAATCCTTTCCGGTTGATCTCATCAAAGAGGAGCATAGCCGCGGCCATATCCTGCTGTTGCATGGATTCGAGCATTTTGAAATAATAATCCTCGTCCAGTATGTTCAGGTGCTCTAAGGTATTCTGGTAAGTAACCGTTCCATTGGTGAAGCTCACGATCTTATCGAGAATGCTCAGTGAATCGCGCATACAGCCTTCGCTTTTCTGGGCTATTACCTGTAAGGCAGCTTTCTCAGCTTTGATCTCTTCCTTGTCTACGATTTCCTGCAGATGGTCAACGGTATCGTTATTGGTGATGCGTTTAAAATCAAAAATCTGGCAACGGCTCAGGATGGTTGGTAAGATCTTGTGTTTTTCGGTAGTGGCCAGGATAAAAATGGCATAGGAGGGTGGCTCTTCCAGTGTTTTCAGGAAGGCATTGAAGGCACTCGCACTTAACATGTGGACCTCATCCACGATATATACTTTGTATTTTCCGGCCTGTGGTGCAAACCGCACCTGCTCTACCAATGTCCGGATATCATCCACCGAGTTATTACTTGCCGCATCCAGTTCATGAATATTCAGCGATGTGCCGGCATCAAAAGAAATACAGCTGTTGCAGGTATTACAGGCTTCGCCGTCGGGCGTGGGATTGGTGCAGTTGATGGTTTTGGCCAGGATACGGGCACAGGTGGTTTTACCTACCCCCCTCGGACCGCAGAATAAAAATGCATGCGCCAGCTGGTTGTTGCGGATCGCATTTTTGAGTGTGGTAGTGATATGCGATTGCCCCACCACCGTATTAAAATTCTGGGGTCTGTATTTACGGGCCGAAACAATGAACTTATTCTCCATAGTGAGCTTGCAAGATAATGAGGCAAATTCGGTTTCCGGTTTCCGGTTTCCGGTTATTTTATGCACACCCCGGTAGCCGGCGGTTACCTGAAAGGTAGCTTCCTGATCTCTAACCTATTGATAGTCCATTTCCGGGTGCCTTTCAAAGGGTTTGTTCCTGTCGAAAAAATAACGGAAAGTAACCATGCGGCGGCTTTGTCTGCCCCCCAGGCTCTTGTAGATATTGATCATTTTCGGATTCCAGTCGCCGGCCCAGCCCATTTCGTATTGGGTGTACCAACCCTTACCCTGTAACAACAAGGCGCATTCATAGATCATGAAACTATCAATGCCCAATGCCTGGTATTTGGGCACTACGCCAAATGCCAGCCCGGTTAACCGTTTGTTATACCCTGTTTTTTTCATCCAGAGCAAACGTAATTTTTCCAGGAATCCGAGTTTACCATTAAAGTGTTTGAAATATTGGTTCAGGTCCGGGATATTGATGAACATGGCAATGGGATCCTCCTTGTAATAGGCAAACCAGACCGTACGCTCATCCATGATGGGTTTCATTTTGGAGAAGAGTTTGATCACCTGTTCTTTGGTGATCTCTTTGTTCTCACCATGTTGCGCCCAGGCGGCATTGTACACGGTGGCAAAATCACCTGCATATTTATCCAGTTCGCTCAGTTTTACATGTTTGGCTTCATAACCCGCTTTGGCTTTGAATTTGGCATGCCGCTCAGGAAATCTTTGCGGCAAAGGATCGTCCACATTCATGTAGTAGTAATACTGGTTGTAATAATTCTCGAAACCATATTGCTGAAACAAAGTCTCATAGTAAGGTGGGTTAAAAGACATGCCATACATGGGTTCACTGTCAAATCCTTCCACCATCAGCCCCCACCATTTATCACGGTCGCCAAAATTGATCGGACCATCCATGGCTTCCATGCCCCTTTGTTGTAACCATTGTTTGGCCGTATCGAATAAGGCATTGGCTACGGATTGATCGTTGATGCTGTCGAAGAAACCTACGCCACCAGTTGAAAAATCTGTTCCCTTATTAATGTATTTAGAATTGGTGAAAGCAGCGATCCGCCCTATCAGTTTACCGGCATCGTCTTTGGCGATCCAGCGCCGGGTTTCACCGTATTTATAATTTTTGTTTTTGGCAGGATCGAATACATCATTCACTTCATTATCCAATGCACGGATATAGGCGGGGTTCTCCCGGTTCATCAGGGCATTCACTTCCAGGAATTCTTTGGCTGTTTTTTTGTCGGTTACTTCTATCAATTGCATGGACACCCTGTTTTTACAAATGTACAGATTGCATGCATCTTTACGAAAAGGCAGCAACTGCCGGAAAGTAAGGTACAGGCGAAGGTTGTGGCGAAGATTATCTGGTGAATAATTTCTCCGCCATTTTTGCGTCGTGTTTGTAAATATCGTTGCGGAAATTGAGCTGGCCGTTCCTGTCTACCCATGCAGTAAAATAAACCACATACACAGGTACCGTTCTATTCAGGGTTACCCATTTCTCTTTGGCCAGGTGCATGGCACTGTCGATCGTATCGCTGGTCCAGCGCTGATCCTCCTGTAACAGGTATTCCGCCATTTTCTTGGGTTCGCTGATACGGATACACCCATGACTGAAGCTCCGCGTTGTTAAAGAAAATAGCTCGCGGTTGGGTGTATCGTGCAGATAGATATTGAAATTGTTGGGAAACAGGAATTTTACCAATCCAAGGGCATTTGTTGGGCCGGGTTTCTGGCGTATCTCGGGTAGTCCCCCGCTGTATCCGGTGATCTCCATATTATTCCGGGCAAGGTAGTTCCTGTTCCGGCTGATGGCTGGCAGCATTTCTTTTCTGACAATGCTGGCGGGTACATTCCAGTAGGGACTGAACACCACATATTTGAGGTTGCCCGTAAAAATAACGGTGTTGTTGGCGGTTGTTCCTACGATCACGTTCATATCCATTACCTGGCGTCCGCTATCCATTACATGCAACTTGTATTCCGGAATATTGACGAGGATAAAACGGCTGCCTCTTTCTGCCGGCATCCATCTTACTCTCTCCATATTTACCAGCAGTTGCCTGATGCGCCAGGAGATAGGTGTATTCAGTTCGGCGATCATTTTATTACCTATCACCCCATCTTCCGTTAAACCCATTCTGCGTTGAAATACTTTGGTAGCATTTTCTAACGTGGAGTCAAACAGTTGACTGGTATCGCTTCCCGGCATATCCCCCAGCAACTGTAACCTTTGTTTGATCTGTGTAAGGGCATAAACACTGTCCCCTTTTTTTAATGATTTTTTTACGGGAGCGATCTTGTCTTTGGGAAACTGTTTTTCCAGTACGAGATACCTAGCTACTTGTTCCTGCAGTTTTTTATACTGTGAATTCCCGGGTACCAACGGTGCTCCCTCGGCCAGTTGCGATTTCAGGGTAGAGTCCAGTAAAACGGTCAGGTCTATCTTTTTCCGGGGAATATACCAGCCCAGTTTTGCCGCATCAATATCACTACCCTTGTACACTTTGGCAGCATACCGGAAAAACTGGCCGGTTAACAATAACTCCGCCAGTATCACTTTGGGCTCACCCATGGCAGGTCTTATTTTTCCAATAAGCAGGTTCTGGAAAAGGTCTTCCAATACCGGGTTGAAAATGCTGCTGTCTGCAAAATCTGTGATATAACTGTTCTGCAGGTTGATAAAATTATGCGCCTGTTCTGCCAGTCCCGATGAGTCAAACCAGGCATATTCATAGTTCCGGTGCGTATAAAAATCGTGAAACTGTTCTGTGAATGCTTCAAATTCAGGATGCTGCAGCAGAAAACTGTCTACATGTACACTATCCAAAAATATACTGTTAAAAGAAGTAAGATGGGTGATGGTAGTATCCCGGGCCATCAGTTTTTTCGCTTTGAAAAACTTGCAGGATGACAGGCTCAGTACCAGCAGCAATAAAACCAACACATTTCTTCTCATGATTCGATGAATATACTACTTCGCAATTTTTGCTACCATGCATTTGCAGGTAGATTTGTTACAACATGCTCACACCTGCAAGAATCTACCTGTTCACCAGCAAAGCAGATGCCACAACACCGGCGGTTTCTGCCCGCAAACGGGTATCACCCAAACTCACAGGCAGGTAATGATGGTCCAGTGCCAGTTGGATCTCTTCCGGCGTAAAATCTCCTTCCGGTCCTATCAGGATCTGTGTTTCGGGAGAAGGGGCGAGGTCTTTGATCAGTTGTTTCGCATCTTCTTCGCAATGCGCCACCAGTTTTTGTGGCCAGACCGATTGTTTAACGCAATCCGCAAAAGCCATCGGTTCATGTAGTATGGGCAACCAGGCCTGCTGGCTTTGTAACATGGCAGCTGCCAGGATGCCGTTCATGCGTTCTGTCCGGAACCGGGTATGCTCGGTTCGCTGGCTGATCAGTGGCTGTATCTCGGTTACACCTATTTCAGTGACTTTTTCTAAAAACCATTCAAACCGGCTGGCATTCTTCAACAATGAAATGGCGATGCTTGTTTTTTGTGCGGGCGGCGGCACAACCTGGTGTTCTTGGATCAGTACTACCGATCTTTTTTTGTCTTCACTAAGCAGAGCGGTTTTGTAAAGATTACCCAGCCCATCCGTTAACTGCAGGCCTGCGCCTGTTTTCATCCGCAATACCTGTATGCAATGTTTGCTGGTTTCCTCACTCAGGGTAAAGTGGGAATGAAGGCCTGTGATCAACTGTTCGTAAAAAAAAGGCAATGCCATAGCTACGTACGAAATGAATTTTCATAAAGGTACGAAGATCATACCTCGCAGTTCCTGTTTCGTCGTTAAAATGGCGAGTCGTTGTCAAATCCTTCGTCAAAATCGCCACCGTTCATTTTACTGCCTTTCTGGATAAAGAGTTTGCTGGTATCGCTGCCACCACCGGCTGCCGGTGGTGCAGAAGGACCTACGGGTTTCCAGTTACTGCCCAGTCCGGGTAAACCGCCGTTATCGTCCCACTCTTCAAATTTCTGGATCTCCAGTTTGGCGCGCAGTTTAATGGTTTCGAGTGAACCGTTACGGTGTTTGGCGATCCGGATATGCGTTTCTCCATGGGTGCTTTCGCCTTGTTCGTTGTTCATTACCTCATAGTATTCCGGACGGTAAATGAACATCACCATATCGGCATCCTGCTCAATAGCACCCGATTCACGGAGGTCACTCAGCTGCGGCATTTTACTTTCTTTACGGGTTTCCACCGCACGACTTAACTGACTCAGGGCAATGATGGGCACGTTCAGTTCTTTGGCCAACGCTTTCAGGTTACGGGAGATGTTGCTGATCTCCTGCTCCCGGTTGCTGCCACGGTCGCCGGTGCCGCTCATCAGCTGCAGGTAGTCGATGATGATGATACCAACATTGTGTTTGTTTACCAGTCTTCTGGCTTTGGCACGGAACTCGAAAATGTTCAGCGCGGCCGTATCATCGATAAAAATGGGTGCTACTTCTAGTTTTTTAATACCCTTGGTGAGCAATTGCTCGTACTCGTAATTCTCCAGTTTACCCCGGCTGATCTTTTCCATCTTGATCTCACTCTCGGCACTCAGGATACGCTGTACCAGCTGTGAAGCACTCATCTCCAGGGAGAAGAAACCGACCGGAACGGGTTTGGTAGGATGTAAGGCTGAGTTTCTCGCCAGGTTCAGCGCAAAGGCGGTTTTACCCACCGAAGGACGTGCCGCCAGGATGATCAGATCCGTTGGTTGCCAGCCGTAGGTGATGCGGTCAAGCGTGGCAAAACCACTTGGCACACCGGAAATATCTTCTGTTTTGGTACGCAGTTCATCGATCCGGTTAATGGTTTTGGCCAGCACGTTCTGGATATCTTCAAAATTCTTCTTCAGGTAATTGTTGGTGATGTTGAACATCTTGGTCTCACTCTCGTCCAGCAGGTCAAATACGTCGGTGCTGTCTTCATACGCATCACCAATGATCTCGCCGCTGATGCGGATCAGCTCGCGCTGGATAAATTTCTGCAGTACGATTCTTGCGTGTGCATCAATATTGGCAGTAGAAACAACGGCGTTGGTAAGTTTGGTAACATAGTAAGGGCCACCTACGGCATCCAGCTGTTCGCGCATTTTCAGCTCTTCTACCACGGTCAGGATATCGATGGGCATGCTTTTCTGCTGCAGTCCCTGCATGGCTTTGTAGATAAGCTGGTTAGCCTCCACATAAAAACACTCGGGTTTGATGATCTCGGAAATGGTATCAAAAGCACTTTTTTCCAGCATCACGGCACCCAGTACCGCTTCTTCCAGTTCTTTGGCCTGTGGCGGTACTTTGCCATATACCATAGTGCTCATATCTATCGAAGTCTTCCTTCTTTTCCGGTCTTTGTTCAGGCTGGTCAGATCCATTTTATCTTCAGTACTTAAGGAGTTAGTAAACCATTTTTCGTACTTCAGCGGCCATTTTTCCATGTTACGGAATTGTTACCAGAGAAGTAAGGGGGAGCGAATATATGGGTTAGAAAGTGGCCTCAGAAAATTTTTTCGGGCAATTTTCATCCACAGTATATTCATGGGCTATCCACAGCCAATCCGGCCCTGTTCACACAAACTACTACAGTTATCCCCCAAAATCAAAAGTTTTCCGCCACCGGCAGGCGGTAATGCACAGCGCCCTGTGCAGAAAGAATTCTCAGTAAAAAAGAGGGCTTTCCCGGGAAAAGCTGTAACTGATAAGGAGTGAATCGTGAGTGGTGAATAGGGAAGATTTTAACTAACTACTGACTACTCACTACTCACGATTCACGCCTCACGTAAATTTTATCACCTATTTTTGATGCCCGTAAAGAGCAAGCAACTATGACGATCAGTTACAATTGGTTATGTGATTACCTCCCAGAAGCGGTAGATCCGGAGAAATTATCGAAGATCCTGACCGCTATCGGGCTGGAAGTGGAGAGCCTGGAAAAATATGAGAGTATCAAAGGCGGCCTGGCCGGCCTGGTGATAGGGGAAGTGCTGGAAACCAGCCAGCACCCTAATGCAGATAAATTAAAGTTGACAAAAGTAAATACCGGTGCAGCAGAACCCCTGCAGATCGTTTGCGGGGCGGCTAATGTGGCTGCCGGACAAAAAGTAGTGGTAGCCACGATAGGAACCACGATCTACCCCGTTTCCGGCGAACCGTTGACCATGAAACTGGCCAAGATCCGCAGCGTGGAAAGCCAGGGTATGATCTGCGCCGAAGATGAGATCGGCGTGGGCACCAGTCATGAAGGAATTATTGTTTTGCCAGCAGATGCCGCAGTAGGCTCGCCTGCGGCGGAGTATTTTCAACCCTATTCCGACTGGATCTATGAGATCGGGCTCACACCTAACCGGATGGACGCCATGAGCCATTATGGTGTGGCAAGAGATGTTTGCGCCTACCTCACGCATCATATCACGGAAACCCGTGTAAAAGCGCCTTTTGCAAATGGTTGTATGGTTGATAATACATCTCTCCCCATCAAAGTAACGATCGAAAACGCAGCTGCCTGTCCCCGCTATGCCGGTGTGAGCATCAGTGGGGTTACGGTAGGAGAGTCGCCCAAATGGCTGAAAGACCGTTTGCTGGCCATTGGCTTACGCGCTATCAATAATATTGTCGATATCACCAATTTCATCTTACACGAAACCGGTCAGCCGCTGCATGCTTTTGATGCAGATGCCATTACCGGTGGAGAAGTGATTATTAAAAACCTTCCTGCCGGCACACCCTTCACCACACTGGATGAAAAAGTGCGCAAACTGGATGCAGAAGACCTGATGATCTGTAATGCCAAAGAAGGCATGTGTATCGCAGGGGTGTTCGGTGGTTTGAAAAGCGGCGTAACGGCCAACACCCGGAATATTTTCCTGGAAAGCGCCTGGTTTCACCCGGTCAGTATCCGTAAAACTTCGGTTAGGCATGAACTCCGTACCGATGCGGCTACCCGTTTTGAAAAAGGCGTGGATATTTCCAATACCGTGAATGTATTGAAACGTGCGGCCCTGCTCATCAAAGAGATCGCCGGTGGCGAAATTGCGAGTGAGATCGTGGATGTATATCCGGATCCGCAGCCCAAAACCGAAGTATCCCTCAAAAACCATTATCTCAAAAAACTGAGTGGTAAAAACTACCATGGCGATGCCATCAAACGAATACTGACCAGCCTCGGTTTTGAGATCGTGCGCGAAGGACAGGATGAACTGCGGGTAGCCGTGCCCTATAGCAAACCCGATATCAGCATCCCTGCCGATATCGTAGAAGAGATCCTGCGGATTGACGGACTGGATAATATTGAGATCCCCGCCACCATCACCATCAGCCCGGCAGTAGAGAAACTCGGACAAAAAGAATCCTTAAAGGATAAGATCGCCGGTTACCTGGTAGGACAGGGTTTCACAGAGATTCTGACCAACTCCATCACCAACAGCAAATACCTGGAAGAAGAAGTGCTGGCGGTAACCGTGAAAATGATCAATAACCTGAGCGAGGAGCTGAATGTGCTTCGTCCCTCCATGCTGGAAACCGGCCTGGAATCCATCGCCTATAACCTGAACCGCCGTAACCAGCACCTGCAGTTTTTTGAACTGGGTAAAACCTATTTCACCAAAAATGTGGGCGAGTATACTGAAGAAGAACATCTCTGTTTATACATAACCGGTGCCAGCCATGAAGATGGCTGGCGCGAAAAAAGCAAGCCCAATGATTTTTACCGGTTAAAGGGATTGGCTGCTGCGGTGCTGGAAGTATCGGGATTGAATAATGTGCAGTTTGAAGCGGCCGAAGGCGAAGGACTGGTGTTGCAGGTACTGTACGGTAAACGTAAACTGGGAACCCTCCTGCAGGTATCTCCCAAAAAATTGCAATCCTTCGATATCAAACAGCCGGTGTATGTGCTGGATCTGCATTTTGGCCAGTTGCTGGAAGCCGTGAGCCAGAACAGGATCCGGTATAAGGAAGTGAATAAGTTCCCTGCGATGCAGCGCGACCTGGCGATGGTGGTAAAACGCGCCACCAGCTTTGAATCGATTGAGCAGACCGTTAAAAAACTGAAGCTGCCTAAACTGAAAGAGGTTCGTTTATTCGATGTGTTTGAAAGTGAAAAACTCGGCGCAGATAAAAAATCCATGGCCATCAGTTTTCTTTTTGCGGATGAGGAGAAAACCCTCACTGATAAAGAAGTAGACGCGATGATCGCCAAACTGATCCAGGGTTTTGAGAACGAGCTGGCTGCGGAGATCCGGAAATAACAGCGGCAGAAAATATCCAAACACCTAATTACCAGCGCAGAAGTGAATAATAAGTGCAGTAAAATGGCATAACTCTTCTGCATTGACCTTATCTTTAATCAGATGGTTAACCTTGAGCAACAGATAAAAAGCATCCAGGATAAACTTCAGCTGTTGCTGAAGCAACAGGCTTTGCTGCAAAAGGAGAACCAGCAACTGAAAAAAGAGCTCGAAAAACAGACCGCGCTCACCGAAGAGAAGCAGGCGCTGGTACTGTCGCTGCAGCAACAGGTGGATGTGGTAAAAATGGGTTCCGGGTCTTTGAACGAAGCCGAAAAAGCCGCCCTCAGCAAACGCATCGATGGATATCTGAAAGAAATCGACCAGTGCCTGGCACTCTTAAACACCTGATCCTATGTCTGAACTCATTCCTGTAAACATACTGATCGCCGACCGCAGCTACCGCCTGAAAATTGAGGCGGCAGATGAGGAAATGGTCCGCAAAACCGCGACACTTATCAACGATAAGATCACCCAGTTCAAGACCCAGTTTGCGGGCAAGGATATGCAGGATTACGTATCCATGGTACTGCTCTGGTTTGCCACCGAACAGAATCAATCGGGCATCGACCATGTAAAATGGACGGAAGCAGCCGAAAGACTGGCTTCCCTCGAAAAAATGGTAGACAAGGCACTCGCCGGCGACCAGGAGCGTTGAGCCCGGTTACAGGTTACCTGCAACCAGAAACTAGTAACCAGTAACCTGCTCTCTTCCAACAACTTCACAATTCCCCGCTCGTACTTCGTACTTATTTAATTATCTTCGTCTATTATCATTTACTTATTATAGTAAAATGAGATGTGAACAACGTATGATTGCGAACTATTTAAAAACATTCCAACAACATGGACCAAACAGTAGTATCTATAATAATTGGTGCAAGTACACTAATTGTAGGGCTTATAGCGGGTAAATTCCTTTTCGCTAGAAACACAAAAAAACAGGTTGAAGATGCTGAACAACAGGCTCAAAACATACTGAAAGAGGCCGAACTCCGGGCCGAAACGATCAAAAAGGAGAAACAACTGGAAGCCAAAGAGAAGTTTGTACAGTTGAAGTCTGAGTATGACCGGGAAGTGATGGAACGGAACCGTAAGCTGGGCGAACTGGAAAACAGGGCCAAGCAGAAGGACATCACCATTAACCAGAAAGAAGCGGCGCTCGACAAACAGATCAAAGAGAACGAGACTATCAAAGAAAACCTCAATCGCCAGATTGAAGTGGTGAACCATAAGCGTACCGAACTGGAAAAACACCAGGAAGAGCATATCCGCCGCCTGGAGAAAATTGCCGGGTTGAGCGCAGAAGAAGCCAAATCCCAGTTGGTTGAAAGCCTGAAAGCCGAAGCGCATTCACAGGCCCTTACCCTGCAGCAGGAGATCATTGAAGATGCCAAACTGAAGGCCAATAAAGAAGCCCGTAAGATTGTGATCCAGTCTATCCAGCGTACTGCTGCCGAAGTAACGATAGAGAACACGGTAACCGTATTTAACCTCGAATCAGACGAAATAAAAGGCCAGATCATTGGCAGGGAAGGACGTAATATCCGCGCCATTGAAGCCGCTACAGGAGTAGACCTGATCGTAGACGATACACCCGAAGCCATTATCCTGTCCTCTTTCGATCCGTTGAGAAGGGAGATCGCCCGTTTAAGCCTGCAGCGCCTGGTATCGGATGGTCGTATCCACCCTGCCCGTATCGAGGAAGTGGTAGAAAAGACCCGTCGCCAGCTGGAAGAGCAGATCATTGAGATTGGGGAAAGAACTGTGATCGAAATGGGGATCCATGGCCTGCACAAGGAACTGGTACGTATCGTAGGTAAAATGCGTTTCCGTTCTTCTTATGGCCAGAACCTGCTGATGCACAGTCGCGAAACAGCTAATCTCTGCGCCATCATGGCTGCCGAGCTGGGTATGAACCCCAAACTGGCCAAAAGAGCTGGTCTGCTGCACGATATCGGTAAAGTACCCGACGAAGAAACAGAACTGACCCACGCCCTCCTGGGAGCCAAATTAGCCGAGAAATACGGCGAAAACCCTGCCGTTGTGAACGCCATTGGTGCCCACCACGACGAAATGGAGATGCAGTATGTGATCTCTCCCATTATCCAGGCCTGCGACGCCATCAGTGGCGCCCGTCCGGGAGCCCGCCGCGAGATCATGCAGCAGTACCTCCAGCGGATCAAAGACCTTGAGAATCTGGCACTTAACTATACCGGTGTAGAAAAAGCCTATGCTATCCAGGCCGGTAGGGAACTGCGGGTAATTGTGGAAGCCGATAAGGTAACTGACGTAGACAGCGACAAGCTGAGCTTCGAAATAGCCCAGAAAATCCAGACCGAAATGACCTATCCGGGGCAGATCAAAGTGACCGTAATCCGTGAAAAACGGGCCATTAACATAGCGAGGTAAAAAAAATTACGCATTACTCATTACTAATTATTAATTATTCCCTTACCTTTGCCGTCCGCAAAAAAGAAAAGTTATGAACGCAGCAGTTCAGTTTGTTCACGATCAGTTGACAACTAAAAAGACCCATCCGGCTTTCAAAGCTGGTGATAATATTACCGTTAACTACAAGATTGTAGAAGGTGGTAAAGAGCGTATCCAGAGTTTCCGTGGAGATGTGATCAAACAGCAGGGAAATGGCGCAACCGCCTCTTTCACTGTACGTAAGATCTCTGATGGAGTAGGTGTAGAGCGTCTGTTCCCGATCCTGTCTCCCAACATCGATTCCATCGTGTTGAACAAGTCCGGTAAAGTTCGTCGTGCCAAATTATACTACCTGCGCGAGCGCAGCGGTAAGAGTGCCCGTATCAAGGAAAAACGCTTCTAAGCATTTTTTCTTTAATATCATCGAAAGCGGAAGTTTAGGATACACTAAACTTCCGCTTTTTTATGCGGTCTATACCAGAGAATTATTTAGTTGTGCAACATTTGTTTTACCTTAACTTTACAACTCTTAAAAACAATCTTATGGGCAATTTAGGTTTTCAGGAAATTTTACTGATAGCAGTAGTGGTTCTCGTATTATTTGGCGGTAGAAAGATCCCTGAGTTCATGAAAGGACTGGGTAAAGGCATCCGTGAATTCAACGATGCCAAGAATAATGTGAAAAAAGAACTGGAAGAAGGTATGAAGGAAAAAGACCAGACTACCACCACTACGCAACCGTAATTTATTCCCTTCAAAAGCATTATAGGCTTTGTTTCGATTCACTACAATCAAAGACTATCATACAACATTACAGAACGGCCAAACCACCTGCGTGGAGGCCGTTCGTTGTTATTTGGAGTTGATCCGGAGCCGTCCGCAACTAAATGCTTTCCTTTCTGTGTATGAAACCGAAGCCCTGGAACGCGCAGCGGCATTGGATCTGCAGCGACAACAGGGACAACCACTGGGAAAACTGCACGGAGTAGTAGTGGGATTGAAAGATGTGATCAGTTACAAAGACCATCCCCTCTCAGCGGCTTCTAACATTCTCGGAAACTTTACTGCTGTATATAACGCTACTGCTGTAGATAAATTACTGGCCGCAGGTGCCATCATCATCGGCCGCCAGAACTGCGATGAATTTGCGATGGGTAGCAGCAACGAAAATTCTGCCTTTGGTGCGGTAAGAAATGCCATTGATGAAAGCCGGGTTCCCGGTGGCTCATCCGGTGGGTCGGCGGTAGCTGTTCAGGCAGATCTGTGTATGATCAGCCTGGGAAGTGATACCGGCGGCTCGGTAAGACAGCCCGCAGATTTTTGCGGAGTGGTGGGATTAAAACCTACTTATGGCCGTGTTTCGCGTTATGGACTCATTGCCTATGCTTCCTCTTTTGACCAGATCGGCATTTTTGCCAAAACAGTGGAAGATGCCGCCCTTGCACTGGAAGTGATTGCCGGTGCCGATGATTTTGACAGTACCGTTTCTGCGAGGGAAGTACCGGCTTATGCCGAACTGGCCCTGGAGAATACGGAGAAAAAATACAAGATCGCTTATTTCAAAGAAGCCCTGGAACATCCGGGTCTGGACCCTGCCATCCGGGAAACGATCGAAGCGTTTATCAAAAAATTAACAGACGAGGGGCATACAGTAAAAGCAATTGATTTTGAATTGCTTGAACATGTTGTTCCAACATACTATGTTTTAACCACGGCCGAAGCTTCCAGCAATCTTTCGCGCTTCGATGGGGTAAGATATGGCTATCGTGCCGATATCGCTGGCGGCGACCTGACCGAGCTGTACAAAGCATCGCGAAGCCAGGGTTTTGGCAAAGAAGTACAACGCCGCATCATGCTGGGTACTTTTGTATTGAGTGCTGGTTATTTTGATGCTTATTTTACTAAGGCTCAACAAGTTAGGCAGTTACTCAGTCAACGTACCCAGGCTATTTTTGCGGAGTTCGACGCCATCATTTCACCCACGGTTCCGGCTACGGCTTTTAAGATCGGGGAGAAGAGCAACGACCCGGTTGAAATGTTCCTGGCCGATATCTATACCGTATTTGCCAACCTGGTGGGAATACCCGGTATTTCACTCCCCCTCTTTCAACACCCCAATGGCCTGCCCTTCGGGCTGCAGGTAATGACTTCTCATTTTGATGAGGTATCTTTGCTGCGCCTTTCCCGGCAGCTTACCGCTATCGCCGGGTAGGTGGGAAACCGGCTACCGGTCATATACCGGGAGGAAATTCCCTCATCATAATCCTTTTACATGAAGTGGTTCGGCATCAGCATCAGTTCGCATATATCTGTCGCCAAAGTATCCTTGGTGGGATTTGCCTTTGTGGCGGGTAGCCTGGGAACCATGTCGTTTATAGAGGCTGATTACCGCGATGTTTCAACTGTGGATACGGCTTTCGATGGCAAATCAGGTTTTAAGAACCTGTTCTCAACCAATCATTTTGACGCTTCCCGACCTTATGCGGCCCAACTGAATCCGCGGGCGGTCTCTTTTGTGCAGGAATATATCCGTAAACAGGGCAAGGAGCTGGAAAAAATGAAATTCTGGGGCAAACCCTATTTTGATCTGTACGATAACGTATTGGCCCTCTATGGCATTCCCAAAGAGATGAAATACCTGAGTGTGATCGAGAGTCACCTGAACTCCGGTCTGGTATCCTGGGCTGGTGCCGTAGGTCCCTGGCAGCTGATGGATTACGAAGCCAGGCGCTTTGGTTTGCAAACCAGGGGGGTGGACGAGCGTACGGATTATTACAAAAGTACCCATGTGGCCGCCAAACTGATGAAAGAGTTGTATGGCGATTTCGGCGACTGGCTGCTGGTGGTAGCTGCTTACAACGGCGGACCGGGAAGGGTGAGGCAGGCCATGCGTAAATCAGGCAGCCGCGATTTCTGGGACCTCCAGTATTATTTACCCGAAGAAACCCGCAACCACGTTAAAAAATTCATTGCCACCCATTATGTGTTTGAAGGCAGTGGTGGCTGGACCACCATGACGGCCAATGAAACGCAGGTGCAGAAGGCCCTTGCCACCCAACCGCAGGAAGTTGTGTTATCAGCGGATGATCTGGCCAATACAGCAGTGCTGGAAATTGGTGGGCGTTATAATTCGGTGATTATTGCCAATGCCTTGCTGATGGATATTGCCCGCTTCAACAAATGGAACCCCGGTTTTGACAAAACACTCGCCGAAGGCAAAAAGTATCCCCTGCGTTTACCGAAAGAAGCTGTTCCTGTTTTTGAAGCCAGGAAGAACAGTATCCTGATGGAGTCTGTTCGGGCTTTGCTGGAAGGAAGGAGTACGGTATCCAGATAATGAATGTACTTACATTAAGCCAGTACTTTCTGAATGGCTGCGGCTTTCAGTAAACACTCTTCATATTCTTTCTCTGCATCGCTGTAAAAAGTGATGCCGCCTCCTACCAGATAACTGAGATAAGCGTCCTTGGCATTATAGAGAATACTGCGGATGACCACATTAAAATCAAAATCATTATCCGGACTGATATAACCGATGGCGCCGGAGTAAATGCCTCTTTTGGTTACTTCATATTGCTCAATCAGTTCCATCACCCGGCGTTTGGGTGCACCGGTCATGCTACCCATGGGGAAACTGGCCCGCAGGATCTCTGCCAAACCAAAACCTGGTTGTAATTCCCCGGAAATCGTAGAGATCATCTGGTGCACCTGTGGAAAACTGTATACCCCAAACAATTCCTCAACCTGTACCGAACCTTCTTTGCATACCTGGCTCAGATCGTTGCGTACCAGGTCTACCACCATTACATTTTCACTCCGGTCTTTTTCACTTTCGATCAGCGCCTGTTTTAAAGATTCATCCGCAACCACATCTGACAGGTTACGTTTGAAAGTTCCTTTGATGGGTTGGGAGAGTAACCGGGTTCCTTTTTTCTGCAGGTATCTTTCGGGGCTGGCACACAAAACATACTTGTCTTCCATTTTATAAAAACAGGCGAATGGATTAGGAGAGATAGCTGTTAACTGCCGGTAAACCGATAGGGGATCAATCTGCGTGTTCTCCGCATAAAATTCCTGGCAGAAATTGATCTCATAACAATCTCCCCGCTGTATATGTTTACGGATAGATTCAATCTTGTGCAGGTAGTCTTCTTTGGCCATGCGTGGCTGGATAGCCAGACCGGCGGATGTATTGTCCGTAAGCAAAACAAGGCTGCAGATCTCTTTGAAGATCTGTTCGGGGTTTTCCTGCAGGGTAGCAATGGTTAACCGGTTACCCGATAATTGTAACACCGTTTCGGGCTGGAAGAAAAAAATATCCGGGAAACCGATAGGGTCCGGGTGCAAGGATTGCAAGGGTGCCACTGCATTTTTCAGATCGTAGGCAAGGTGGCCAAAAAGCCAGTCCTGGTTGTTGCGATATAGTTCCTGTAAAGAAGTGAAAATATGTTCCGTGGGGGAAAAGATGCTGGCGGCGCCTGCGGCTGCCAGGCATTCTACAGACGGGTGGCTGGAACTGTATTGATGGTTATCCAGAAAACAACAAATGTTGAACCGGTTAACCCAGCTCAACATTTGTTGTTTACATGTATCAATATGCTGTACAGGAAAGGAGGCGGTTGTTCTTTTCACCGTGTAAGGGGGCGATGATCAGAAATCATCATCTTCTTCATCATCAAATCCACCACTTTTATCGTTGAACAGGTCGAATTCCTTGAAGTCTTCGTCCAGTTTAAAATCATCGTCGTCATCCCCTTTCTTTTTGCCACCGGCAGCTTTCTTGCCTTTGCTTTTAGGGATATCAAATTCATCAAAGTCAGGATCCCATTCGTCTTCCTCTTCGGGTTTTTCCCAATCATCTTCCAGATCATCAGCTTCATCATCATCATCATCGTCACTGGCGGTTTTTTTGCCGGCAGCTTTGGACACGCTTTTTTTAATGGGCCTGGTATCTTCTTCCTCATCATCTAAATCATCATCCTCCTCTTCCAGTTGTTTCCTGCTTTTGGAAGACGGTTTTGCATCGGTGTTTTTTGCCGGTGCTGTTTTTGCTTTGGATTTGGGATCCTTATCAGATTTTGGTGCCATATTTCTAATAAGATTATGTGCGTAAAATTTCAACGCAATTTATTATTAACCAAATAATTTTTTCAATATCAAACGAAATGCCAATTACCCTTTATACATGTACGATCTGGTCGCGTCCGGGGCCATTGGAAACATATTTTACCGGGGCGCCTATCTCGTTGTTAATAAAGTTAATATAATTACTGATGGTGCCGGGTAAAGCGGCGGCTTCTTTGATCTGGGTGGTATCTGTATTCCATCCCGGGAAAGTCTCCAGTACGGGCTCAATAGTAACCCCTGACATCTGGAAAGGAACTTCTTTGGTTTCTTTTCCATTGATCCTGTAAGCGGTACAGAGTTTCAGTTCTGCAAAAGAATCCAGTACATCGGCCTTGGTCATGATCACCTGGGTTACACCATTGATCATACAGGCAAAGCGGAGTGCTACCAGGTCAATCCAACCGCAGCGGCGTGGACGGCCGGTAGTGGCACCAAATTCACTGCCAATCTTCCGGAGCTCTTCGCCGGTAGCATCTTCCAGTTCGGTGGGGAAAGGCCCACCACCTACCCGAGTACAGTAGGCTTTGGTAACACCCATTACTTCGTTGATCTGTTTGGGCGAAACCCCCAGCCCGGTGCAAACACCGGCAGAAATGGTATTGGAAGAAGTAACGAAAGGAAAAGTTCCGAAATCAATATCCAGCATACTGCCCTGTGCGCCTTCAGCGAGCACTTTTTTCCCCTTGCTGATCTGGTCGTTAATGAAGTATTCGCAATTGATCACATTCAGCGTTTTCAGGAATTCGAGGGCTTCAAAAAACTCTTCTTCCCAGCTGGAGATGTCTTCGGTGAAATGAAAATTATTCAGCAACACCTGGTGTTTTGCACGCAGTTCGTTATACTGGTTTTTGAAATTGGGGTGGAGGATATCGCCCACACGTAATGCATTACGGCCGGTTTTATCCATGTAAGCCGGACCGATGCCTTTCAGGGTTGATCCGATCTTGCCTTCTCCCTTGGAAAGTTCGGAAGCTTTGTCCAGCGCCCGGTGGGTAGGGATGATGATATTGGTTCTTTCAGAAATGAACAGGTTCTTTTTTACGTCAACACCCTGTGCCGCCACCGCTTCGCATTCTTTTTTGAGAGTGATGGGATCCAGCACCACGCCGTTTCCGATGATATTGATCTTATCCTGGTGGAAAATACCGGAAGGGATCTGGTGCAGTACCATTTTCTTGCCTTCTACGTACAAGGTATGTCCCGCGTTCGGACCTCCCTGGAAACGGGCGATGATATCATACCGGGGAGCGAAATAATCCACGATCTTTCCTTTTCCTTCATCTCCCCATTGTAAACCTAAAATAACGTCAACCATAAAATGATTTTAAATCAGGGGCAAAAATAAGTGATGCCTATCAGTAAAACCTAATAACGCAGAATTAAATCTTAAGGCCGGCGGAGGATGTGTGTAAAACGGGTCAGGAAATATTTTCCATTTCAAAACGATCAACTGTTTGTATACCGTTCAGCTCTTTCAGCCGCAGTACCAGTTCTTCCAGTTCTTCCTTGTCGTGTACAAAAACCTTGATGGTTCCTTCAAACAAACCTTCCCGGGATTCGATGGTGAGACCGGCAATATTGATGCGCAGATCGCCACTGATCACATTGGTGATTTTATTGATAACTCCCACATCATCCAGTCCTACAATCTTCAGCCCGGTAAGGAAGGAGATCTCTTTGTTCTTGGCCCATTTGGTCTTTACTACCCGGTGGCCGTAATTGGCCATCAACTGTGCCGCATTAGGGCAGTTGGTCCGGTGGATGATCAGTCCTTTACCCGTGCTAACAAATCCAAATACGTCATCGCCCGGAATGGGGTGGCAGCATTTGGCCAGTGTGTACATGATCTTATCGCTGCTTTCCCCGAAAATGATCAGTTCTGAATCTTTCCGGTTATTGTTTTTCGCCTGAACCTGTTCTGTTGTCAGTTCCTGTATGACCGGTTTGGCTTTGGGGATCTCCAGTTTATCGCCCAATACCTGGAATTCCTTTAACTCACGCAGGTCAATGGCTTTGGTGGCGATTTTGTAATGCAGGTCGAGGGGGGAAGGTAGTTTGTAGAACTGTACCAGTTCGTCAATATTATATTGGCTATAGGCGGCCCCCATGCTTTCCATCTTCCGTTGCAGGGTGTATTTGCCGTCTTCCGCTATTTTTCTTTTTTCCTCCCGAAGGGCATCTTTGATCTTGCTTTTGGCCTTGGCCGTAACCACAATACCGAGCCAGTCTTCCGAGGGTTTCTGTTTGTTGCTGGTGATGATCTCCACCTGGTCGCCACTGCGCAGTTTATGGCTGATGGGTACCAGCCGGTGATGCACTTTGGCGCCGATACATTTGGTTCCGATGGCCGAGTGGATGGAAAAAGCGAAATCGAGTGCGGTACTGCCGGTGGGCAGCATTTTTACCTCTCCTTTGGGGGTGTATACATAAATCTCTTCGGCGAGGAAGGAGGTTTTGAAATCCTGGAGAAAATCAACCCCATCGGTATCCTGTGTGCTCAGCACTTCGCGGATCTGGCCAAACCATTTATCAAAGCGGTCTTCATCGGCACTGCCTTCCTTGTATTTGTAGTGAGCCGCCAAACCTTTCTCGGCGATCTCATTCATCCGTTTGGTACGGATCTGCACCTCCACCCATTTTCCCTGCGGACCCATTACCGTGGTATGCAAGGCTTCGTAACCGTTGTTCTTGGGATTACTGAGCCAGTCGCGCAATCGTTCCGGCGAAGGGGTGTATTCATCCGTGATCATGGAATATACTTTCCAGCAGTCTTCTTTCTCTTTTTCGGGCGATGAATCCAGGATCACGCGGATAGCAAACAGATCGTATACTTCTTCAAAAGCCACTGATTTCTTCTTGATCTTGTTCCAGATAGAGTGGATGCTTTTGGGGCGGCCGTAGATCTCGAAATTAAAACCACCCTGGGTTAGTTTTTCTTTTAAAGGGCGGATGAATTCGTTGATATAGCGGGTGCGTTCTCTTTTGGTTTCGGATAGTTTCCGCGCGATCTCCCGGTAGGCTTCCGGCTCCATGTATTTCATGGAGAGGTCTTCCAGCTCGGTTTTGATATTGTACAGGCCCATCCGGTGCGCCAGCGGGGCATATACCCATACGGTTTCTGAGGCGATCTTCAGCTGTTTCTCCCGTTTCATACTGTCCAGCGTACGCATATTGTGCAGTCGGTCGGCCAGTTTGATCAGGATTACCCGGGGATCATCTGTGAGCGTGAGCAGGATCTTTTTGAAATTCTCTGCCTGCTGGCTGGTATTGGTGTCCATCACATTCGAGATCTTGGTCAGACCGTCAACGATCTTCGCGATCTCGTTCCCGAATTCCCGCTGTACATCGTCGAGGTTGATGTCGGTATCTTCTACTGTATCGTGCAGCAGGGCGCAGATAGTGCTTCGTACCCCGAGGCCAATCTCCTCCACACAGATCATAGCTACGGCAATGGGGTGGAGGATATAGGGCTCGCCGCTTTTTCTGCGCATGGTTTTGTGGGCATCGGCCGCCATTTCAAATGCCTGGCGAACCAGTTCCTTGTCGCCTTTTTTCAGTTTGGGACGTAACCCCCGTAACAGGGCACGGTAATGCCTAACGATCTCGTTCTTTTCCTGCTCGGGATTGAGATTGTATTTGGGTACAACTGGTTCTGTAACGGTTTCGGGTGCCTGCTCCATATTCTGTAGCGAATATACGAAAGGATGGTGAGTCGATAATGGTCAGTAGTGAGTAGTCAGTGGTGAGTAGTGAGGTGTGAATGGGCAATGGTGAATGGTGAATGGTCAATAGGAGGGGTGGCTTTTACAGGATGATTCACTATTCACCATTGCCCATTCACCAACGCAGAATTTCTATAATCGGTAAGCCTGCCTATCTGATACCCCCTTACCTTTGCCTCTTACCATGAGCGATCAGCCCAAAAAGAAAATATTCGATTTTTCACTGCTTGGAAGGGTTTTCCATTTTGTAAAACCATACCGCTCTTTTTTTTATGTGAGCCTGCTGCTGGCGATCGTGATGGCGGTATTTGCGCCGATCCGTCCTTACCTGATCCAGTTAACGCTGGATAAGGCCACCGGTAAAACTGTTCATGTGCCCGGCTGGCTGGAATCGGTTTTGTTTCGTACGGATTTGTCTGATGCTACCCGGTTCATCATTGCCGTCAGTATTTTCCAGGTGATCTTTCTGTTTGTGGAAACAGCGATCCGTTTCCTGTTTACGTTTATTACCGCCTGGATGGGACAGAGTGTGGTAAAAGACATGCGGAATGCCGTGTACAAAAAGATCCTGAGCCTGAACCTGGGCCAGTTTGATAAAACCCCGATCGGTACCCTTACTACCCGTACCATCAATGATATTGAAAGTATCAACGATATTTTTTCTGACGGACTGATTCCCATCATTGCCGATCTGTTAACGATCATTATTACCCTGGCAACCATGTTCTGGATAGACTGGCGGCTTACCCTGCTGAGCCTGGTGCCTTTCCCGGTGATGATCATTGCTACCTATTATTTCAAGGAAAGTGTGAACAGGAGTTTTATCCGCGTACGTAATGCGGTGGCGGCGCTGAATGCTTTTGTGCAGGAACATATTACCGGCATGCAGGTGGTGCAGGCCTTTGCCGCCGAGGACAGGGAATTTGCCAAATTCCGGAAGATCAATGCCGAACACCGGAATGCGAATATCAACGCCATTTTTGCTTATTCCGTATTCTTTCCCGTAGTGGAAGTAGTGCTGGCGGTGAGTACCGGATTACTGGTATGGTGGATCGCCGGCCAATCGCTGGATGCCGGATTGCTGGTGGCTTTCATCTTATACCTGAACCAGATCTTCCGTCCTTTGCGCGTGATTGCCGATAAATTCAATGTATTGCAGATGGGAATGATCGCGGCCGAGCGTGTACTGAAAGTGCTGGATAATGAAGATGTTACGCCAGCGTCGGGTCTGGATGCCTATCAGCCCGAAAAAATAGAAGGCAGTATTGAATTTGACCATGTGTCTTTTGCGTATGCGGAACCGAATTATGTATTAAAGAATATCAATTTCCGGGTAAAAGCCGGAGAAACAGTGGCGTTGGTGGGACATACCGGCAGTGGTAAAACCTCTATTATCAGTCTGCTGAACCGGTTGTACCATATTCAAAAAGGAGAAATCCGGATTGATGGGGTAAATATTGAAGCATACGAGCTGGAAACCCTGCGCAGGAATATCGGTGTGGTTTTACAGGATGTGTTCCTGTTCTCGGGTTCAGTGATGGATAATATTACTTTGCGTAATCCCGAGATCTCCCGCGAGCAGGTGATCCATGCCGCTAAAATGATCGGGGTGGATGAGTTTATCAGGCAATTACCCGGCGGATATGATTACAATGTGATGGAGCGGGGAAGCACCCTGAGCCTGGGCCAGCGGCAGCTATTGTCGTTTATCCGCGCCCTGTTATACGATCCGTCTATCCTGATCCTGGATGAAGCCACTTCCTCTATCGATACTGAAAGTGAGATGTTAATCGAAAAAGCCACGGAGGCACTGATTTCCGGCCGTACTTCTATTGTGATTGCCCACCGGCTTTCCACCATCCGCAAGGCGGATAAGATCATTGTACTGGATAAAGGGGAAGTTAAAGAAATGGGTACCCACGAAGAGCTATTGAATTTGGGCGGATTTTATGCTAAATTGCATGAGATGCAGTTTGATAAAAAGCGGGCTGTATTGGTATAAAATGATGTCTGAAACCAAGCACTTACTAAAAGAGGAAGACCAGGATGCCCTATATGAAAAGGCTGAAATGGACTTATTACGTGCCGGATTAAACCGAAGTCTGAAAGAACGGTTTTTAATGACAACCACCCTTTACAAAATTCAGCAGACCCTCAAGAAAGCT
>Ga0255338_1002273_pt1 | contig 29215 bp, 27 predicted proteins | sample MeOH1_35cm_T4_19_FD_203715 | JGI IMG/M metagenome (GOLD analysis project Ga0255338, IMG submission 203715) | Sandy soil microbial communities from University of British Columbia, Vancouver, Canada - MeOH1_35cm_T4_195 | ecosystem: Engineered > Artificial ecosystem > Sand microcosm > Unclassified ... | reverse complement strand
CCCCATCGGCCACCCCTATTTCCTTCTGGACGGTTTCCAGGATCTTGGCCCCGCCCCTGACATGGCAGGCAGTTCCCAGACACACCCGGATAATGTTTCTTCCCCTTGGTTTTAAATGGAATTGGGCATAGAAAGTTACCACACCGAAGACCTGACTTAGGGGAATCTTAAGTTCTAAGCTAATTTGACGCAGCACATCTCCAGGCAGATAACCGAATATGTCCTGGGCTTCCTGCAGCACCGGAATCAATGCGCCTTTGACACCCTTGTACTTAGCTAACACTTCCCCCAGCTTAGCCTGTTTCGGATCAAGCTGGCCGGAGCCCTGTGCACATTGACAACTCAATGGACTAACCTCCCTCTGACTTAATTGACAACTATTACTCTGTCCTCTGTGACCACCATATTCATAGGGCGATCATGGGGATCCGGCTGCAGTTCCGGCAAGATTTGAAGCTCAAAAGCCAGAGCCACCAGGGGTACATTCGGACGCAACCGAAGAACGAACCGGTCATAATAACCGGCCCCGTAACCCAGGCGATTGCCTTTGCTATCAAATGCTACACCAGGAACCAACACCAGATCTATCTCCAAGGGATCAACGGGCTGACACCTGTCAGGCATAGGTTCCCGGATCCCCCAAGTACCTATCGTCAAATCCAGCCGCAAGTCCTTAAGCTCCGTAGGAGTAATTGTCTTATCGGGGTTGCATACCGGCACGACTACACGCTTACCCGCCGCAAGGGTATCCTCCACCAGCGCGGTTGTTTCCACTTCTCCACGGAAATCAAGATAAAGCATTACGGTTCTGGCCTGCTGATAAGAGGGCATGGACTTGATCTTCTTGACAATTTCGGCGCTTTTAGCCGAGCGGTCTGCCTCTGGTAATCCCGAACGACGGCTCAAGGTCTCTTTGCGCAACTGTTGTTTCACTATGGCCTCCAGTAAAAAAGCAAAGGTTCATAGAAATATTAGACATCTATCGTCAAAATCCTGCCTTTGCGAAGCTTATAAACTTAAAAGAACTTTTCACAAGGCTCAATAAATTGCGAAATACCACAATAATGCCTAGCTGCATCCTCAAAGATTATAACACTTAACTACAAAAATTAATGCTTGTTAACAAAAGAAAAACAGAGTTTACCAATTAATAAGGTTAACTCTGCCTGGAAACGCTTTTACTCTTTTTTAAGTTCTGCCAAGAATTCTTGCGACAGTTTTGTTGCCTGGTCTGCTTTCTGCTTGTAGATTTGAAGCTTTTGCTGCGAGTCTGCATCCGTGTTATAAACTGCACTTTGCAGACCCTGCAAGGTTTGGGACAATTCATAAACCGCTTGCGACAGATTCCTTGCCCGGGTCATGTCCTGTGAACTCGGCTGGTAATGATAGTTGGTGACTTTAGCATGGATATTATAGATCACCAACTGAAGCTCCCCCGGGGCTTCGCTGAACTTGTAACCCAATTTGCTCAAACCGGGGGTTTCATCGACCATAGTATAGATTCCAGAATGCTTTAGCAGCAGTGCTTCATTGTTAATCCAGATAAGTTCTCTCAATTGATCCTCTCCGGATCCGCCAGGGGAGTTACCCAAAGAACCTAGGAACTTGGCGCTGTCCTCAAGCGCGGTACTGACCAGTTTCAGTTGAGTCTCACTTAGCTTGTCCCGTTCTCCCCTAGCCTCCGCCCCACCCGAGGAGGAGATTATCATCCCGACCAGAAAAACACCGGAAAGTACGAGCAATACGAATATTAATATTCTTCTCACTGTATTTGCTCCCCCTCCAAATTAAATGCTCTTTCCTTTCTATTCCATGTTTACCCAAGGTTTCCCTGCCTTCATTTCCGTCGCACTCGTAAATAATCCAGTGCTTCTTCCCTGGTTTTGACCAGCCCGTCAACTTGAGCAAGAACTAGCTGTTCAAGCTCGTCTCCCACCATGTCACCCTGTGGGATCCCCAGTTCCTGCATCACTGTTACCCCGTCCACCAGAGGGACCGGAAGGAACCTTGCCTTTTCATAAACAGCCTTATTCAGCAAGTCCAGCAGAAAGCTCTTGTAATCGCCAGCCATTTCCCCTCCGGGGTGTTCTCTCGCCGTTGACATCCCATCCGCCAAAGCCAGGAGGATAAGGCCAATCTGCTCCTCCCCCGCAGCTTTAAATAAACGATGAATAGCACGGTCCGATGGTGGCCCTGCATGAAACAAATGCAGTGGCCGCATGTGCAATTCAATCAGCCTTGAGATACGGCGCAGTTCCTCCTTGCTAAGGCGCAGCCTGCGGCCTGCCATGTCGAAAACCTTGGCCCCCGCCAGATCGTGTCCGTAAAAGGAAATTCGCCCGTCAGACCTGGTAAAAGAAGTTTCTTTCTTGCCAAGATCATGGCAGAGGGAGGCCAGCTTTAGTAATTGCCTCACCTTCAAGCCGGCACTCAACCCGGTATGTGCATACCCTTCGATCTTCTCACGCATACCAACGGGCAGTGTTCTCCCCCGCAGAATTTCCTCCATGGCCTGTAAAGCCCCCAGGGAGTGAATCCATGCATTTTCGGTATGGTGATAGTTTTGCTCAACTTGGGCTAACCCGGACAGCTCCGGCAGAAATGCATCCAGGGCGCCCAGGTGAAACATCTCTTCAATTACCGGTCGGCTGACCGGCAGGGCCAAAATTTTGTACAGCTCGTCACGGACCCTTTCCTGAGGGCTTTCACCCAACAAAGCGGAGGCTTCCAGCATTAAACTGCGGGTTACCTCATCTGGGGAAAAACTGAGGTATGCTTCAAACCGCAAACCTCTCAAAACCCGAACCGGGTCTTCCAGCAAAGTGGAAGGCTGTACCGCCCTCAAAACCTGGTTATCCAGATCCTCCACTCCGCCATACGGGTCAATCAAAGTAGCAAAGCCGGATTCGAGATAATCCCTTACCCGGACGGCCACGGCATTGAAGGTAAAATCCCTTGCTCTCAAGTCCTGTTCAATCCTGCCCTCCCGAATCGGAGCAAAGTCAAGGATCTTACCATCATATACAACCCGGGCAAGTTTAGCCTCTTCGTTCAACAGGAACATATGCCCGCCCAAATAATCTGCTACCTGCTTCGCCATCTTAAGGGGATCGGGGCAGACAAAATCCACATCGTCGGTGCGCCGGCCCAGGAGCCCGTCCCGGACGAACCCCCCTACTAAATATGTCTGTTCTTCACATTCTGCAATATATCTTAACACCTGGTCCATTTATACCCATCCCTCACTTTGGATTGTACATTCAGTATACAAACAAATGTTGCAGTTAGACAATAGCATTTTTTCCACACCCATTATTCGATAATTCAGGTGTTTAAAGGGACTTATCCACATTATCCACAACACCTGTGGATACATGAGATAGTTTCTGAATTCACAAGTTGCGGCTAAAAAAAAGCCCGAAAAACAGGGTTATTAACAGACTTATCCACATTATCCACAAGGGCAGGTATGTTTTCGCTATCCACAGAACAGGTTTTCTGTGGATAATAACTTATTTATCCACAGCTTGCTGCTGTATTAGGTAAGTATCCTCGGCAGGGCCCGTACTCCCGCTTATTTTGTCGGAAAATCGAATGCAGCAGACCGTCCCTCCCAGAACAGATTTTCTGTTTTCAAAAACGGAAGAGCACACCGCAGGGTGTGCTCTTCCGTGCTTCAGCCTTTTAGTTTTATCCGCAAAGGTACTAGGCCTATGATCAGCGCCAATAATACTAACAGTCCTGCTTCAAGGCCCCATTGCCGCTTGTTCATGTACCTTCTCCCTCCGTCCCCTTAGCTAAGGGCCAAGCCAGGAACTGCATTCAGGTCTTTAGGAGCAAACTGGCCCCTTTGATACTTATAATAGCCGGCACACCCGATCATGGCCGCATTGTCTGTGCAGAGTTCGACAGGCGGATAGTAGAAGCTAAGTCCCTGCTCGCTGCAAGCCTCGGTTAAGCTCTCCCGCAGCCGTTTATTGGCCGCGACCCCGCCGGCTAACAGTACTGTCTTAACCCCTGTTTGCTTGACGGCAGTCAAAGTTTTCCCTACGAGGATATCGATGACAGCTTGTTGAAAGCTGGCTGCCAGATCATCTTTGTTGACCTCCATTCCCTTCTGAGAGGCCCTATTCAGGTAATTCAGAACAGAAGACTTCATCCCGGAAAAGCTGAAATCAAGAGTGCCCGGTTCAAGCCATGCCCGCGGCAGGTCTATCCTGTGGGGGTCCCCCCTCTCTGCACTCTCCTGAATCCTGGGGCCGCCCGGATATCCCAGTCCCATTGCCCGGGCGACCTTGTCAAAGGCCTCCCCGACAGCGTCATCCCTAGTCCGGCCCAAGACCCGGTACTTCCCGTGGTCTTCCAGCACCACCAAGTGAGTATGCCCACCGGATACCAGCAGACACAACAGCGGAAACGAGAGCTGCCTGTGCACGAGAAAATTAGCGTAAATATGCCCCTCGATATGGTTTACCGCGATTAGCGGGATGCCTTGGGCAGCTGCCATAGCCTTGGCCCCTGACAACCCCACCAAGAGTGCTCCGACAAGCCCTGGTCCGTAGGTGACCGCTATCGCGGACAGCTCATTGAAACGTGTCTCTGCCTGCTGCAAGGCCTGTTCTACCACCAGAGGCAGATTTTCCAAATGGTGGCGGGAGGCAATTTCCGGCACCACTCCCCCAAACTTTTGGTGAATCTCCACCTGGGAGGAAATTATGTTGGCCAGTAGATTATGTCCGTTTTCTACTATAGCAGCTGCGGTTTCGTCACAACTGGTTTCTATGCTCAGAATTAAATTACGGCTCAAATTATTCCCTCCGCTACCAGCTTACAGGTCTTCCTTCCACATAATCATAGCATCCTCATTGGTATCTGTGTAATAACCCCTGCGCAGCCCTGCGCTAACAAAGCCCAAACGTTTGTACAGACTTTGAGCAGCCAGATTGGAAACCCTTACCTCCAGAGTCAGCCGCAGCACTCCCATTGCTTTACACCGCAGAGATACCTCTCGCATTAAGAGTTCCCCCAACCTGCGGTTGCGATAATCCGGATGAATGGCTACATTGGTAATGTGCCCTTCGTCCAGGATTGCCCACAATCCCATATACCCGATAACCTCACCGGCCTGGAGCATGCAGAAATATCTGGCAAAGTCGTTATCCAGCAGTTCACAAGTGAAGGCATAGCGTGACCAGGGAGTTGGAAATGATACCTCTTCTATGTTAAGCACCGCATCCACATGTTGAAGCTGCATGGGGACAATCGAATAGCCTTCTGAGATAGCCGCTTCCATACTCATACCCCCTGGCCAAATTTTTTGGCCCAGGTCACCTCTGCCTCTGAGAGACGAATATAAAAAGGCGTCAGCCCATATAAGTCATCCTGTTCCCCCCGGGCAAGGCGCTGCGCAGCCAAAGCCCCTACATGCGCCCCTCGCGGCAAGCTCAGCTCATCCGGCAGGAAAATCGCCTGGCCGGAAAGTCTTTCACGCCACAGCTCACGATAAGCAGGTACTGCGTCTCCCACAAACATTATCTTTTCCGTACGGCTTGCCAGTTCATCTGCCAAGGAAGCAGGGGTTATTGCCCGGTATTGGCCCACAGATGTAATTTCCCCACCCTGGTCTTTATACAGGGAGGTATAAACCTCATTTTTACGAGCGTCCAAAACCGGAGCTATCAAACCCGAAAACCCCAAACCGCTCTGAGCCAGTGCATCCAAAGTGTTAACCCCGACTATTGGGATATCGCGCACCTGGGCAATCCCTTTGGCGGTAGCCATTCCTATCCTCAAGCCCGTGAAGGATCCAGGTCCCGCTGCTACAGCTACAGCCTGGAGCTCCCCAAAATCGATCTCCGCATTCTCCAGCAATTGCAGGACCATAGGTATCAGCCGCTCCGAATGGGTCTTGGTTGTATGCAAAAAAGATTCCGCCACTAACTCCTGGTTATAGTGAACTGCCAATCCGGTCACCTTGGTAGCTGTATTAATACTTAGAATCCACAACCCGGCTCACTTCCTTAACAATTTGCTGTGAGCGGAGACCGTGGGCAGTCAGGTTGAATTCCCTAACCTCGTCCCGGAAAGTAATGCTGACCTCGAGAATATCCTCAGGCAGCAACTCTGCCGCTACCTGCGGCCACTCCACCACACACAATCCCTGTCCCCAAAAGTATTCTGTCAAACCCAGCTCTTCTCCTTCTTCCACACTACACATGCGGTAGAGATCCATATGGTACAAGGGCAGCCGCCCCTGATATTCATGGATCAGGGTAAACGTAGGGCTGTTAATGTGCTGCTCAATTCCCAGGCCGTGACCAATACCCTGGGCCAAGGCAGTCTTACCCGCACCCAACTCACCCAGCAGACAATATACATCCCCAGGCTGCGCTAACTTGCCCAAAATCGCTCCCAGGGTCAAAGTCTCCTCCAGTGTTTCCACGGTGATCAACACCAAAATATCACCTCTTGTACATGCTTCAATCTATTTTAACCTGTTTACCCCTCCTTTAAAAGATTAGAATTGCAAGTGGGGTCATGCTCCCCACAAGAAATGCGCGCTTCATTTTTCCTCCATAGCCTGCGCATTTCGGTGCACGTGCTGGATTTACTCCGCTAACGTTGCCGAGTATATACTTTCCCGAGGTACAAGAAAGCCCTCCCGAAGTAGTCAATTTGTTCTACAACGGGAGGGCCCTTCATGGCTGTTTAGTTACGTACATCCAAGTTCGGTAAATTTTACTCCTGGAAATCAACCTTCTTACCCGAGTTCTTCACCGATAACAAATGGTCAACACACTTCAGCAAGAACTTTCTTAAAAACAGAGCATACCTCGTCCAGACTCTTCATTCCAGTGTACGGCAAGGCAAAACGTACCGGAGGAGGACTGGACCCAACGAACTTGCGGACTTCAAGCAGGATCTCCAGCTTTTGTTCTCCGGCCGAAACGAACAAATTCAGTTCCTCAGGAGTGTCCGCCTTAATAGAAGCACGCTTGTACTTGAATCTTTGATAGCGGTTGATATATTCGCCTCCCTCTCCTGCCGGCGAGAAACCAAGCGACTTTACAGCTTCAAATAACAGGTTTGTCTCCAGATTGGGCACGACCAATATCTCCTGAGTGGTGAAGGTGGTCTCCAAGCCACCCTGTTCCAGACCGGCCCGCAGCAAATACCTGGTATTAGTACACGAGTGGGGAATGGAATAGGGGATCTTGATCCTAAAAGGCAGCGCTAAATCCGGCGACTTGGCGGACAGCATCACCTGATTTGTGACCCTGACCTTCGTTAGTATGCTATTTCACAAATTATAGAAAAAGTTTTCTAGGGGGGCCTTGCAGTGTATACTAGCTGTAAGCACCATTTACTCTCCAACCTAAGCAAAGGAAGATCGCAATGCCTGCCATACCTTCAAACTTTAAGACAAAAATGAACGAGCTTCTATTAGAGGAGTATCCCAGCTTTATCCAGAGTTACCTCTCTCCCAAAACCCTGGCTCTGAGAGTGAACAACCTGAAACTTAGTCCTGCGCAATTTCAGGCGCTCTCACACTTCCAACTTCGAAAAGTTCCCTGGGCAGAGGAGGGCTTTTACTACTCAGAATCGGATCGGCCCGGAAAGCATCCTTACCACTCGGCAGGACTTTATTATATACAGGAGCCGAGCGCCATGGCGGTCTGCCCTATACTTGACCCGCAACCGGGGGAAAAAGTCCTCGACCTCTGCGCAGCTCCCGGGGGTAAATCCACCCATATTGCAGCCCGCCTGAATGGTCAGGGGGTATTGGTAGCAAACGAGTTCACCCCGAACCGGGCCAAAATTCTGGCTGAGAATATGGAACGCGTCGGGGTAACAAATGCAGTCATTCTAAATGAACGCCCCCAAAAGCTGGCCCAGCGATTTTCGGGGTTCTTTGACCGGATTCTGGTTGACGCCCCGTGCTCAGGTGAAGGCATGTTTCGCAAAGATCCCGCAGCCTGCTCAGAATGGTCACTGGAAAACGCAGCGAGATGCTCCGAGCGTCAAGGGGAGATTCTCGCTGCAGCAATAGAAATGCTGGGCCCGGGCGGAAGCTTGGTCTATTCCACCTGCACCTTTTCCCCCGAGGAAAATGAACAGATTATTGAAAGGCTGATGGAGCACTATCCCAACCTGGAACTTATCCCCCCACCAAGCCTTAGACTTTTTAGCCCTGGCAGGCCTGAGTGGAGTAAAAGTGGAAACGCAGCCCTAGCCAATACTGTGCGCATCTGGCCCCACAAAGCAGAAGGAGAAGGGCACTTTATTGCGTTACTAAAAAGTGACTTGAGTCATCTTCGCCGTAAGAACCCTCCGTCTCGCAACGCTAATCTCGCCCCCAAAGAAAGTGTTGCCCTGTGGCAGAAATTTGCTTCAGAAAACCTGCCTAAGCTGGAAAAGCAAGGGACGTTTATTCAATTTGCGGACCACTTGTATCTGTCTCCTGAAGGACTGCCCGACCTGAGCGGTATTAAGGTGGTGCGGCCGGGCTGGCACCTGGGCGTACTCAAGAAAAACCGTTTCGAACCCAGCCATGCACTGGCACTGGGCCTGAAACCTGACCAGACCCAGAAATCCCTAAAGCTTACTGCGCAGGACCAGAATCTGTTCAACTACCTGAAGGGGGAGAGCATAAGGCTCGCAGGTGACAAGGGATGGAACCTGCTGTGCGTGGATGATTACCCAATAGGCTGGGGAAAACATGACGGGTCCAGCCTGAAAAATCATTACCCCAAGGGCCTGCGCTGGAACTATTAACTATATTATTGTCTGCCAACCGCTTTCAGCAAGCCGTGAATTAAGGCCTGCGGGCGCGGAGGACAGCCGGGAATATAGGCATTCACCGGAAGAATGTTGTCCACCCCTCCTGAGCTGGCATAGCTCCTGCCGCAAATTCCGCCACTGCAAGCGCAGGTGCCAACCGCCACCACAAGCTTAGGAGCTGGAACAGCTTCAAAGGTTTTCCGAACAGCCTTCTCAAGGTTCCTAGTTACCGGTCCGGTCACCATCAACAAATCAGCATGTTTGGGAGAAGCCACAAAGTCAAAGCCCAAACGTTGTAGGTCATATACCGGTCCGGTCAGGTTAACCATCTCCCATTCGCAGCCATTGCAGGAGCCGGAGTCCAAATGCCTAATGTGGACAGACTTATTGTAGAACCCCTCCGGGCGTCCCACACCAAGTTCTGCAAGTTCATAGGCGCTTCCCAAAGATATAGCCTTGTGTTCACAAGCATCTTCGCAATAACCGCAAAAGATGCATTTTTTCGCAGTGACACTCCAATATGCACCGGACGTCTCCAGTTCAATAGCCTGGGTCGGGCAATTAACAGCACACTTACCGCAGCGCGTGCACCTTGCCTGGGCCCATTCGGGAAGGCCCCGAAACCCATTGGGAGGAACCTCTCTCTTTTTTGGGTAAGCAGTGGTGACAGTTCCCGCCTGCCAGCTCTTTTTAAACAGCCTGAGCACATTCCTTCCCCCTATCTGTCCAAACAGGAATAGCAGAGTTCAAAGCTCTTATTGATCACCGGGAAATCAGGAACGATGTTACCCGGAATAGTACTTGGCACAATCGGCCAGTTGCAGTAGGAAGCAGACCTGATCATGTGGCGGAAGATTCCGCCCTCAGGCCCTCCCATCACAAAATGAACGTTCTCTCCCCTTGCAGATTCAGTAATTCCCAGCGCATAGGAATAAGCGCCAATTGGCTGGAGCGGAACCTTTAAATCTCCTTTGGGCATGCCCTCAAGCGCCTGCCTGATGATTTCCATCGACTGAAAAACCTCATCGATACGGACCTTGACTCGGGCCAGGACATCGCCTTCCTGATAGACGGGAACCTTGAAGGAGATTTGGCCGTAAGCCGCGTAGGGCTGGTCCCGCCTGGCATCTAGATCAATCCCAGATGCCCTGGCAGCAGGCCCCACAGCATGCAGGTCTGATGCGATCTCCTGTTGGAGAATCCCCGTTCCTATTACTCGATCCAGGAAGGACTCAGTGTTCAGCAATATCTCCACAAAATCTCGGAAGTCCCGTTCCAGGACCCTCAAGGAATTCCACAAGCGTTTTTCCTTTTCCAGGCTGATATCGCGTCTTACCCCTCCGGGCGTGTTAATCCCTCGCAAAAAGCGGCTGCCAAACAGCTCTTCATTCAGTCTAAACAGATCTTCCTTTAGTCTGCCTCCATGCATAGTTCCGAAGGCAAACCCAATCCCAGCGCAGATATTTCCCACATCGCCTACATGATTATACAGGCGTTCCATCTCCAAGGCTACTGTTCGAATATATTGGGCTCGCTCCGGTATGACTGTGCAGGATAGCTTCTCAAGAGCCATACAGTACGAGCTAGCGTGTGATAAGGAGCAGGCACCGCAAATGCGCTCCGCTGTCAGGAGACCCTGCTCAGGAGTTTGACCTTCTGCCAATTTCTCCATGCCGCGGTGAGTGTAAAATAGTCTGGCTTCAACATGAATTATGTTCTCTCCTACGGCACTGAAGCGAAAGTGTCCAGGCTCGATGATTCCGGCATGGATAGGTCCAACCGGAATTTGCATTACTCCATCTCCTTCGACGTTTTTGAAGGAAAACTGACCTTCCGTCCGAGGGACTTTGGTCTGCAGCTTGAAATCTCTGCGCATGGGGTACAGGTTCTTGGGCCAGTCCTTGTGCAGGGCCACGCGCCGCAAATCAGGGTGTCCTTTAGGCTGAAGCCCAAATAAATCCCGAATCTCCCTTTCGTACCAATGTGCAGCTGGTATATAAGGAGTAAGGGAGGTAAACACAGGGGAGTCCCTACCTACTGGAGTGGCTGCAACTACCACAAACTTTTCCTGATTCTGCGCGAAGGTATAATACAGCACAAACGCACCCTTACTCTCCCTCTCATCGTTGGCCAAAAGCTGGAGGAGAACGAACTGCCAATTGCGGTCCATTCTGACCGCCAGTCTTGGGAAGTCGTCCTTGGAAATTTCCAGATGAACCTCCCCAGGATAAGGGATAGTTGCGGACACCTTATCCCCCAGGAATTGTTTCACCTCTTCCACAAAGCGTTCTGGACCCGGCAGCTGGGGGGTCTCTTTTGCGTTCATCCTAGCGTCCACCTCCCATTACAGCCACAACCTGGCCAAGAATATTGTCAATAAACCCCGGAATGTAAATTCCCAGGACAGAAATCATTACCAGGGGAATCAGCACCATTACCGCTGACCACCGCGACGGTTCACCATATTTTACTCTTCCTGGGGGCGAACCTAAAGCCATTTTACTCATGGCAAAAACCATGCCGGCAAAAACCAGAGTGACAAAAACCAACAGCAGACCGGAGGGCAGGTACTTGCCTTGGGCAAAACCGGAGCTTAAAATTGTAAATTCACTGATGAAGATATTAAATGGAGGTACTCCGGCAATAGCAAAGGTCCCAAGCAGCAAGGCCGGACCGGATATAGGCATGGCTTTTATCACTCCCTTGATCCGTCCAATGTTCTTGGTGTGGTATTTCTGGGTGACATTTCCCGCCACAAAGAACAGTGTGGACTTGGTCAGGGAATGGTTCAACATGTGCAGAAAAGCGCCGTACAAACCAAGCTTGCCCCCGATTCCTATCGCAGTGGCTATAATCCCCATGTGTTCCACACTGGAATAGGCAAGCAGCCTTTTTAAATCGTGTTGAACAATAATAAAGGGCAGGGAAACACCCACCGAAAGCAAACCGAAAATCAGCAGGAGGTCAGAGGAGAAACCGCTTCCCACTGCCTTGCCCACCACGAGGTGAACCCGCAGAATTGCGTAAAGAGCACAGTTCAACAGGACCCCGGAAAGAACGGCGCTAACCGGAGAAGGAGCTTGGCTGTGTGCATCAGGCAGCCAGGTATGCATCGGGGCAAAGCCGACTTTAGTGCCGAATCCAACGAGAATAAAGATAAACGCCAGTTTCAGTAATTTCGGGTCCATTTGCTGGGACACCCGGACCAGGTTATTCCAGTCTAAAGTACTGCTGCCTTCCCCCAGTATTGGAACGGCAGCCACATACAATAAGATGATCCCAAACAAGGCGAAGATGATCCCGACTGTACAGATGATAATATACTTCCAAGCAGCCTCCAAGGAGCTATGCTTGTCATAATATCCAACCAGGAGTGCAGAGGCCAGGGTAGTACCTTCCACGGCAACCCACATAATCCCGAGATTATTGGCCATCACCACTGCGAGCATGGTAAAGATGAAGATATAAAACCAGAAATAATACCATTTCAGCCTGCCCTCAGGTACCTTTCCCGAATCCACCTCGTGTGAAGTGTAGCTGATTGAGTACAGCGCACCCAGAAGGCCGACAATCGAAATCAGCCCGATTATAAACGCCCCCAGTGCGTCTATGTAGATAACCTGCCCCCACTCCTGTACTGGACCAGTTGTAAACACCCTCCTCGCCACCAATATTCCGGTGACGAATATGGACAAGCTGCCCAGCACATTAAGGACAGTGACAATTTTTCGTTTGTTTACTATAAGCATCAGAACTGCAATAACAGGCGGTAAGGATAGCAGGAGCAATGGCATTTCAAATCACCCTCGCAAATTTCTCAGGTTTTCAGTATTGATAGTGTCGAAGGCCCGATTAATCCTGAACACCAGGATTCCCATGATCAGCACACCTACGACAACGTCAAGAAAAATTCCCAGCTCAACCACTGCAGGCATGCCGTTAGTGGTACCTACACCGGCCAGGAATATTCCGTTTTCCATAATCAACAGTCCCACAACTTGATTGACAGCCAGTTTACGGGTAATCATCAGATACAAGCCAATTAACATCATGGCTATGGCCACAGGCACTGTACGGCCCGCAATCCCCGCAGCCGGACCCAGGGTTTCTCCGCTAACCCAAAAAGCGACTATTACCAGAGCACAGCAGATGACAAAGGACATCTTTATGCTGACATAGGATTTAATTCCACGCTCAGACCCTACCTTGGCTACAACCTTGTACAGGATGAAGGGAATGGCTCCACCTTTAATTAACAAAGTCAATACCGCGGCAACATACATTTCATGCACTCCGGTGGAATAACCCCGGAGCCCGGTAACCACCGCCAAAACCACCGCTTGGGTGGCTGCCCCCTTAATCACACTGTCAAGTCGTCTCCCCCCTACGATCAAGAAACACGAGGCAAGAGTAAGGGTGACTAGGGTAAGCTGCAAATTGGCCAGTTCCATATCTGTCTACCCCCTGAATAAAAACTTGGTGATCAATCCCAAAAGTCCGAGTAAAAAAGACCCCATGAGCAAATCCGGTACCTTAAACAACCTCATCTTGGCAAAGGAAGTTTCAATCACCGCCATTACAACTCCCAGAAACACTACTTTCAGTACGAAGGCCAACGCAGCTATGCCAATGGCTCCAAGACTTCCGTCTAGGGCTATTCCCCAGGGGAAAAACACATTAGCCAGAAGCGCGAAGATAAGGAGTTGTTTGAGAGAAGCACCAAGAGTCATGAGAGCTAAGGGCTTGCCCGAGTATTCCAGCAGCATCCCTTCATGAATCATGGTCAGCTCCAGGTGGGTGTCAGGGTTATCCACCGGAATACGGCCGGTCTCGGCTATGGCGACAATAAAAAAAGCTGCAAAAGAGAGCAGGTGAGCTGGCGTGAGCAGTGCGGAGCCGCCTGCGATCACACCTTCAATAATTCCCCCAAGATTTGTGGTTCCTTGAATTACTGCCATGGAAAACAGCGGAAGCATGGTAGCTGGTTCAGCCACTGATGATAACGCCATTTCCCGACTGCTGGCCATTCCCCCAAAGGCGCTGCCGGCGTCGAGACCCGCCAGGGTGAGAAAAAAACGACCCAGGGCGAACAAGTAAATAATTAGAATGACATCTCCCATAGAGTTGAATAAGCCAGCTGTAGAAACCACCGGAATCAACAACCCGGCAACAAGCATGGTGGTAAAGAAAACAATCGGTGCGGCCCGGAATATCCACGAAGTATGTTCCGATATCACGGATTCTTTTTGAAAGTATTTGAATAGGTCCAGGTAAGGTTGAAAAATACTTGGGCCCCTTCGAGTCTGGAAAAAGGCTTTGGTCTTTTTGATAATGCCGGTCAGCAAAGGAGCCAGCAGAACTAGGAAAACTACTTTAAATAAACTTACGGCCAAGGCCTGGACCATGGGGATTCCCTCCTATCTGGCAAAAATGAGCAATACTACTAACGTGACAAAGATATAGCCCAAGTACAAATGGATGCTGCCTGATTGCAGCCCCCTCAGCTTGTTAGAGAATTTGATAAACCACTGGGTAGTAGGACGGTAAATCACATCTTCAAAAACGGGTTTAATGCTCCCTTTGTACTTGATACTTCTGGTAAAGTAGGGCTTAAGGACGTAGTCCGTCTGAATCTCCCGTTTGGGTAAAAACACGCGCTTGAAAATCATGCGGATAGGTTTGGAAAAAGATGTGGCGGTATACTCCATTTTCGGGGTCAGCTCCATGCCGCAGTTCCAGGTTTCGTTGATTCGCACTGTTCCTCCTTTGCCGGCCCACCGTGTGAACAGGTAAACCACCAAAGCAAGCAGCGCAATCAGTCCCAGTACGGGGAGGGGCGAAACCACTGTTCCGGGGCCTAAGGCGGACACCACATCCAACCAGCGATTGCCTCCCAAAACCGAGGCGGTACCGGTCCCTAATAAGGATTCAGTCACCGTACCCAACAAGCTAATCACAGTACCAGGCAAAATACCAAACAGGAGGCACAACACAGCCAAGAACGCCATTCCCAGCCTCATGCTCAAGGGAACTTCCCGAGCGTTTTCCGCATTGGCGCTTCTCGGCATAGCCAAAAATTGAATCCCGAACGCCTTAACGAAACAGGCAGCGGCCAAAGCCCCCGTCAAAGCGAGCAGTGCCCCGGCTACCGGTCCTAGAACAACAAAGCCCGGTCCAAGGCTTCCAGAACCTAACATAATCAGGGATTGGAAAGTCAGCCACTCGCTGACAAACCCATTAAACGGGGGGAGGGCTGAAATTGCGAGCGAACCGATTAAAAAGAACAAGCCCGTCCAGGGCATGCGTTTGAGCAGTCCCCCTAGCTTCTCAATATCCCTCGTCCGGGTGGCAAAGTGAATAGAGCCTGCCCCCAAAAACAAAAGTCCTTTAAACAGGGCGTGGTTAAGCACATGGAATAGTCCGGCCGTCAAGCCGACCACGGCCAGTGTCTTGTTACCGTAGGCCAGGAAAATCAAGGCTGAACCGATACCCATGAGGATAATACCGATGTTTTCTACACTATGGTAAGCCAACAACCGCTTGATGTCATGCTCCATCAAAGCGTACATAACTCCCATTAAAGCGGAAACCGTGCCGAGGGCAAGGATAAGAACACCCCACCACACAGGTCCGCCCCCAAGTACCTCGAATACAACTTTGACCAAGCCGTAAATTGCAGTCTTTAACATTACCCCTGACATAATAGCGGAAACATTGCTTGGTGCCGCAGGATGAGCTTTAGGCAGCCAGATATGCAGCGGGACAATGCCTGCCTTCGTGCCGAACCCAATGGTCACAAACAAGAATATCAGCGTCTTGACGCTGCCCGGCAGGCTATGTCCTGCTGTAGCGAAAGCAGTGAAACTAAAGTCACCCGCTGCTTGATACAAGAGAAAGAACGCCAGGAAAATAAACAGGGTGCCGATATGAGTCATCACCACATAAATGAACCCTGCCCGTCTTACTTTGGGATCCCGGTGATCATAGACCACCAGCAGGTAAGAGACCAGGGACATCAATTCCCAAAAAAACAGGAACATCAGCGCCGATCCTGAGGCCACCAAACCAAGCATGGAAAAGATGAACAGGTTATAAAGCAGGCCGAGGATACCTACATTGTTTTTGCCAATGTATTCAGCGGCATATCCGTAGGAAAAAACGGAAACCGCAAGACAGAGGAGAGAAATTACAGTTAAGAAAAAGGCTGAAAGTGGCCCAATGCTGAACATTAAGGCTTGGCCCACAATGGCCCAGGGTAAGGTCAAATCAACCGGGGTCCCGACAATGAGCACCCACAAACCCAATAGGATTCCGCTCACCGCCGCCAGATTTGCGAAGGTAAAGCCCAATGCAACACTCAGTTTTGGCTTAGATTGGGTAAAAAAAGATAGTAGGCCCCCAGTTAAAAGAAGGCCTACTACGACTATAAACAAGCTATTGCCCGTGAGTAACATTCTCTTTTCCATCCTCTTACTTCTAAAATCTCTTATTTATTCCGTTCAGCCGGATCGAACTCATGTGAAATCATCAACAGTATACTCCTGTTGAAATTTGTCGTCAAAAGTCCGTCCTTAGCGAATTAAACAAAAATAGACACTGACGAAAGCGCAGCGTTTAATACTACTCCTATCCTTACATATAGTCTGGTTTTTGGATGTTTATGCAAGGTTGTGCATAAATTCACACAAACTTTACAACATTAGTAAGAAATACGCGCTTCGTTTTTCCTCCATAGCCTGCGCATTTCAGTACCCGTGTTCGATATACTCGGCTACCGTTGCCGAGTATATACTTTCCAAAGAAAGCAAAAAAAGAAGCCGCTAAGCTGGCTTCTTACCTTGATAAGTTAAAATTTGTCGTCTTTGTATGCCACTTCTCCCTCGACCATGACCAATAAGGGCTTGGACATTACCTCCAGCGGACTTCCGGACCAAATAACTATGTCCGCATCCTTGCCTGGCGCAAGACTGCCTACCCGGTGGTCCACACCCAGTATTTCCGCAGGATTAATGGTAAGAGCCTTTAGGGCATCTTCCCCGCTCATTCCTTCCCTGACTGCCAAACCTGCGCACACCGGCAGGTACTGGATGGGTATCACTGGGTGATCCGTCATCAGAGCGACTTTGATTCCGGCCCGGGCCAAGATCCCAGCAGTTTTAAAGCTGAGGTCCTTCAGCTCCACTTTGGCCCGGTTAGACAAGGACGGTCCTACCACAGCAGGGACACCGGCCTCCAATAATTCCTCAACAACCTTGTGCCCTTCCGTACAGTGCTCAATCACCAGGTCCACCTTAAACTCCCTGGCAATTCTGACCGCAGTCATAATATCATCCGCCCGGTGGGCATGGGCCCTTAAGGGAATCTCATGCTTTAACACCTGTACTATGGGTTCCATTTTCAAGTCTCTTTCAGGCAGCTCATCCGGGTCCTCCTTGCCTTTTTCCAGGGCCTCCAGGTAGTTCTGAGCCTTAACAAAGCTCTCCCGCAGCAAGGCTGCAGTGCCCATCCGAGTCATAGGCATCTTCTTATCTTCCCCATAAACCCGTTTAGGGTTTTCTCCAAAAGCGATTTTAAGGCCTGCAGGCTCCCTTACCAGCATGTTGTCAACCACTCTACCGGTCGTTTTCATCACCAGCCCAGTCCCACCGATAACATTGCCGCTGCCCGGAGCGGTGAACACAGTGGTTACCCCACCTGCTATGGCATCACGCAGTCCCTCATCCTCAGGGTTAACCCCATCCAAAGCTCTAACCTGTGGAGTTACAGGGTCCGTCATTTCATTGGTGTCATCCCCCTCGAAGTGGTAAATTTCCTCACATACCCCCAAATGAGTATGTGCGTCGATAAAGCCGGGAAGCACCCATCCCCCTTTGGCGTCAATCACCTGGGCCCCGGCGGGGATTTCAGCCGGGCCTACAACCGCAATCTTATCGGCTTCCACAAGTATGACCCCTTCTACCGGGAAGGGTGAGAAGATTTTGCCATTTACGATTGCCAACAATTAAATTTACCCTCCTTCGCGCCAGCCTAGCGGTGAGATTTCACCTCAGGACTGTCTAAATCAGTTATTCGCAGGATCACCACACTGGCAGTAATCAAAATCGCACCGGCCAGCTGGTAAACTCCAAATCGTTCACCTAAGAATATGTAGGCGAAGAGAAAGGCTACCGGAAGCTCGAAGGTGCCGAGTACCGCAGCTTTACTCGCCCCAATCCGCCTGATTCCCTCCAGCAGCAGCCAAAACGGCAGGATCGAGGCAATTGTAGCTAATGAAACTCCGATAAAGAACTGCACCCAGTTTACAGTCAGTGGTATGCCCTGAAGGGTGTAACCAGGCAGTTGCACCAGAACGAGCACCAAGGCAGAAAACAGCTGCATATAAATCAGAGTGGTTAAAGGCTCTATTCTTTGCAATATGTTCTCTCCGTAAAGTATAAAAAAGGAATAGGCTATGGCAGAACCCAGCCCAAAAAGTATCCCAGTCCAATTAAGGGAACGGGAAGCGAGCAGCCAAAACTGGGTTGAAAGCATTGTCCCCCCCGCCGCAATCCCCACTGCGATAAGCTGAACCCTCAGCACTTTTTGCTGAAGAAAAACGTATGCACCCAGCGTGACCAGGACCGGGTAAGTGAACAAGAGCATGGTGCTAAAGGAAGCAGGCAGATACTTTAAGGCGTATAAGAACAATGTAGAAGTCCCCAAACCTCCAATGATTGACTGAACCGCAAGCCTTGGCAGCATATCTCTTGCAATCCTCAAAGACCTTGGACTGAATACTAAACTGTAGGCCAGCAAGATGAGAAACGCGGTACAGGACTGCAGGGTTAATACCTGCAGCGGGGTCATTCCCAGACTATAAGCCACTTTGGTCAAAGTTGATACCAGTGCGAAGAAACAGGCGGACAACAGGACCGCAAGGTAGCCCCACAGGCGTTTGAACGAACCTGTCATTCTATATCCTTCATACTCAGGGCAATGCGGTGGCGGGTAAGGTCCACACTTAAGATCTTGACTTTTACAATATCTCCCACCGCGACAGCTTCCATAGGATGTTTGATAAACCTGTTGGCTAACTGAGAAACATGGACCATCCCGTCTTGCTTTACCCCAATATCCACAAAGGCTCCAAAGTCCACTACGTTGCGAACCGTTCCCTGCAGCACCATCCCTGGTTTTAAACTCTCCAGGGTGGTAATTTCCGAATGCAGCAGTGGCTTTGGCAGTTCATCTCTGGGGTCGCGCCCAGGGCGCTGCAGGGCAAAAATAATGTCTTTCACGGTGGGTTCCCCCGCACCCAGTTCTGCGGCTACACTCTCCGGGTCGAGGGAATTCAGTGCCCGCTTAACCTCTTCCTTCTTGTCCAGCAAATCCGCCTTAGTGTACCTGACTTTAGCTAGAATCCCTTCTGCCAGGGGATATGACTCCGGATGGACTGGGGTATCCTCCAGGGGGTTTTCTCCACCGGGAATACGCAAGAACCCTGCACATTGGACATAGGTCTGTTCCCCCAGCCGCGGCACTTCCATGAGCTGACTGCGCAAGCAGAACTTCCCTTTCTTCTCGCGAAAGGAGACCACGTTCTTGGCGATAGCCGGCTTTAATCCTGCCACATACTGCAGCAAGGCTGAAGATGCGGTGTTGATGTCCACTCCTACACTGTTCACACAGGATTCCACCACCCCCTGCAGGGATTCGTCCAGGCGTTTAGGTGTAACATCATGCTGGTACTGACCCACACCCACCGCCTTGGGCTCAATCTTGACTAATTCAGCCAGGGGATCCTGAAGCCTGCGGGCAATGGAGACCGCGCTGCGCATGGACAGGTCAAGCTCCGGAAATTCCTCCCCGGCAAGTTTTGAGGCGGAATAGACCGATGCTCCGGCCTCGCTTACCAGGATATATTGGACCTGGTTTAAGCCCTCCTTAATTACCTCGGCCACAACCGCTTCACTCTCCCGCGAAGCGGTACCGTTGCCAATGGCGATTATCTCAATGGCATAGCGCTTGGCTAAATCTGCAATGACCTTCTTCGCTTCCTCGCGTTTGTTTTGAGGTGGATGCGGGTAGATTACACCTACTTCGAGTAGTTTCCCTATATCATCAACCACGGCCCATTTACAGCCTGTACGATAGCCCGGATCAATACCCAGGACAATCTTTCCCCTCACCGGGGACTGCAGGAGCAGGTTGCGCAGGTTAGCAGAAAACACCTTTATCGCTTGTTCTTCCGCTGTCGCGGTCAGCTCTCCCCTCACCTCCCGTTCGATGGAGGGATAGATTAACCGCTTGTAAGCATCCTCCCCGGCCTCTTTGACCAAGGACGCAAAGATCCCCGTCTTAACATTAGCGTTGTAGATGATCCCGATTACCTCCTCAGGCACCTCTACGCTTACTTTAAGCATCTCTTCTTTTTCTCCCCTGTTTATGGCCAGTATCCGGTGGGGGGGTACCTTACCCAGCGGCTCGCTGTATTGATAATACATCTCATAGGGGCTGACCTGGTCCGGCTTCACGGCTTTGACCTCCAGCACCCCTTTGGCAAAGAAAAACCTGCGGATTCTTTTTCGCCCTTCAGCGTCATCAGAGATCTTTTCAGCAATGATGTCCTGGGCCCCGGCCAGGGCATCTTGGGCAGTTTCCACTCCCAATTCGGGATTTAAGTACCCCACAGCGAATTGCTCAGGATCACCTGTAAGTACTTCCTGGGCCAAGATCAACAATGCAAGCGGCTCCAGCCCCTTTTCTCTGGCAACCGTGGCTCTGGTGCGCCGTTTCTGTTTATAGGGGCGGTACAAATCCTCTACTTCCTGCAGGATGGTTGCCTTTTCAATCTCCTGCTGCAGCTCCGGAGTTAATTTGCCCTGCTCCTCAATAATCCGCAGCACCTCTTCTTTACGCTTGGCAAGGTTGCGCAGATAGTTGAGTTTATCTTCAATCGCCCGCATAGCGTTTTCATCGAGTTCTCCGGTAACCTCCTTGCGGTAGCGCGCGATAAAGGGAATGGTATTCCCATCATCCAGAAGCTGAACTGCGTTCTTCACTTGAAACTCTCTCAGGCCCAATATGCCCGCAATCTCCTTGACAATCGTCAAAGCTGACTCCCCCTTCATTTTCTTATCTATATAGGCAGTTTATTAGGCAAAGTTAAGCTTAAACACCGGGCGGATCTCCCCTACTACAGCTTTATGTAAATTCTTGATCGGCACCCGGTGCTTATTGCCCAAGTCTGTAAGTTCACTCTGGTCCAAAACCCCAAGCTGCTTTAGAACTTCAACAGCTACAGGTTCCGTGGCCCGGACATGACCGTCCTCAATCTTAATGGCAATGCCAAAACCCTTTTCTTTGAGGCCCAAACACTGCACACCTTCCGCGCCGCACTTGGAAACCACCTTACTGCCCACCGCCTCCATTATCACTGTGTCGAGCCGTCCGGTCCCGGCGATTAAGCGAGGGTTTGCAGTCATGGCCGGTACGATGCGCCTTACCGCTGCAGCAATTTCCTGGGGCAAGGGTCCGGGGTTAACCAGTCTGGCATACCCTTTCGCCATTTCTTTAAGCCCCATACCATAAACTGGCACCCCGCACCCATCCACCCCTACGCTCACCGCGTCTGTTGCATGGTAGTCCTTAATCAACTGCAACAGCAGCTTTTGTAAGGGATGCGAGAGGTCCAGATAATTTTCAGTACTCCAGCCGTAGTGGGTGCAGATTGCCAACATCCCGCTGTGCTTACCTGAGCAGTTGCAGTGAACTGCAGCAGGCTGATTTCCCTGACGATAGATTTCCCGGGCGCTCCCGCTGTGAAAAGGAGGATGTGTCCCGCAAAGCAAACTGTCCAAGGATAGGCCCAGTTTTTCCACCAACCCGGTCACCACTTTTACATGCTCGTCCTCACCACTGTGAGAGGCGCAAATAATTGCCAACTCCTCCTCGCTAAGGCCGAACCTGTCAGCAGAGCCAGACGTAAGTACGGGAAGTGCCTGGATCGGTTTAGCTGCGGACCGATAATAAGTGACAAGCTCCGGGTCACCGGCCCAGGCCAACAATTTTCCATCCGCGTCAGAGACGGCAATACTTCCCCTGTGTACACTTTCTACCAAAGAGCCTCGGGTCACTTCAACTAACTTTTCCAAGCGGTCATCTCCTCACCACAGAACTATTATACCTTATAGCTTATCCAAGCAACTTAAACTGAATCAAGTCAAATTAACCTCTGCCCTTTGAGGCGGCGGATACAAATTCCCGAAATAGCTTTGCAGCTGCAGGGTCCGATCCGGCCATGGCTTCAGGGTGCCACTGTACTCCTAGGGCAAAGCGGTATCCCTCATTCTCAATCCCCTCAATTACTCCGTCCCTGGCCGATGCGCACAGCTTGAAGCCAGGGGCGATACGCTTGACCGCCTGATGGTGGAAACTGTTCACCCGAATTTGTTCAACTCCCAGGGCCCTGCCCAACAGGCTGTCCCGGCAAACCTCAACGTGATGCCAAGCGCAGTCCCGCGGGGCTTTTTGTCTATGCTCCAAGGCAGTAGAAACCTGAGTATACAGGTCCTGAAAAATATCGCCCCCCATGGCAATATTTAAGACCTGTATCCCGCGGCAAATTCCCAGAACAGGAATATCCCGCTCCAGGCTCCTACCTACGAGTGAAATTTCAAATTGATCCCGTTCCGGGTAAACCTTTCCTGTCCCTCGCACCGGCTCCTCTCCAAAGTTGCTGGGCCCAACATCGCCCCCTCCGGTGAGCACCAACCCGTCCACCAGCCCAACGTAACGGTCTATAACGCTTTGCCCAGTTAACACCGGTAATAGTACGGGGACCCCCCCAGCCTGGCAAACAGCATCCACATAATACTGTCTGGAATATGTACTAATTTCCTCTTCATAGTGTGCTGTAGTTATCCCGATCAGCGGCCCCATAAAACCCCTCCCTTAAACAAAAAACAGGCTATGCCTGTTTCCTATTTCCGCCCTCATAAATCCACCAAGCCCACGCTCACTTCAATCGCTTGATTGACTCTGAGCATGGTTTCTTCATCCAGGACTGTTACCTTTTCTTTTAGACGGCTTTTGTCTATGGTGCGAATTTGTTCTGCAAGGATTACCGAATCCCGTTCCAAACCGCTGCGCTTTGCTGTCACTTCAACATGCGTGGGTAGCTTCGCTTTACTGATCTGAGAGGTGATTGCGGCAATAATGGTCGTCGGGCTGTACTGGTTCCCGATATCATTCTGAATGACTAAAACCGGGCGGGTGCCGCCTTGTTCTGAACCTACCACCGGGTTTAGTTCGGCATAATAAATCTCTCCACGTCGAATGAGCATTTTCAGTTACACTCCAACAATTTCTTTTCGTAGAACCGCTGGGCTTCACTCTCGGTTTCAAAATGCTCCCGGGCCAGGGTTAAATTGATTTGGGCCATTTCTTTGTATCCTTTGATCATTTGTTCTCTTAAACTGCGCCTTTTGCGTTCCAATAATAAGCTATGCAGAGCATCCCGGATAAACTCACTGCGATTTCGCCTCTCAGTCGTTACTATCCCGTCAACTTCTGCCAACAGACTCTCGGGCAAGCTGATCATGATTCTCTTCACATCAGCCACGCCAGCACCTCCCTGTGGTTACACCCGGTTATATATCCGGTGATATACTTCATTATATAAACACCGTATATCAGTTGTCAATTAAACTTCCTGCTTTATACTGGAAACAAATGATCTCAGCCTTGGTATTTTCAGGAATAATCGCAATAATTTCAGAAACTGTTTTGAAACCAATATATCAATATGCCAAAAAGCACTCGGAAGTTACTGGTTTAGCTTGTTGACCATGTAGGTGTGAGCTGAGAATTCCAGGCTGTCATCCAACAGTTCAAGCCTGCGCGCCCCCCAGCGCCGTTCCAGTGCTAACCCCAACAAATGATCGGCAAGATGAGGATTCTTAGGTAACAAGGGACCGTGGAGGTAGGTGCCAAACACGTTCTTATAATGAACACCCTCAAGGTTATCCTTACCGTTATTGCCAAAACCTTTGACTACTCTGCCTAAGGGCTGCACTTTCCCCAAAAAGGTCTGACCGGAGTGATTTTCAAACCCCACCACAGTCTGCACGGGATTCAGCCTGTCCGGTTGACAAGGATCCTTCAAGAAGCCAAGTTCAAGGCATATATTGCCGATCAACCTCTTCTCCCCTGCCACGGTCCACAAATCCAGGATCTCAACACCCGGAATCCGTTCCCCGCTTACAGTCTGATAGTATTTCCCCATTAACTGCAGACCGCCGCACACCCCCAGCACCACCAGTCCGTCCTCTATAGCAGCCGCCATATTTTCCCTGCGGCGGCAAAGATCTTCGTACAGAAGGCCCTGTTCCCGGTCAGAGCCACCCCCAAAAAACAAAATGTCCCACTCCCTGAAATCCAGGGACTGTCCGAGGGAAAAGCGCCCTGTTTCAACCTCAATTCCCCTCCAGCTGCAGCGCTGCTCGAGGGTAATGATATTTCCTCGGTCTCCGTATAGATCCATCAAGTCTGGGTAGAGATGACATATTCTAAGACGCATACCCTTTTCTCCTTAAAGCCCCCATTAATTCCCGCAGGGGAAATAGTGCAGTGTAAGTCGGGAGTACATAGGCACCTTGGCCCGATCTTACCTGCCGGTCGAAAACATCTAAAGCCTGGCCCAGCTCCTTGACCACTAGCAGCCTTTCTGGGTCAAGTCCGGCATATTTAAGCCGGACAGCCATCTCTTCCGCCCTGGTACCAGCACAAACCACAGACTGTGCTGGATCCCGGAGCACTTCAAAATCTACATCCCAGAGCCAGGAAATATCCCGCCCATCTGCGGCGTTATCATTAATGGCAATGAGTATGCATAGCGGCCGACCGCCCTGAACCATGGCCCTGATCACCTCATTAAATCCGGTGGGATTTTTGACCAGGTTAAGTGTGAGAAAATCCTCTCCCAGCTTGAAGCGCTCCATCCTGCCGGCTTGTGGAGAAAACTGTTCCAAGCCCTGCTTAATGGTTGATTGGTCCACTCCAAGGCTTAGTGCTGCAGCAGCTGCTGCCAAAGCGTTATAAACGTTGTAGAAACCCTGAAGCTGCAGCTGTATTTCCGTATCCCTGAAGGTAAATTTACTTCCGTCAATCCCATTAAGTTCGATTCCCTCCGCCAAAATTTCAGGGTCAGGGCGTTTGAAATCACAGTTGGGACAGCGATATATTCCTAATTGCCCATAATGATACAGCTCATAAACATAGGTATGACCGCAGAAACTGCAATACTTGGCTTCCCGGGCTTGAACGCTTTGTTTGGAGCTTAAGGAACTGGTCGCTGCCCCATAATAGAGGACATCCTGCCATCCGACCCCGATCTGAGCCACAAGGGGATCATCAGCATTCAGCACCAGTCGGGCATCCGGAAGATACTTATAAATAGAATCTTTGACTAGTGAAACGGTCTTGTCCAATTCCCCGTAACGATCTAACTGATCGCGAAAAAAATTAGTAATTACCACAGTGTGCGGTCTAACCGCAGGAACGACCTTTATTACGGTTGCCTCATCCACCTCAAGTAAAGCCAAATCAGTCCGTATCCGGCCGTCCCAAGTCACCGAGTTGAGAAAGGCAGTGGTCACTCCGGTAATTAAATTTGCTCCTGCCCTATTAAAAGTAAGCTTTAAGCCTGACTTTACCAGCACCTCCGCGAGCATGTTGCTGGTAGTGGTTTTCCCGTTTGTGCCGGTGACCATTACACATCCGCGCGGCAGTTGTTTGGCCATCCAGCCGATTAAAGCCGGGTAGACCCTTAGGGCTAGAGCGCCTGGCAGGGTTGTCCCTTTCTTGCCGGCGAGACGCGAAACAAAAAAAACCGTTTTACCCACCCAGATAGCGAGTAAAAACCGTAGCGTGTTAAACAACTTCATTAAGTTTCTCCTTAAAGATACAGAGTCATTACAATTTTAATCCGTATACCCCATATTATCAACAAATATCGCTTTTAACTAAACTAAGCTCTGCGAACTTTATTGTGTCTATAGGCCTGTAACATCAGTTGGACGAGTTGCATAATCTATATTAGTACAATCCCTATGCAAAGCTGCGTAAAACTTAACCACAAGAGGAGTGGAATTATGTTCGGCTATTCGTATTGGAACAGCCTCACAACAAACTCGAATGGAAATTCACAATCCAACTCAAATTCAGGAAGTGGTAATTCTAATTCCAGCTCAAACGCAAAAACTCCCTTCCGTCCTCATCACTGGACAAACGCCCTGTTATTTCTCATCCTATTGACTATTCTCATCATTTTCCTCGAATTTCATCACAAATAAACTATCAACGGGAAATTATAGGCGCCTAACCAAGAAAACCTGGTCAGCCATAGGCTTCCAGGTTTTCTGATTTGACAACCAACATTTACTGCCATTCTGTATATTCTTTATGCTCTAAATACTCTCTATTTCTATACTCTTTGTGTTCCAGGAATTCTCTCTGCTTGTTATTTTCTTCATTCTGCCCGTCCAATTTGCGGGTGTTAGCTACTAAGATTATAACTGTCAATAATACTATAATTACGGCTAACTCAATAATGATCGTCATATTTTCTGTGATTATAGGATTCCTGAGAAGATTCTTACTTATGCCCATATGTTCCACCTCCCTTGTCGAAAGAAAGTGGGCCTGTCTGATATATCTTATTCTGCATGTCCATTGAATGTTCACAGAAAAAATGAATTGTCAAGGGATGCACCAAGTTGTCCATAAATTAATATTAAACAATAGGACGGAAAAACCCATTCCCCTTACTCTAGAATAAAATACAGCGAAATCGAGGTGATCATAAACTTGTGTATCCCCAAATAATCTTTGCGAAGGGAGGGAAAAAAATGTTAATGGGCTTTTTACTGATCGTCGGCGGCTGCTCCCTTTATTCGCTGTTGAAACCTCCGGTTCCCATCAATATTACCGCTAGGATATAGTTAAACTTGGAATCCCCTAAAATTAAGTCGGCCCACCCCCGTTGAATTATGTCCCATGATTACTCTTCAGAGTTATCAAAGGAATAAATGATGCTGAGGGGTGGGTCGATTTCAAATTTACTCCACCATATTTTAGCACGTCTTACACAAAAACCCATGACTGGCATAATATAAAAAAGCAATGAATCTGATTGTGAGGTAATTAGGTATGCTTGATCAAAACGCACTCTTGTTACTCGGAGTAGGGATAATCTTTACATTAGTTATTGAGTCCCTGATTTGGCTTTACTGGCGATATTTCGGAGCAGGTTCACTTCAGGATTATATATCAGAAGATGAGGAACCCGATGGGGACTACCGTGTAATCAAAAAAATTAAAAACCCTGTCCAGAAAATAGCCTTGGTGGAGCAGGACGGACAATTTTATGTCTTCGCAAATGGAGGCGAGATGTTCAGTACCGCAGAAGGAGAGGATAAATACGCGGAGGCACTTATCCACGTGCCGATGGCCGTTGCCCAAAAGCGAGAGCGTGTCCTTATTGTTGGTTCGGGTGGCGGTATTTCAACTCGTGAAGCCCTCCGTTATCCTGAAGTAAATGAGCTTACAGCAGTCGATATTGACGCCACCATTATGGACTTTGGCAAGAACTTGGAACCCTTGGTCAAGTTCAATAAGGGGTCGTTGAATAATCCTAAAGTTCGTACGGTAATCCAGGACGGTCGTATGTTCTTAGAAAACTCGTCAGAAAAGTGGGATGCATTATTGATCTCCCGGAACCAAGTAGTTCGTGCCCCCAGCTTGCTCGCCTTTTCAGCGTAGAGTTTTATAGCCTATTAAAAGAACATTTGGAACCGGGAGGGATCCTAGCCGTTGCCTGCTCCGTTTCCTCTGAGATGCCTTCCTACTATTGGGCTGTCCAGGCCACTCTCAAAGCAGCCGGTTATTATACTTTGCCCTATCATTTTGACTTTATCGTGGAATGGGGACAAGACTGGGGATTCTGTCTTGCAGGAACTAATCCTATTTTGAAGAGCGATATTCAAATTAAGGTTTCAACCCGTTACCTGAGCCAGGATCGATTAAAAGATATGTTGCGCATCCCTTATTATCTACAGGGCGAATGGGACAGCAACAGCATCCAGACGGATCAAAATAGCCTGCTCGTAGATATTGCGCAAGCCTGGGAATAGTAGTTCTTCCTCACAATTTAGCATAATTGATTTAGCCCCGCTAATATTGCGGGGCTAAACAACTGCAGCCAATAACTATCGGCGTCAGATAATACGAGTTTTATATGGCTTATCCACACACATGAAGCACCTTTTTCATATTATATAGTACAAGCTGACAAATAAGGGTGATGAAAGTGAAAAAAAACCTCACTAACAATTTTTCGATCCTGGGAAGTGCCGGCGGTGTGGCCAAGGCCATTTTGTCTATTTTCAATAAATCTGTACAAGATACAAATGATCCCATTCACCCTGCAATATTCAACGCCAAGTTTCATTTAATTGACAATAACCAGAAGAGTATGGATCATTACAAGAATCTGTTTCCTAATTTACAAGATAACCTATCCACCTACAACTTTGATTTAAAAGACACCTCCCTGTTTAAGGAACATCTTCTAAACACTCAAACAACCCTCGTCATTGACTGTTCATGGGCGGATACCGTGGATACCTTAAGGATTTGCGATAAATTAAATATTCATTATATTAACACTGCTTTTGAAAGCACTGTAGTAGACGAAGATGAATCATATGAAGGCTTCAATTTAATAGAAAGGTATTATATATTTGAGAGGAGTAAGCATGATTTCAAAAGATCAACGGCAATTATTGCCTCAGGAATGAATCCAGGCGTTGTTCAGTGGATGGCATTAGAGCTCCTAAAGAAAAGTCCTGACAAAAAACCCCTTGGGTGTTATATAGTTGAACATGATAGCTCATTTTTTGCTGACAAGTCTTTAGCCGACAAGCAAACTATTTATACCACCTGGTCTCCGGAATGCTTCCTTGATGAAGCAATATCGTGTTATCCGATGTTCCTTAAACACCATATGCCTCTTTTCCTATACGAAAATGCTTATGACATTGAATTTAAGGTCTCGTTGGGAAAAAGAAGTTTTACTGGTTGTCTGATGCCCCATGAAGAAGCAATAACACTTGGGAAACTATTTGATATGGAAACCGGCTTTATTTACAAAGTCAACGACCATACTTCAGAGTTAATACGAGCGAACCTTGACCATATTGATGACCTGTGGCAGTGGAATATGCAGGTGCTTGACCCTGCTAAAGTAGAACTTGAAGGTGAGGATTTGGTTGGGGTGCTGCTTGTATTTGATGATACAGAAAGGTTTATGTATAACGTTTTAAGTAACAAGGAGGTTTTTAAAAAATACAAAGTCAATGCGACTTATTTCCAAGTAGCCTGTGGAATATATGCG
>Ga0255338_1002272_pt1 | contig 29222 bp, 20 predicted proteins | sample MeOH1_35cm_T4_19_FD_203715 | JGI IMG/M metagenome (GOLD analysis project Ga0255338, IMG submission 203715) | Sandy soil microbial communities from University of British Columbia, Vancouver, Canada - MeOH1_35cm_T4_195 | ecosystem: Engineered > Artificial ecosystem > Sand microcosm > Unclassified ... | reverse complement strand
GGGGCAGGATTTCACTGTCAATAGGATTTTTGTCCGTCTTGATTAACCTCGGAATCGGTGTGATATATGGCGGGGTTTCGGGGTATTTCGGGGGGCGGGTTGACAACCTTCTGATGCGGATTATTGATATCGTTTACAGTGTCCCAGATATTCTTTATGTAATCCTGCTGATGGTGACCTTCAAACAGTCCGGCACCTACGCCCAACTGTTTATCATTGTGTTGGTCTTAGGTATAGTAAACTGGATGCCTTTAGCCAGGATTCTGCGGGGCCAAATTCTTTCCCTGCGAGAACAGGAGTATGTTCTTGCTGCCCGCACTTTAGGCGGAAATACCAAACGTCTGCTGCTCACCCATCTGATCCCCAACGCCATTGGCCCGATTGTAATTTCAATCGCTCTGAGTATACCTGCCGCAATTTTTATGGAGGCTTTTCTCAGCTTTATCGGGATTGGCATTCAACCCCCTCTAACCAGTTGGGGCGCTATGGCTGCGGATGGGAGGTTGAACATTCCCTCACATCCTGCCCTGCTGGTGTTTCCCGCCTTGGCAATCGCGGTAACGATGCTGGCTTTCAACTTCGTAGGGGACGGGCTGCGAGATGCCTTTGACCCCAAAATGCGCAAGTAAAGGTGGAAGGACTATGAAACGATTGCTGGAAATTCAGGATCTTAGTGTATCCTTCTTCACCTATGCCGGAGAGGTCAAGGCCGTGGATGGGGTAAGTTTCCATCTTGACGAAGGGGAAGCGATCGGTATCGTAGGGGAATCTGGGTGCGGTAAAAGTGTTACAGTGCAGACCGTGATGCGCCTGATCCCAATGCCTCCTGGGAAAATTACGGGCGGTAAAATTAAATTCCAGGGTGCGGATTTGGTGCGGAAAAGTGAAAGAGAAATGGAGCATATCCGGGGCAAAGATATTAGTATGATCTTTCAGGACCCCATAACCAGCTTGAATCCGGTCCTGACTATCGGCTTGCAGCTGACAGAGGTGCTTGTCCGGCATGAGGGTCTGGGAGGACGGGAAGCCAGGGAAAAAGCCGTTAGGCTAATGGAGCTCGTCGGAATCCCTAACCCGGATAGTAGATTGAAGCAGTATCCCCACCAATTTTCAGGTGGTATGCGCCAGAGGGCTATGATTGCCATGGCCCTGGCCTGCAGTCCGAAATTGTTAATTGCGGACGAACCGACAACCGCCCTGGATGTGACTATTCAGGCCCAGATTCTCGAACTGATGAAGGACCTAAAAGACAAGATCAGCACATCAATCATTCTGATCACACATGATCTGGGTATAGTAGCCGGGTTATGCAGCAGGATTATTGTCATGTACGCAGGTAAAATCGTGGAAGGCGGCACGGTAAGCGATATTTATGAAAATCCGCAGCACCCCTACACCTGGGGCTTGCTAAAATCTATACCACGACTGGATGCAGGCAAAAAACTTAGGTTGATTCCGATCCCAGGCACCCCTCCCGACCTGTTAAGTCCGCCCAAGGGGTGCAGGTTCGCCCCTCGCTGCACCTATAGTATGCGGATTTGCCTTGAACAGCAGCCCACCCCAACTTTTCTTCAAGGGGAGCATCAGGTGGCGTGCTGGCTGCAGCATCCTCAGGCTCCCAAAGCGGCCAGGCTGGAAAGGGGGGTGTCGGGCGATGACAGCTAATGAAGCGCCTTCCCAAGGGGACATATTGGAAGTACAGGATCTGGTCAAACACTTTCCCGTGAGTAATGGTTTCTTCGGTTCCAAGCAAAGGGTCCAGGCTGTGAACGGAGTAAGCTTTGCGATCAGGAGAGGGGAGACTCTCGGTTTGGTGGGGGAAAGCGGTTGTGGCAAGTCAACCACCGGAAGGACCATAATCAAGCTCTACAATCCTTCCTCGGGCAAAATCATCTTCGAGGGCCAAGACATTAGTAATGCCCGGGGCCATGATCTGCTAAGACTGCGCCGCAAGATGCAGATGATTTTCCAGGATCCTTATGCTTCTCTGAACCCGCGAATGACCGTGGGGGACATCGTTGGGGAAGCCATTGATATTCATCGGCTGGCGAGTGGCAAGGCGCGAACGGAACGGATATTTGAGCTGCTGCAGGTAGTTGGTTTAAATCCGGAACATGCCAACCGGTTTCCGCATGAGTTTTCCGGCGGACAAAGGCAGCGCATCGGAATTGCCAGGGCGCTTTCTGTAAATCCCAGCCTGATCATTTGTGACGAACCCATTTCCGCTCTTGATGTGTCAATTCAAGCGCAGATCGTGAATATGCTTGAGGACCTGCAGGCAAAATTGGGCCTGACTTATCTGTTCATAGCGCATGATCTTTCTATGGTAAAGCATATTTCCCACCGTATTGCGGTTATGTACCTGGGGAGGATTGTGGAATTAGCGGACAGCCTTGAACTTTACGAGCATCCCCAGCACCCATATACCAAGGCCCTGCTCTCTGCAATACCTATCCCTGACCCTAAAGTGGAGGCGGGTCGGCATAGAATCGTGCTTCAGGGCGCTGTCCCCAGCCCCTTGAACCCTCCATCCGGTTGTTATTTCCGTACCCGCTGTTCCCAGGCCATGCCTGTCTGCGCTGAGGAAACTCCGCAACTAAAGCAAAGCGGAGCAGGGCATTTGGTGGGGTGTCATCTGGTTAAATAATCAATACCTGCCAATTGCCGAGAATTTTCCCCTGGATATTTCTGATTGGGATCAACTGCAAGCGGACCGGAAGTTCCTCGGGATTGGGAAGAAGGCTGACGAACCCCAGGGGAACCGTAATTTGAGGGATCGATAAATCTCCGAAAGCGGGACTTCCGGGGACAGGAGATCCATTGAGTACTACTTTTCCATGCTGTATGGCTATGCGATCACCCTGGATTGCCAGGAGTTTGCCTGACTGGTAAACTCCTTTGGTCCGGGAATATACGATCAGGTCATTGCGCCGGGGTGGGAGGATCCAATAGGCTGTGCGTAAGGTAACAACCTTTTGGCCTGCCCAAAAAGCTGGCGCCAGGGCTTCATCCAGCAGGCGGTAACGGACGAAACCCCAATCCAGAAGCAGAAGGGAAGTGATGAGCAGGAAGAGCCCGGCCCCGGCCAATTTTAGTTTCCAGCGCCTGGGTTTAGGAAATAGACATACTCCAGTGAGGTTTTTGCGCAAGCGTTGCATTGTGCCGCACCTCCATTCTTAAAGCCGGGAATAGAACCTAGAGAAAATACTTCGGAATTTTTTACAAAAAGGTCTCCTATTAAGCTGGAAAATCTGATACAATTAAAGTTGAATGGAAATTGTAGGGTTGTTAGAGAGAAAAGGCGGGAAATATGGTTAGCAACTGTAGAGAAATAAGAGGGTGCCCAGCCAGTCTTTATCTGAGCGAAAAATGCCCGTTTGAGACAGGAAAGAGTTGCTGGGAAGTTCCAACGGGTTGTCCAAATAATAATCAGTGCAATTTAGAGTGCAACAGCTGTATTTATTTTCCCCAAGATTTAAAGGAATAATAGAATAAATTTATTGACTCGGGCTAAAACCCGAGTTTTTTATGCCTCAGGAAAGTGTATACTCGGCAACATTAGCCGAGTATATTCAACACGGGTACTGAAATGCGCAGGCTATGGAGGAAAAACGAAGCGCGCATTTCTTGTCACTTAAGGGAGATTTACTCAGAATGAACCAGATTAAGGTAGTCGGAGTTAGCCTCGGTTCTGCCCAGCGGGACTTCGAAGCTGAGGTGTGCCTGGGGGGAGCGACCTTCAGTGTGAAAAGAACAGGGCTGGATGGACAGATTGAAGCGGCGGTGGATATGATCAAGGAACTGGACGGCAAGGTGGCTGCTATTGGTCTGGGAGGGGTTAATCTGGACTACCGGATTGCAGAACGCCGCTATCCTATCCGGGAAGGAAAGGAGATGGCGCGAGCTGCCAAGGCTACCCCTGTGGTTGACGGTGCCTTTGTCAAGGAGGATTGGGAACCGGCCCTGCTGCGAAGTATTGTTGACCGAGGTGAGCTTGAGCTGAGGGGTAAGCGGGTTCTGATGACTTCTGTGCTGGACCGTTACCCCTTGGCCGTCTGCCTGCAGGACATGGGAGCAGAGGTGAGTGCTGGGGACGCATTGCTTGCTCTAAAATTGCCCCTGATCTTTCCTTCGCTCCGCTCCTTTTCAGCTGCTTCCTATCTGGCCATGCCCATCCTCTCCCGACTGCCACTTAAGTATTTATATCCACTGGGCAAAAAGCAGGAAGTTAAGCGCAGGGGCTGGGATGGTTTGCTGCGCGGGATCGACATGATTGCCGGAGATTTTCATTTGATTAATCGCTTTTTGCCGCAGGATTTGTCCGGCAAGACTTTTATTACAAGTACTTTGACGGGGCAGGACTGGGCGGAGTTGGAGCGCCGCGGAGCTTGCCGTGTTATTCCGCTCGGGATCAGGTTGGGGGATCGTGCATTGGGAGCCAATCTTCTGGATGCCGTGATTACTGCTGCGGCTCGCAGGAAGGTTTTGGGGAGCAGCGATAGGGGAGTTGTGGCGAGGGTGCTGCTTGAGGAACGGCTGAAAATGATATAGGAAAGCAAAAGGCAACCTAATTTGTAGGTTGCCTTTGTGTATTCGTGTCTCTGGGGTCGAATTTACTTTCCGCTTCGTTACGCAACTCCCTCGCCGAGCATTCTTTCCGTTCACGGCGGGACTCCCGCAAAAGTAGATGTAAATGGAGCGCGAGCACGTTGCTCCCGTCCCGCCGTGAACGGAGAATGCTAACGGCTCACTCGTGATGCTTCACTACGCAGAAAGTAAATTCACCCTTGAGATGTGGGGAGTTTTCTGCCGGTGCTGGGGCTGAAGCCAGCATGGAAGACTGCGCGGAAGGTAAATTCACCCTGGTGTCCGTTGGCGTCGTTCTGCTAGCTGCTGCTTTTAGCCTTTTGGCGCTTGTATAGGTAGAGGCTTAGGGCGAGGCTGAGGAGGATTATTATTATGCTGGAGAGTTGGGCGGTTTTGAGGTTGAAGATTGTGCGCAGGCTGTCCGCTCTGAGGAATTCGAGGCTGAAGCGGGAAAGGGAGTAGAGGCTGGCGTACAGTAGGAAGATGAAGCCGGTGAAGGGTTTGCGGCGAATGGTCAGGAGAATGGAGAAGATTACCAGGTCCAGGATCGCTTCGAAGCTTTCAGCGGGGATGAGGGGGGTGTTCTGGAAGGCTTCATAGGCAGGGGTACCGGGTTGGTAGACCACTCCCAGGGCTTGTAGGATTGCGGGGGCTTGTACAGCGGGGATGCCGAAGGCGTCTCCGTTTAGCAGACAGCCTACTCTACCTATTGCCATGCCTAGGATAAGTCCGGGGGCCATGATGTCTGCGAACTCCCAAAATTTTATTTTGTGTTTGCGGGTGTACCAGATTCCTACCAGTACCCCTCCAAGGATGGAACCTTGGATGGACAGGCCGCCATGCCAAACGGCGATAATTTCGCTCAGGTTTTTGCCGTAGTAATCCCAGGTGAAGGCTACTTCCCAGATCCTGGCGCCAACCAGGGCGCCAAGGACAGCGTAGAGGGCAAAGTCCAATACTTCCTCCTGGTATTTGCCCGCTTTTTTCGCCCGTTGATAAGCAACTGCCAGGCCGGCAATTATGCCCAGGGAAATCATCAAGCCGTAGGCTCGTATCGGAAATCCTCCGATATAAAAAAGGTAAGGGTGCATATTCAAACCTCCGATTTCTGTCCTTACATTGAAAATCTGAAATAATTATAGCATAGCAAGGTGGGATAGAAGAATACACTTGCTTTGGGTTCTGTCTTTACCGCTTCTAATTTGCGGCTAAAACAATGGGGCGGAGGGAAGAATGGGAGGGAACTGGAAGTGAAAGGGGATTTAAAAATTTTTTCCGGCACAGCACATCCGGAATTGGCCGGGAGGGTTTGCAAATACTTGGGCTTGCCCTTGGGTGAGGCTGAAATTTTTAAATTTGCCAACGATAACACCTTTGTGGCGATCAAAGAGAGCGTGCGCCAGGCGGATGTATTTGTGATTCAGCCCTCCTGCGTGCCGGTAAACGAAGGCTTGATGGAGCTGTTAATCATGATTGATGCGCTGAAGCGGGCTTCCGCCCGCAGTATTGCTGCCGTCCTGCCTTATTATCCGTATGCCCGCTCAGATAAAAAGGACCAGCCCAGGGTTGCGATCTCCGCAAGACTGGTCGGGGATCTGCTTACCGCTGCAGGGGCGGACCGGGTGGTAACAGTTGATCTGCATGCACCGCAGATTCAGGGGTTTTTCAAGATCTGTCTTGACCACTTGAGCGCCAGGGGGCTGATTGCCGATTATTTCAGCTGCCTGGACCTGGGGGACGGTGTGGTGGTTGCACCAGATGCCGGTGCAGCTAAACAAGCAGAATATTATGCAGGGCGTCTGAACCTTCCCTATGCCATAATTGACAAAAGGCGCATGGACAATAAGGATCGTCCCGTGGCCAAGAATATCATTGGCAATGTGCGCAACAAGACCGCGCTTATTTTTGACGATGAGATCAGCACAGGGGCCAGTGTGGAGGAAACCATCCGCATTCTACGGGAAAAAGGGGTGAACCGGGTACTGGTTGGGGCAGTTCATCCTGTGTTTTGCGGCAAGGTGTTAGAAAGAATGCAGGACCCGTTTATCGGTCAGGTGGTTGTAACTGATACAGTGCCCATCCCTCCGGAAAAACGCTTCCCCAAACTTCGGGTACTTTCCGTAGCTGAGCTTTTGGCCACAGTAATTGATTGTATTCACAAAGGAAAGACGGTCAGCCTGGCCTCCGAAAATGTGCACTATACCGAATAAGGCTAGGCAAAGGTCACCTGCTTCTCAAGGAGTGGGTGATCTTTTACTTTGTCCCGTTTGATTGTAAAGAGGGCTGGAACAGGATAAGATAGACGTGTTAAAGAAAGATGAAGTTTGAAGAGCCTGTTTGGTATAAGTGAGGAAGGTGAAACGTGAACCGTTCGCAGCTTTTGGGGGAAGAGAAGATCGGAAAACTGCTGCTAATGTTTTCTGTACCTGCGATAATCGGGATGCTGGTAAATGGCCTGTACAATATCATTGACCGCATATTTGTCGGGCGAGGGGTGGGTTCCCTGGCCCTTTCCGGGATTGCAATTTCTTTTCCGATTCCTTTGATTATCATGGCCTTTGGCATGTTGATCGGGCTTGGGGGCACCTCCTTAATCTCCATTCGACTGGGGCAGGGCAGGCGTGAAGAGGCGGAGAAGATTGTCGGCAACTCCCTTGCGCTTTTGCTGATTATTTCCGTCGTTATCAGCGTGTTGGGATTTATGTTCCTTGATCCGCTTTTGCGTCTGTTTGGAGCCAGTAAGGAAGTATTGCCTTATGCCAGACAATTTACCTCTGTCCTGGTCTGGGGAGCGGCTTTTCAAGGGGTCGGCTTTGGTATGAACAACTTTATCCGGGCTGAGGGCAACCCCAGGACCGCGATGATCACTATGGTTATGGGAGCGGTACTTAACACCATCTTGAATCCTTTTTTTATTTTCGCCCTGAAACTGGGAGTGGCAGGTTCTGCCTTGGCCACTGTGATCTCCCAGTTTATTATTTCCCTTTGGGTTCTTTCCTACTTCCTGGGGGATAAGGCGGTACTCAAGCTGCGCTGGAGAAATTTAAGGCCTGACCCTAAAATTGTCCGGTCGATTGTGGGGATCGGCATGTCTCCGTTTACCATGCAGCTCTTGGCCAGTCTGGTGACCATCGTCTTTAATAAGAGCTTCGCCAGGTACGGCGGGGACCTGGCCATTGCCTCCATGGGCATCGTCAACAGCGTTGCTATGCTCATTTTCATGCCGGTGTTTGGCATTAACCAGGGAGCACAGCCCATAATCGGCTTTAATTTTGGAGCCCGGAAATACGGCAGGGTAAAACAGGCCTTCAAACTGGGGGTGATTGCCGCAACTTCAGTAATGACGCTTGGGTTTCTCGCGGTTGAGATATTCCCGGCTGCGATCATGAGCCTGTTCAGCGCGGGCGATACAGAGCTGATTAGGCTGGGAACACAGGGACTACGGATCTACCTGATTTTCCTGCCTATCGTAGGTTTTCAGACCGCGGCAGTTAATTACTTCCAGGCCACTGGCAAGCCGAAGAAGTCTCTGCTTATGACCTTATCCAGGCAGGCGATATTTTTGATTCCCATGATCCTGATTCTGCCGCACTTTTTTGGTCTGAAGGGGGTCTGGATGGCAGCACCGGCCTCTGATCTGGCCTCCTCGATTTTGACTGCGGCCCTATTGATTACGGATCTGAAACGACTTGGGTTCAACGAAAAGGAAGCTTCGCCTTCCGAGGGTTGAGCGGTTGTTGGGATTTCGCAGGTTGGAACGAACATCACTTTGCTATAGTGAAAGGGAATTACAGAGACAGCAATCCTTGGTTAATTGAAGGGTTGCTGTTTTTTGCTTTGAGAAAAAGCGTTCGAAATATCCATCAAGGTATTTTCCGAAAACTTGTCTAAACAAGCAGGAATTTCCATCCCCTTATAGAACATATGTTTTATAAACTAGAACATAGGTTTGGAGGGGTACACTTGCTTTCCGGTTTGAATTGGTACAAGGGTGATTTTCATGTCCACACTCCGTTTTCCCGCTGTTTTAAAGATAACGGAGTTACGGCCCGGGATCTGCTGGCGGCAGCCTCAGAGCTAGACTTCGTGGTGATAGCCGATCATAACACCTTTGACGGGTACTTGCATCTGATGGAATACAGGGAGGCTTTAAAGCCGGTTATTTTCCCCGGGGTTGAATTGAAGGTTCCCTGCGGGTACGCGGGGTTAAGCCTGATCGTGGTGCTCAGTCCTGAATTTGGCCCGTTGGAGCTGGAAGGGTTTTTACGGGAGGTCGGGGTGTTCGGTCGGAACAAAGGGGAGTCAGGGGGAATTCTGCCGACCTCTCTGCCTCAACTGGCGGAGACCGTAAGCAAATATGATGGAATTGTGCTTTGGAGCAAGGTCCACTCGGTAGAAGGGATTTTGGCAGGGGTGGACTTGCAGCAACGCGAGTACATCCTGAGTTTGAAGTGGCCTGTTAATCTGATCGCCCTGGGCGAGGAGGAGCAACAGGGGGGATGCCCTGCGGTCTGGGGGAGCAATGCACACCGGGTGAGAGAGATCGGAAGGACTGTGACCTTAGTTAAACTGGAAAATCCGGACTTTGCCGGCCTGAAGTTTGCCCTGCAGGATCCTGAAGCCCGGGTAAGACCTGGTTCAAAGCCGGGAGATTTAGCGCATCCCTGCATTTTAAGCCTTAAAGTAAGCGGTGGTTTTTTGGCCGGTCAGGAATTTCACTTCAACCCAGGGTTGAACTGTCTGATTGGGGCTAGAGGTACGGGCAAGTCCACTTTGCTGAAACTGCTGCGCTTTGTCCTGGGGGTTTCGGATAACAGGGAACAGCAGTACTTAATCGGTCTGGGAGAGGTGGAAGCGAGCCTGCTTACTTCCGAGGGGGAACCTTTGCGTGTACGCCGGGCTGCAGGCGGGGAAAGCAGAGTGTATGACCGTTTGGGCAGGACGGTCAATGCGGACCTTGGGGCTTATGCTTCGATTTTTGCCCAAGGAGAGGTGGAGGGGGTGGTATTGGAGCCGGAGTTTCAGTTGAAACTTCTGGACAGTCTCTGGGCAGCATCTTCTCGCCTGCAGGCTAAAGCGCAAATATCCTCCGGTTTGCGTGAGAATGGAAATGAACTGGAGGAGGTGAGCCAAGGGCTTGACGAGCTTCAGGAGTGCCTGGCCGCAAAGAGTTTATTGGAAAAACGCTTGGCTGAACTTGACAGCCTGCCCCTTGTGGATATTCAGGCCCGCTTAACGGAGCGGGAACGCGAGGTTCAAGTGTTAGCGGGAACAGCGGAAATCATTCGTCAGAATCTGCGCTGCGTAAACAAGCTTCCCTGCCGTGGCGGGATTTCCAGCAGGCTCCTGGCCAAACCGTTGCAACGAACAACTATAATTGTCCAGGAACTAAATGCGGTATGGGCGGAAGCGGAGCAGGAACTTGCTGAATTTCGCCTGGAGATGGAGTCCAGGCATACCGGGTTGGAGGAGGAGTATCGAGACTTACTGGGGGGCTGTTCGGACACCAGGGTCAGGAAACTGCTGCAGGAGCGCCAGCAAATCCAGTCTGAGCTGGTCAGGCTTGAACCCCTAGAGGTATCCCTGAAGGAATTGAGCCTGCAGGTAAACAGTCTGAAACAGGAGCGGAGCGAACTTTTGCAAAAATGGACAAGCCTGGGGGAGGGGATCTACCTGCAGCGCTTGACTGCCGCGGCTGAGCTCAACCGCAGGCTGGGACCGTATGTCAAAGTGGAGGTAAAACCAGGGGCACATTCCCTGCCTTTCCGTGCCTTCCTCAGTCGGCGTTTAGGCAATCAGGCTGCTTCAGCGGTGCGGGCGATAGAGAGCAAGGTGAGTCCCGCCCGCTTAGGAGAGCTGATTGTCAGCGGAGATGCGGCAGAATTGGCGAGAAGCTCCGGGTTGTCACTCGAACGCTGCCGTCGTTTGTTGGGGACTCTTAACAATAGAAAGGACCTAATTCAGGAGATTATGGAGGGCGGAAAGGATGCGTTTCAACGCCGGGCCAGGCGCTATGGACAGATGGCCCCTTGAATGGAAATGTGGCGAAAGGGAACTGGAACCCGGTGTGGCAGGGAGGTCAGGTGCTGCTTCCCTCCCCTTTCGGTTTAGGCAGAATTAACTGCCGCGTGGAGGCCTGGCGCCCGGGACTGGTTTTGAAATTCAGGGACGGCCTGCCCCCGGCTGTCTTGGCCTGGGCAAGCCTGGAGGAGCTTCAGCTTGAGGGAACGGATGCGGCTGCCAGCGATCGCAGCGCCCTTCTAACTGACCTGCTGTTGCGGGTAAGCCATCCTTTGAGGTTTTCTCCCTACCATAACCCGGACTGGGGAAGGTTTCTGGGCAGGGAGGCAGAATTGGCCCTGCTGCACAGCCCTCTTCCTTCTATAATCCTTGTTGGGCAGGAAGGAGTGGGGAAGAGTGCGCTGCTGCTTCAGGCGGCCAAACAGGCCGGGAGCGGGGTAATACAGGCGCAAGCCATGACTGCGCTTGAGTTGGAGGGGGAGCTTCACCGCCTGCTCAGACAGGGCAGAATGCCACAGGCTCTGTTCCTGGATGAGATGGATACCCTTCTTCTTGATCCAAGGGCTCAAAGAATTCTTGCCCGCCTGAACCACAGGGGGATAGCCTGGCGTGCTGCGGTTCACCGCACTTATCCTAGGCTTGGGCCGAACATCAGACTGGGGGCTCCCAGAGGTCTGGAGCGGTTGTTAGAACCCTTGGCAAGAATCAGTCTGTCCCCTCTTTCCCCTCAGGTAAGACAGATACTGCTTACCGCGGGGGAAGGCAATCCCCGCGCTCTGATTCGGCTTTGTCGCTTGACAGTGGAGAGGATGGGGGAATCCCACAGGGAGATCTCTTCTGAACTGGCTTTCCTGGTTTGTCGGCAGGCCGAGGTGTTTAACGCCCGGACAGCTTCTCAGGGGGTGGTTTGATTGAGGGAGGTAATCAGAGAACGGGAACTTGCGAGGGTACAGGCCGGACTGGCGCAAAATCAATGGTTTACAGTCTATGCCCCGTCCGGCAGCGGCAAGACCACATTCCTGGGCCAGCTTGCCTTGAGATCAGGTTCCAACTATCACGTGAAGTATATTAACCTGCGCGCCTGCGCCGGGTTGGGATTAGCTGATATGTGTCGCTTTATGGCAAGGGAAATTAACGCCGAAAGCAAATCTGGCAAGGACCGGAGCCTGCGCCAAGTCCTGCTTAATAGTGCGGGGATGCTCTTGCTCCTTTGCGATGACGTCGGGGCGCTTTCCCCGGAAGTTGCGGGACCCTTCTTGAACCGGCTTTCCGCACTGCACAGTGAGAGCAGGTTTAATCCGGCACTTCGCAACCTCAGGGTTGTTCTAACCTCCAGCCGGGACTTGTGCGAGCTTGGGGCTGGAATCTATTCCTGTCTAAATACCCTGGAGGAATATTTCCTGCCTGATTTTACCCGCGGTGAAACTTGCTGGCTGGTCGGGGAACACTATGAGGAAGTCTGGGAACTCGCTGAGGGACACCCCTGGTTCACCCTGTTTTTTGCCAGGCACGGGTCCGAATTTAATTCCCCGCTCTCAGAGATATTTCGAGAAAACTCCCTGTTGAATTCCCTGCGTCAGAGGTTGAGCGAGGATCTCTTACTGCACTACCACGCTGGAAAGTTTACCGATTCGAGACAGGGGCGAAGACTAAAGCTGCTTGGCTTGGCGAAAGAGGCGGAAGGAGAACTGGTAGTAAGAAACCCGCTCTTTCGATCGGTTATAGAGGACTGGCTTGAACCAGACGGTAAAATGCAGGTGGTTTATCCGGAGTGGTCGGAAGCGGGAGGCGAAGTAAAGGAAGGGCTTGGACAAGATCTCCTGCATGAGCCTGGGCAAGTCAGGCTGGAACTTGATTCTGCCTCCAAGCAGGTTTTTCTGGAAGGAAGTCCCATAAGACTTACCCCGGTCGAATTTCGAATTCTAGAACACCTCCTGGTCAACTGTCCTCGGGTTTTGAGCAGGGAGAGTTTGGCTCAGGCCGCCTTTCCAGCGGAACCTGTCCCCGGAACAGATGTTGAGAGCCATATCAAGAACCTGCGACGGAAACTTGGGGATAAGGCAGCAAGTCCAAGGTTCATCCGCTGTCGTAAGGGTTTTGGCTATGAGGCAGTCAAAAATTCTTTTCGGGTGCTTTAAGATGACTAATAGCTATTGACAATCAATATCAATTAGGTATACTGGTAAGTGAGTGACAGTTGAAAAGGCATAATAACTCCTTTTTTCCTGGAATCTAATTATTTATTCAAAGCGACCATATGGTCGCTTTGAATAAAAGGGATAATGATAATCATTATCGAAAGACTGAACTGCTAAAAAATAATGGTTTTGGGGGATGAGAAATGTTTGAATCAATGGTGATCACCTTGAGGGAAGGAATTGAAGCGGCTCTGGTAATCGGCATCATCTTAACGTACTTAAAAAGAATGGGGAAGGAAAGCCTCAATAGGAGTGTGTATGCCGGTCTGGCATTAGGAGTGATTGGCAGCGCGGGCGCAGCTATTGCTTTTAGGACTTTGGGAATTGAAGCAGACAACGAATACTTTGAAGGCACGATTATGCTGGTCGCCGGATTGATGGTATTGACTATGGTTATTTGGATGTGGAGGACGGGAACGGGTTTGAAGCAAGAGCTGGAAACCAAACTGGCAAGTCTTTCCCAAGGGGAAGCTGGTAAAGCTCAAGGGTTCGGTCTTCTGGTCTTCACCTTCGTGATGGTTTTTCGGGAGGGGGTGGAGACCGTGCTGTTTCTGGCAGCCTCAAGTCTTTCATCAGGAGCGGCAAGTTTTATAGGGGGACTTCTCGGCTTGGGCTTTGCAGTTGTATTTGGCTGGTTCTTTGTTAAAGGAACCGCAAAGATCAATCTGCAGAGGTTCTTCACGGTGACCGGAGCAGTCCTGCTGGTGCTGGTGGTGCGGCTCCTTCTGGGAAGTGTGCATGAATTTGCCGAACGCCAGCTTATCCCGATAACCCCCTGGGCCATGAAGGTTATAGGATATATAGTCCGCGATAAGGCATCAGAGATTATTACTATGGGTCTGATTACCCTTCCTCTGATCATGGTGCTGCTCGATATCAAAGGAGGGACAAAAATCTTGGAGCAGGCGGATCCGGTTGAGCGCAGAAAACTCCTGGCAAAGCGTAAAAAAGAACAGCACTGGAAATGGGCTGTGGTTACCGGGGCTCTCCTGGTGAACCTGGCCTTTGCCTCCAGCATCTATGCGGAAAGCATCAAGCCGGTTATTGATCCTCAACCGGAGGTTCTGACCGCTGTTAATGGTGAGGTCAAGGTTCCGCTTACAGTATTTAACGACAACTTGCTGCATAAATTTGCCCTCCAGACGGACCGTGGACAAGTTCGCTTCCTGGCCGTCAGGACAGGAGACGGTAAACTGGGAGTAGGGCTTGACGCCTGTGAAATTTGCGGCCAAGCGGGTTATTCCCAAAATACAGAGGGAGAACGCAACCTGATCTGTAAAAACTGTAATGCTCCCATCGCTCTGAATACTATTGGAATTCCAGGCGGGTGCAACCCTATGGAGCTGCAAGCTAAAACTGATTCCACGGACCTGGTGCTCCAGGTAAGCGATCTGGCGCCAAAGGCCGCTATATTTAAGAACAAGTAAGCAAAGGGGGATTCGCTTTATGACCTTAAGAATGCTGTTTAAGGGGTGGCGTTTCCGAAAAAAAACCGCGATCCTGGCCTTGGCAGCCTTTTTTCTCGGAGCCTCCTTAACTTCATCACTGTTGGGATTGTATTTAAATGTCAACGACAAGGTCGGTCAGGAATTACGTAGTTACGGCGCTAACATACGGGTGACCCCAAAAGACACCGGGTTTATCCAGGAAGCTCAACTGAGCAAGCTGAAAAAGATTTTCTGGAAAAACAATATCCAGAGTTTTTCGCCTTACCTGCGGGTGGTGGGCAGTTTACAAGGACAACCGGTTGTGATCGTGGGCACCTGGATTGAGCACAAGCTGGAGGTGCCAGGGGAGCAGGATTTTATCACGGGTACTAAGAAGGTGGCCCCGTGGTGGAAGGTCCAGGGGATGTGGCCAGGAGAGGGTCAAGTGGTTGTTGGCAGCGAACTGGCTCAAAGACAGAATTTGAAAGTGGGGGACTCCCTGACACTTGGATACAGTGGAAGCCAGATTTCTGTCCAGGTTACTGGAATTTTGACTACGGGCGGATCTGAGGATGGCCAGGTAATTGTCCCACTGGAATTGGTTCAGGGTTTGGCCGGGCTGCAGGGTAAGGTCGGGGAAGTAAAGATCAGCGCCCTGACCAAGCCTGATGATGCCCTGGCCAGCAAAGACCCGAAAACCCTATCCCCCAAGGACTTTGAGAAGTGGTATTGTTCTCCTTACTTGGTCAGCATTGTATATCAAGTTAATGAAGTGATAACCAGTGGACAGGCCCAACCCATTCAGCAGGTGGCCAAGGCGGAAAACTCCTTCCTGAGCAAAATCGGGTTGCTGGTCCTGCTGATTATGCTGGTAACCCTCGTCTCCTCCGCGTTGAGTGTGATGACCACTGCGACTGCGAACATTTTGGAGAGGCGAACGGAAATCGGGATCATGAAGGGACTGGGAGCGGATGATGCTCAGGTGGCACTGCACTTTGTGCTGGAGTTCGTAGCCCTAGGTTTGCTAGGTGGAATTTTGGGCTATCTGGCCGGGATTTGGCTTGGCAAACTGCTCAGCATCCTGGTGTTCGGCTCCCCCCTTACCCCGGGGTTAGTGACCTTGCCTGTAACTTTAGCCCTTTCCGTTGTTGTGGCCATTGCGGGAAGCGCTGTCCCGGTTTATCAAGCCACCAAAGTGGAACCTGCCCGTGTGCTACATGGCGAATGAGGAGGCAGACCAGATGTTTTTGCGCATGTTAGGCAAATCCTTGAAGGTAAGAAAAAATCATTTTGTGGTAGCCATAGTTGCTGTCAGCATGGCGGCCCTGCTCGTCGCTGCCACCTCAACTATATCCCTGAACATCAAAGCTAAAATCGGCAGGGAGCTTAGGTCATACGGCCCTAACCTGACTATTTTACCCATCTCATCAGCCCTGACCGCAGAGAATGGGGCGCTCTCTGCTGCACAAGATTATCTACGGCAGCAGGATGCATCCAATATAGAACAGGACCCCGAGGTAGTTGGCCTGAGCGCAGCGCTGACCGGTACAGCCTCAGTCAACTCCCGGGAGGTGACGCTTGTCGGGCTAAACTGGCAGGACGCAGTTAAACTCCACCCGTGGTGGGAGCTTAGCGGAAAGGAGTCAGAAGGAACTAATCTGGTCATGGGCCAGCAGCTTGCCAAAAATCTTAACCTGACTGTCGGGCAGTCCCTGACCCTGTCCAACGGCAAAAAGATACTTGAAGCAACCCTTGCCGGGATCGTCAGGACTGGCGGGGATGAGGATAATCAGGTCCTGCTTGCTTTGGGTACTGCCCAGAATTTCCTCGGACAAGAGGGAAAGCTTTCTGAGCTTCAGGTCAGTGTACTCAACAGCAAAGTCCCAATCGAGGAGAAAGGGAAAGCTTTGGCTAATAAGCTTCCTGGCTCGCGCAGCAAGGTGAACCAGCAGGTAGCTCAAGCGGAACAGGGCTTGCTGAAAAAGATTCAGGCTCTAATGTACTTTGTTACGGGTGGGGTCTTGGTGGTGTCCTTGCTCAGTATCGCTGGAACCATGAGCACCACGGTCTTGCAACGACGCAAAGAAATCGGGATACTGAAGGCTATTGGGGCAGCCGACCGGGATATTGCCGGATTGTTCCTGGGAGAGGCCAGCGTTTTTGCGTTGCTCGGCGGAACCCTGGGTTTGGCGGCGGGAATGGGCTTGGCCCAGGTAATTGCAGTTACTGTGTTCAAAACAGACGTCCGCTTTTCACCCTTGGTTGTTCCTCTGACCTTGGGGACTGCCTGCCTGGTCACCTGGCTGGCCAGCGTCAGGCCTGTTCTTCAGGCAGTATCAGTTCAACCGGCAGCCATCTTGCGCGGCGAATGAGTCAGGAGGATAAAAGAGATGCGGGAAGCAATCATTGAGTTAAGTGATATTAAAAAGTCCTATGGTGAACAGGTGCAAATACTAAAGGGAATCAATTTGGAGCTTTACAAAGGGGAATGGACCAGCATCATGGGGCCATCCGGTTCGGGCAAGACCACCTTGCTTAACATAATGAGTTGTTTGGATAAAGCGACAGAAGGCTCACTTAAAATCAGCGGAGTGGATGTTTCAGGGATGGGTAAAAAGGAAATGGCTCATTTCCGACGCGAGACTGTCGGACTGATTTTTCAACAGTACCATTTGGTTCCTTACCTGACCGCTTTAGAAAACGTTATGTTGGCTCAGCACTACCACAGTGTAGTAGATGAAGCGGAGGCTGCTCAGGCCTTGGAGAGAGTCGGCCTGGGACATCGCCTGGACCATATCCCAGGCCGGCTTTCCGGGGGTGAACAACAACGGGTGGCAATTGCCAGGGCCCTGATCAACAGCCCAAATATCCTGTTGGCAGATGAGCCCACGGGAAACCTTGATCAGGCAAACAGCGAGCTTATACTTGACGTGTTTCGCAGCCTGCATGAGCAGGGCCATACCATTGTTATGGTGACGCATTCTCAGGAAATCGGGAATTCAGGAGATCGCTTGGTCCAGTTGAGAGATGGAAAACTGGAAAAACAGTAGAGTTTACTTTTGTTAACTATTTATAGAGGGTTCAGTGAGTTAGGGGGGTTAAAACCTCTAACTCACTTTTGGTTTTTTGCTAAAAATGATTAAATTAATAAAGGTTTAGCTAATAATGTATCGAACTAATTATAAAAAATAAGTCGCTGTTTTTTACGTCTCGTTGTCTTTGAGGGAGAGCAAATTTTCCCATAGCAAGTAGTGTGAGGCTTGAAAAAACCGATATAGATCCTGAAAAGTCAAGATTATCATTAAATTTTGGAATTTTGGTATTAATAGATACATGTTGGATTCTTTAAAAATTAGATATTTTACCAAATTTTGGGGTTGACTCAATCGGGGTATTTTTATACAATTATGATTAGTGTGTTGTAAACAATACAGGGGGGACTAGAGTGGAAAATAGGTTTAAACAATCATTGCTTGACAAGAATTCCCTGTCCGTGACATGGGAAGTGGTTCCAGGAAGAGGCGCTCGGGAAAAGGCTCAGGAAACTGCTTTAGCTGCAGCAGAGCAGGCAGCTAAAGGCGGAAAGGTTCATGCCATCACCATCACCGATATGCCCGGCGGCAATCCTGCCATACTTGCCGACTATTTGGGTGCGGAGATTCTGAAGATGGGTATTGAACCGCTGGTGCACTTTACCTGTAAGGACAAGAACCGTAACCAGATGGAAGGTCAACTCTACGGGATGGACAGAGCAGGCATCCGCAACTTACTGGTTATGACTGGCGATTATCCCGTTTCCGGTTTCCAGGGACGCCCCAAGCCGGTATTTGATTTGGATCCCACTCACGCTTTGGAGCTTATTGCCAACATGAATAAAGGCCTGGAAATCCCTGGCATGAAAGCTTCGACTTTCAATCAAAAGAGTGACTTTTTCTCCGGCTGTGCCGTTTCGCCCTTTAAGGGGACGGAGGCTGAACTTATGGTTCAGTACTACAAGCTGAAGAAAAAAATCGAAGCCGGCGCTGATTTCGTGGTAACCCAACTTGGCTATGATGTCAGGAAGTTCCATGAAGTCTTGCAGTTTATGAAGGTAAATAAATTAGATGTGCCCGTGGTTGGCAATATCTACATCCTGCCTTTCGGGGCTGCCCGTTTGATGAATTCCAATGCGCTGCCAGGCTGTGTCGTAACGGACAAGCTGTTGGCTGAACTCGACAAAGAAAAGGGAGCAGAGGACAAAGGGGTAGGGGCCAGGCTGCTGAGGGCGGCCAAAATGTACGCCATCATGAAGGGAATGGGCTTCGATGGGGTTCATATTGGTGGTCACGGGATTAAGTATGAGCAAGTAGAATATATCCTCGAGAAGGGTGATGAACTCAGCAAGAACTGGATGGACCTGGTTCCTGAGTTTGACTATCCGCAAAAAAATGGTTTTTATTACTTCGAGAAGGACGAAAAAACGGGCCTGAACACCACAACCCTAACCAACCGTACGGGCCGGCCTCTGGACGCACCCGTTGGAGTCGGATATTCCATGATGAGAATGATGCATGCTGCTGCCTTTGAACCAAAGGCTCCGTTCTTTGGCATGATGCAGAGTATTTACAAGAACCACAATCCTAAGAAACATGGACTGGAGCATATCACTAAGGTTATCACCAATGACTGCAAAGACTGCGGTGACTGCATGCTGCTTGACCTTGGCTACCTATGTCCCATGTCCCAATGTCCTAAGAATCAGCGCAACGGCGCCTGCGGCGGAAGCTATGAGGGCTGGTGCGAAGTTTATCCGAATGAGAAGAAGTGTGTATGGGTGCGTGCCTATGCACGGCTGAAAAAGTATGGCGACGAGAACCAGCTGAACTCTTACCGGGTTCCGCCCGCTAACTGGAACCTCTACCAAACCTCATCCTGGTACAATTTCTTCACGGGCCTGGATCACTCGGCTGAGCGCTTGGGCATCAAGAATCCCAATGAGAAAAAAGACAAATAATCGAAAAGAACGTAAAGAAAAAAGCCTTCAAACGAAGGCTTTTTTCGCATCTCAGGAAGTAGTAATCTTCCCAAGCTGAGGGGAGGACAGACTTGGCTGCCGAACTCGCTGCAGCTAAGTCTGCTGTTTCGTCTAAGCCAGCAGGTTCGAGGTGAATTTCACAAGCTTATTGGTTGTCGCCACATCCCCCATGCCATAGATATGCAGCCCATCCACTTCCTGATAGATTTCCTGGATAAACTCACAGGCTATTTCAAACCCGGTCTTGCCCTGCTCAAGCTGAGCGATAATGTTGTCAGGCACGTCCACCCCGGCCATGTTTTTATTAACGAACTCAGCCATCTTGAGGCCTTTTAGCGGCATCAAACCGAGCAGGATGGGTTTGCCAAACTTTCTGGCCTGGGCCAAAAACTGTTTTGCTTTTTCAGTTTCATACACGGGTTGGGTTTGAAAGAAGTTGGCCCCGGCTGCAACTTTTTTGCCCATGCGGCTGAGTTCCGCTTCCAGGTTTTCCGCTCCCGGGGTTGCAGTAGCAGAGATTAGGAACTCCGTGTTTCCTTTGAATTCCTTGCCATTCACATCAACCCCTTGGTTAAAGCCGCTTATCGCTTGAATCAGGGCCAGGGTATTTACGTCGTAGACAGCCGCGGATTTGTAAGGCCCATGCTGCGGGCCGTCCCCAGTCGTAGGCAGGATATTGCGGATTCCCAGAGCGTGGGCTCCCAGAAGGTCCGCCTGGGTACCGAGCAGACTGCGGTCCCTGCAGGTGAAGTGTGGAATAACAGGCACGCCCAAATCCTTTTGAATCAAGGACCCAGCCATTACAGAATTCATGCGCAAATGAGCATTAGGACAATCGTGCACATTTATGGCGTCAAGTCCCACATACTCCCGTGCTTTAGTCAGACTTTCCTCGATCTGTGTTCCGTTAATCCCGCCTAGTTCTGTTGTAAATACGAACTGTTTCCCAAGTTTACTGGTGAAATTCATTAAGTGGCCTCCTACTCAACTAATTCTCTTTTTGTGGTTTTTTTCCACGCTAACCCTTCAAAATCCTTTCGACCATTGAAAAAAAACTCTGGGGACGGTTCCGAGAACCGTCCCCGCGTCCCCCGTAGTCTTCCATGCTGGCTTCAGCGGATGAAAATTCCCCATTTCAAGGGTGAATTTACTTTCTGCGTAGTGAAGCATCACGAGTGAGCCGTTAGCATTCTCCGTGAACGGCGGGACGGGAGCAACGTGCTCGCGCTCCATTTACATCTACTTTTGCGGGAGTCCCGCTGTGAACGGAAAGAATGCTCGGCGAGGGAGTTGCGTAACGAAGCAGAAAGTAAATTCGACCCTAGAGACAGTATTTTTCAGAGTAGCGGATGAGAACCTAGAGCTGTCCCTTGGGTTGGCGTTGCGGAATAAAAACAAAATGGGTATTATTGAGGGGAGTATAGTAGCAAACTAAAGGGGTTGTATCCTTGGTATTACTGCAGGTTAAAGGTTTGGGGAAAGCCTTTGGGGTTGAGAAGATATTTGAGAAGGTCAGTTTTTACATATCGGAAGGGGATAAGGTCGGACTGGTAGGGCCGAATGGGGCGGGTAAGACCACCCTGCTGCGCTGCCTAACCGGGGAAGAAACCGCGGACCAGGGTGATATCACTCGATCTGACGGGGTTAAATTCGGCTACCTGGAACAGATGCCGGCCTACCCTGACCGGGTGAGCCTGTTTGAAGTTATAATGGAAGTTTTCGCTGACCTGCTTGAACTGCGGCACAGCTTGAACAAATTGGAACATAAAATGGGACAGGCAGATCCCGCTCAACTGGAACAGATTATGGCAAGTTATGCTGTCCAAACTGAGCGCTATGAGCGTTCGGGCGGCTTTAGCTGCGAGAGTACGGTGAGAAAGCTGTGCAGCGGTCTGGGTTTTTCGGAAGCCGATTTGCAGCGGGATATCAATAGTTTCAGCGGCGGGGAAAAGACCAGGGCCGGTTTGGTCAGGCTTTTGGCGGGGGAACCGGATTTATTGCTTCTGGATGAACCGACCAACCATCTGGATCTGGATGCAGTGGAATGGCTGGAAGCCTATTTGAAAGGCTATAAAGGCTCAGTCCTGGTGATTTCCCATGACAGGTATTTTCTCGACCAGGTCATTACCCGGACACTTGAGTTGGAGCATGGAGAGCTGGATCAGTTTCCAGGAAACTATAGCCGTTACCTGCAGCTTAAGGCAGAAAGAGACGCCGCATTGGCAAAAGCCTATGAAAAACAGCAGAAGCAGATCAGGGAGACCGAAGAGTATATCAATAAGTACCGGGCAGGAATCAAGTCCAAACAGGCGCGCGGCCGCCAGTCCCAGCTTGATCGGCTGGAACGGCTGGAGGGTCCCAGACAGAGCTCTGGCATAGTAATCAGGGACGCTGAAGTTAAGTCCAGCGGCAATCTCGTGCTGGAAGTATGCGGACTTTCCTTTGGCTTTAACGGGACGAAACTGCTGGAGGATGTTAACCTTCAGCTTAACAAAGGGGAAAAGGTTGCCCTTATCGGCCGCAACGGGGTAGGTAAATCTACCCTGCTCAAGCTGTTGCTGGGCGAGCAGCAGGCAATTCAGGGTTCAATCCGCCTGGGTTCCAGGGTAACGGCAGGCTATTATGACCAGGAACATGCGAGTCTGGAACACAGCTTTAGGGTAATAGATGAGCTGACTGCCAACTTTGGTTTGGGAGAAGGGGAAGCACGGGATCTGCTTGGAGCCATGTTGTTTCGCGGGGAGGACGTTTTTAAGCAGGTTCGGGATCTGAGCGGAGGAGAAAAAGGCAGGCTTTCATTTCTTAAACTATTTCTTTCCCGCCCGAACTTCTTGATTTTAGATGAGCCCACCAACCATCTGGACATCAATTCCAGGAATATTGTTGAAGAATATCTGCACAGTTATTCCGGCACGATCTTAACGGTTTCGCATGATCGTTACTTTCTGGACCGGGTTGTGGACCGTACTTTGGAATTAAGAGATGGGCAGCTGATAAATTACCTGGGCAATTATAGCTACTACCGGGAGAGAAGGGCCCAAGCGGAAGTGGAAAGGGCGGAACTTCAGGTGGTTCAGGCCAGGGCTGCAAAGCCCCCGGAAAGCAGCAAGCCCAAAATAAATATAGCTAAGACTCGGGAACAGGTATCCAGGCTTGAAGCTGAAATCGAACTGAAGGAGGAGAAGCTGGCGTCCTTGTCCGAACTGTTAGCAGACCCGGACAGCTACCTTGATGAGCAGCGGGCCAGGGCTTTGGTCAGTGACTATAAACAACTGGAACAGGAAATCCCCGAACTCTACTCCGAGTGGGAGAGACTTGGGGAGTTGCTGGCCAATAGTTAAAATGGTTACAGAACCGTTTGCGTAAAATTTGCAGAAATTGAGGGTTAATCTATGAAGTATGATTTTGACAGGATGTTTGGACACCGCGAGATGAATTCTCTGAAATGGGATTTCAACGAGCTGAAATTTGGAGACCGTGATGTTCTGTCCATGTGGGTGGCGGACATGGACTTTGCTGGACCCAAGGAAGTGACGGAGGCACTGCTGCGCCGCGCAGCCTACGGTGTGTACGGCTACTCACAGGGTATGGACTCTTACTATCAGGCGATTATTGACTGGATGCAGAAGAGGCATGCCTGGAAGATTGAGCGTGACTGGATAACCTTCAGCCCAGGGATCGTCCCTGCGCTGATTTGGGCGATCAAAGCCTTTGCTCAGCCGGGGGACAAGGTGCTCCTGCAATCTCCTGTTTACCATCCTTTTTTCACCGCTATTGAAAACAACGGCTGTGAGTTGGTTAATAACCAGCTGAGGTTTGAGAACGGGCAGTATGTTATGGATTTTCAGGACCTGGAGGAGAAATTGGCGGGCGGGGTCAAGCTATTTTTGCTTTGTAGTCCTCACAATCCGGTCGGCAGGGTTTGGACACGGGTAGAGCTTGAGCGGGTGGCACAGCTCTGTCTTAAATACCAGGTGCTGGTGATTGCGGATGAAATTCACTTTGATCTCGTCTACCGGGGGTATGAACATACGGTCTTTTCCACATTATCTGAGGAGTTGGCCCAGAATTCGATAGTTTGCACCGCTCCCAGCAAGACCTTTAACATGGCTGGATTACAGATGTCAAACCTGATCATCCCGAATCCAAAATTGCGCCGAAGTTTTGTCCAGGTGATGGAGAAAAACGGCATTAACAGTCCAAATGCCTTTGGCATCGTGGCCCTGGAAGCGGCCTACCGCTATGGGGAAGAATGGCTGGATCAGGTCATAGAATACTTGGAAGGTAATCTGAGTTTCCTGGAGGAATTTCTGAATACAAGAATCCCCGAAATCAAGTTGGTTCGTCCCCAGGGAACTTACCTTGTATGGCTGGATTTCAGGGAACTGGGTCTTGAGCCCATAGCACTGCGGGAACTGCTGCACAAGCAGGCCAAGGTTGCATTAAATGAAGGGCAGTTCTTTGGCCCAGGCGGGGAGGACTTTCAGCGCCTGAATATCGCCTGCCCGCGGACAGTGCTTGCGGAAGGTTTGCAGAGGATAGAGCAAGCGCTCCACAATAGATAAGGGGAGACTTTCATGATTATGTTAGTCTCTTTGTTTTTCCACGATTTACCCAGGAGAATCATCTTTTTTGGGCATGTAATTCTTGTAAATCTCTGCTATAGTATACGAGGAAGAAATAGAGTTTTTTGCTCTAGGTAATTGCGTGTGATTTGGTTTGGAGGAGTTGGGTTTATGAACGCGTGGATTAAATTTTCTATGAAAAATGCCGGGGTAATCTTCATCGCCATGCTGATGATCTTGGCAGGCGGGCTGTACTCAAAGATGAATATGAAGATGGAGGAGATGCCTAATGTAGACATCCCCTATCTTAATGTTGTCGTGATCTATCCGGGCGCGACCCCGGATCAGGCCCTGGAGGATGTAGGTAAGCCGCTGGAACAGGCCCTTTCCTCCATCAAAGGCCTGAAAACCCAGTATGTCTCTTCCGGCAATGATTATGTTGCGGCCACTTTGGAATTTGAGATGGATAAATCCATGGACGAAGCGCAAAAGGATATTAACAGCGCTCTGGCTTCAGTCAAGCTGCCGGAGGGAGCGCAAAAGCCGAAGATATCCACGGAGGGGCCGAATGCCGCGCCGGTTTATTCCTTTGGAATTACTGCAGCAGCGGACCAGGCCACGATTCAGCAGTACATTGACGATAAGATCAAGCCTGTGCTCTCAACGGTTCAAGGGATCTCTTCCATAGATATCAGCGGCACCTCGGAAAAGAAGGTGTACATTAAAGTAGACCCGGACAAATTGAAGGAACATAACCTGACTTTGAGTACGGTCAAGCAAATGCTGCAGGCCAACAACATCGGGATTCCGGCCGGTCAGCTCACCCTGGACGGCAAGGACCTGAATGTGGAGGTCAGGAAAAAGATCAACTCTCTGGAGGATGCTAAAAACATCCAGCTTGTGGTGGTCGATCAGGACATGAGCGCCCTGACGGACGCCTTTAAATCCGTGGGCAGCGGGTTTAGCGCGGTGGGTTCCAATGTGGGTAAGATGGGCCAGGGTATTGGGAATCTGACCAAGGGCCAGATGATCCTGCAGGGTCAGATGCAGCTCATCCAGGGCATAAGCGGCTTGACCACTAAAATTGCCACAGAGAATTTGTCAGCGCAAAACCTTGACCTACAAATCAAGCAAAATCAACTTTTGCTCGCCTCGACAACCGATAGCACAATGCAGCTTAAATTATCTGGACTAATATCTACCTTGCAGACCCAGCTAGATGGTTTAAGACAAGTAATAGCAGCGGACACCGCCCAATTGTCCGCTCTCCAAGCCCAACTCAGCGGGCTGCAGGCCCAGGTTCAAGCCTCCGGCACAGACACAGCTAACCTTTTGCAGGGCCTCGGCAACAGCGCGTCAGGGGTCAAGTCCCAATCAGAAGTGTCCGCGGTACCTACCCTTAACATCAAGACCATTAAGCTTTCCGATATAGCCGATGTCAAGTACGAGCCGGGTAGAGACATGGTAATCACCCGCTTAAATGGCAAACAGGCGGTGGTGGTCAACATCAAGGCCCAGGCCGGGAGCAATGTGGTTGATCTGGTGAACCAGATCAATTCCAAGTTGGATAAACTGAACCTGCCCAAGGGCTATGAGCTTACCAAACTCAGGGACAGCTCCGTGCAGGTGAAGAAGTCCGTGAACACCATGCAGAGGGAGGCCATTCTCGGAGCCGTGTTCGCCATGCTGATAACTTTTGTCTTCCTGCGCAACTGGCGCTCCACGATTGTAGCCATTCTGGCAATTCCACTTTCCATTTTCGCTTCCCTGATCACACTTTATTGGCTCGATTATAGTCTGAACGTTATGACCCTGGCCGGGATCGCGGTGGCAGTAGGCCGGGTCGTGGATGACTCTATCGTGGTCATCGAAAACATTTACCGCCGGGTGCGCAGCAGTGATACCCGCAGCTCGGAATTGGTGCGGGAGGCGGCCAAGGAAGTGGGTAAGGCCGTAACCTCCTCCACCATCACAACAGTGGCTGTGTTCGCTCCCCTGATGTTTGTTCCCGGAATAGTGGGGCGTTTTTTCAGACCTTTTGGGATAACCGTGGTTGTGTCAATCATATTCTCCCTCCTGGTAGCGATCTCAGTGGTCCCTCTCTTGTCCCGACTATTCCTCCTTAACATCAAGCACAAAGAGCACAAGGAAAACGGGATGCAGCGGGTTTACCGCTCTCTGTTAACCTGGTCCTTGAACCATAAACTGATTATAATTCTGATTGCCACCGTTCTGCTTGGGGGATCCCTGGCCCTGGCAGGGAAGATTCCACAGAACTTCCTGCCCTCGGAGAAGACAGTCTCCTACAGTCTGCAGGTAACTATGCCTGTGGGCACTGCCGCAGTCAAGACGGACCAGGCCGCCGCAAAGGTTGAGGAAGCTCTGCGCTCCCGCACCGATTTGAAGAGCTACCAGACCAGTGTGCGGGGCGAGGCGCTTACCATGCAGCTGGAGCTTAAGGATGAGGTTACCGCCGCGGATACCAAGCGGTTTGAGCAAGATCTAAAAAACGTGACAGACGGTCTTGGCTCGGACGTTGAGTCAGCCCTAACCCCGCTCGGCATGGCCACAGGGTATGGCGGGCTGTTTATGGTATTAAATGGCTCGGACCTGAATGCACTGAAACAAGCCGGAGATGAAGTAATCAGCGCGATAAAGGATGTGCCTGGCCTGGCCGATGTCAAGACCAATCTCTCCGCGGTCAAACCACAGCTTTCCATCGACGTTAATCCGGAGGAGGCTGCTAAGAAGGGTCTCAACCCGGCCTTGGTCGCCATGACAGTGCGCCAGATGATCAATGGGGACAGTGTAATGAATGTTACCCTTGATGGCCGCACTACAGATGTTAACCTTGGTCTTAAAGTCGATAATCTTGAAAACCTCGACGTGCTTCGCAATCAGCTGCTGACCAACATGACCGGGGAGCAGGTTAAACTCTCCGATGTGGCCACAGTCAGCGTAAAACCGGGTCCAACCTCGATCAACCGCTTGAACCAGCAGGAATACGTTTCAGTGACCGGACGCTTCACCACGGAAAACTCCTCCGGGGTGCAGAAGGAAGTAGACTCCCGAGTTAAGCTGCTTAACCTGCCTGAGGGTGTAACCTACTATTATGAGGGCGAAAGCAAGGCCATGGCGGATGGCTTCAAAAACCTGGCCCTGGCCATGGTCGGCGCCGTGCTGTTGGTTTACATGGTGATGCTGGTGGCCTTTGGAGAGATGCTGGCCCCGTTGGCGATTCTCTTCTCCCTGCCCTTTATCTTTGTGGGCGGCTTGACGGGCTTGTACCTGTCCCACGAATCCCTAGGCATTCCTGCTTTGGTGGGTTTCCTGATGCTGATTGGAATTGTGGTGACCAATGCCATTGTGTTCGTAGACAGGGTGATACAGAACCGTGACAGTGGAATGGATACTCAGGAGGCTTTGGTGGAGGGCGGTGTAACCCGTCTGCGCCCGATCCTGATGACCGCAGTGGCTACCGTTTGCGCACTGCTGCCCTTGGCTGTCTCACAGGAGGGAGGACTTATTTCCCGCTCCCTGGCCATAGTAGTTATCTCCGGCCTGGCGGCCTCCACCATACTAACCCTGGTGATTGTGCCTGTTGCCTATCAGTTCCTGGATTCCGCGCGCAGCCGCATCTTTGGGATTGGTAAGTCCGCGGTACAGGAGGCGGCGAAGTAAGCAGATACTAAGGAACGAGCGGATTTTTGCCTGCATTTCCCAGTATCTTACTCTGGATAAATTATCTGAAAAGTTAATGGCTGGGGGGGATTGCAATTCTCCCCCAGCCGTGCTAATATATAGTCAAGCACCATCCTTATAGAGACTGAGAATATAAAACTTTGGTTAAGGAGCGTCGGAATTAGTCTTTCTGAGTTTCGCGACTAGGTTAAGGTTAGGTCAGTCAGTTGGGTAGTGTTTTTTATTTTGGGAAATTGGTACACCATCGGGTCCGGTCTATGAATATCGTGGGATCGGGAAATCTATAGGGATGGTAGCTTGGAGAGGAGGCATTAGCCTCCTCTCTTTTTGCGGTGTTTAGGAAACTTTGCTTTTGAAGGATTTTAGGAATTAGTCGGCGGAGCCATTCCGTATTTAGCAGTGACTTAAAAGCAAAAAGGAATACGACCAGGTAGACAAAATTCGACAGGCTTTACTCGAGTTGGAGGATTGACTTATGCTAGACTAACGCGGATGGACAGCAAATCCTTTTAGCTTGAAATAAGTGAAAATGTGAAAGAAGCGTCGTTAAAGCCGCCGAAAGGAGGTTGTCCGTGGAAACTGAATTTGGAGGAGAAATGTATGCCGTCGTAAAACCGCTTCGTTTTGACGGAGCGGTTCGCTGTTTCCTCTGGTGTAATTGTCTTGAATCACCTTATAGTAAGCCGGTTTAGCCTGTTAACCCTTTCTTCAATAGGGGGATGGGTACTGAACAAGGACAGGAGCCTTTGCCCGGTCAACGGGTTGACAATGAAGAGGTGACTTGCGGCGGGGTTAACGTTCATAGGAATCATCCGGGAACTCCTTTCCAGCTTGAGCAGGGCTTGGGCCAAGCCGCGGGGATGTCCGGCTATTCCGGCTCCGGTAGAATCGGCCAAATATTCACGCGAGCGGGAAACCGCCATCTGCACAACCATAGCCGCGATTGGGCCCAGGATGATCAGAGGGAGGGCCGCCAGGACGGAACCGCCCTCATCATCGTCACTACTGCCGAGCCCGCCAAAAAGCAGCGCCCACTGAGCCCAGTTGGCAAGGGTGGTAATCACCCCGGCCATCACAGCTGCCAGGGTGCTGATCAGAACGTCACGGTTTTTGATATGAGCCAGTTCGTGCGAAATTACACCTGCCAGTTCTTCCTGATTTAAGAGCTGCACTAAGCCGCTGGTGACTGCCACCGCTGAGTGAGCTGGGTTGCGCCCGGTGGCGAAGGCGTTAGGTTGGGGGGAGGGTGTCAGGTAGAGTCTGGGCATGGGCAGGCCTGCCTTGCGGGATAGCTGCTCCACCAGCGAGTACAACTGGGGGTCATCCCCCCGGGTTATGGGCTGGGATCTGGTCATAGCCAGAGCAATTTTGTCGCTAAACCAATAGCTTCCCCCGTTCATGACCAGGGCGAAGAAAAACGCAATCATCATTCCGTTTTGACCGTCTATGGCTCTGCCAGCAAGAACTACCAGGATAGTTAACAGGGTTAAGAGAAATACAGTTTTGAATCGGTTCCCTAATCCAGACATGTGTTACCCATCTCCTTTATCAGATTATCTCGATTTAGAATTTAGCCAGAGTGTTCAGCCCGGTCTGCATTGACCGAAACAGATGCGCTATTGCAGTCTGTGTTTGCGCAGCTTTGAAGTAACTATCACCCCCATAACTACTGTTAAAACCAAGGACCATTCTAAAACGGGATTGTGCT
>Ga0255338_1002271_pt1 | contig 29258 bp, 24 predicted proteins | sample MeOH1_35cm_T4_19_FD_203715 | JGI IMG/M metagenome (GOLD analysis project Ga0255338, IMG submission 203715) | Sandy soil microbial communities from University of British Columbia, Vancouver, Canada - MeOH1_35cm_T4_195 | ecosystem: Engineered > Artificial ecosystem > Sand microcosm > Unclassified ... | reverse complement strand
TGCCTGGTTGGAACGCCATCGCACCCACGCGCAATCGCTGTCCCGCGTCAGCTCTCCAGATCTCACGCGCACCGCCGTTGTATGCGGGAGGATACGCCGCCGGTGCGATCGTTGGACAACAGGCCAAAAATATTCAATACGCAAGGAAAATCGACAATCTGACGAAGGGGGGCGGTTGATAGACAGTCCAGTGACGCGGCGACTATGCGGCGCCAAGTTTTAATTTGAGTATTACTAAAGGGAGGCGGGCATGGTCTGTGCAATCGACACGGCGAGCGGTCGTCACGGCCACACCTATCGTCGGCTGCTCCTGGCGGCAACGGCGATCTGCCTCGTCCCGCTCGCCGCCACCGCGCAGGACGTCGCGCCGGAGGCCGTCGAAGAGACCGCCCAGGCCGAAGAGACCGCCCGGCCGGTGCCTCCGAACGCCGCTGCGGCGGGCGAGCCGAGCGTCCAGCTCGAGCCGATCACCGTGACGACGGAAAGCCCGACGGGCCCGGTCGTCGGCTACGTCGCCCGCCGGACGGTGACCGGCTCGAAGACCGACACGCCGATCCTCGAGGTGCCGCAGTCGGTCTCGGTCGTCACCCGCGACCAAATGGACGCCCGCGCCGTGCAGAACGTCGGCGAGGCGCTCGACTATTCCGCCGGCGTCGTCGCCGGGCCCTTCGGCACCGATCCGCGCTTCGACGCGCCGATCATCCGCGGCTTCTCCGCCGCCGATTCCCAGTATCTCAACGGCCTGAAGCTCATCCGCGAGCAGGGCATGGTCTCGATCGAGCCCTACGGCCTGGAGCGGATCGACGTGCTGCGCGGCCCCTCCTCGGTGCTCTACGGCCAGGGCAATCCCGGCGGCCTGATCAACCTGGTCAGCAAGCGGCCGGTGTTCCAGAGCTTCGGCGAGGTCAACGGCCAGGCGGCGACCTTCGACCGCTATACCGGCGCCTTCGACGTCGGTGGGGCCGTCGGCGCGTCGCCGGAGACCGCCAACTGGGCCTACCGCCTCACCGGCCTCGTCCGCAACGGCGGCACCCAGATGGACTATGTCGACGACGACCGCTACTTCATCGCGCCGACGGTGACCTGGCGGCCGACCGACGCGACGACGCTGACGCTCCTCGCCAGCCTGCAATACGACGAATCCGATTCGCCCGTCGGCCTGCCGGCCGAATACACCGTGCTGAAGCCGGCCAGCCGGCGTCTGTCGCGCAGCCTCTATCTCGGCAGCCCGGACTTCGATTCGTCGAACCGCACCTTCTCCAACCTCGGCTACGAGTTCTCGCACGAGTTCGACAACGGCATGGCGTTCCGCCAGAACGCCCGCTACACGCAGCTCAACTGGGACTATCAGAACCTTTATTTCAACGGCCTCGACGCCGCGGATCCGGCGATCGCCAACCGCGGCAGCTCTTACAACGACGAGGACCTCGGCACCTTCACCATGGACAATCAGTTCGAGGCGGCGTTCGACACCGCAGGACTGAGCCACACGGTACTCGCCGGCCTCGACATCCGCCGCCACCACACCGACACGCTGACCGAATTCGGCACGGCGCCGTCGATCAACGTCTTCCATCCGCGCTACGGCCAGCGGATCGACCGCAGCATCTGGTACGATTCGCACGAGGACGGCACCCTCACCCAGGTCGGCCTCTACGGCCAGGACCAGGTCCGCCTCGACAAGTGGCTGCTGACGCTCGGCCTGCGCCACGACTGGGCGAGCACCGAGGCGACGACGAAATCGAACTACGGCGATAGTCGCCAGGACCAGGACGACAGCGCCTTCACCGGTCGCATCGGCCTCACCTATCTGTTCGACAACGGCCTCGCCCCCTACGCCAGCTACTCGACCTCCTTCGAGCCGGTCATCGGCAACATGCCGGCGGTGCTCGGCGGCGGCGCCTTCAAGCCGTCGGAGGGCGAGCAGATCGAGCTCGGCGTGAAATACCAGCCGGTCGGCTGGAACGCCTTCCTGACCGGCGCCGTCTACGACCTGACCCAGACCAACGTCACCTCGACGCGGTTGATCGACGGCGTCAGCTACACGGTGCAGAACGGCGAGGTGAAGGTCCGCGGCGGCGAGCTGTCGGCCGTCGCCAGCCTCGCCGACGGCCTCAACCTGATCATGAACTACACCTACATGGACGCCGAGATCACCAAGGGCGCCAACAGCGGCAACGAGCCGGCCAACGTGCCGAAGCACTCGGCGAACGCCTGGCTCGACTACACGCTGCAGAGCGGCGCGCTCGAGGGCCTCGGCGCCGGCGCCGGCGTCCGCTATGTCGGCGAGCGCTACAACCTCGACACCAACACCATCAGGCTGTCGGCCAACACCCTCGTCGACGCGGCGCTCCACTACGAGAGGGGGGCGCTCAAGGCCTCGCTCAACGTCAACAACATCGCCGACGTGAACTACGTCTCGAGCTGCGGCTATTTCGGCTGCTACTACGGCGACGGGCGGACGGTGATCGGCCAGCTCACCGTGAAATGGTGACGGGCGCCGACCGCAGCGGCGCCGCGCCGGCCCGCCCGTGGCGGTGATGCGCGCCGCCGGCAACCTCACCCGCCGCCGTCTGCTCACCGTCGGCGGCGCCGCGCTCGCCGCCGGCCGGCTCCTCGCGCCCGGGCCGGCGCGGGCCGATGCGATCCGCGTCGCGACCCTCGACTGGGCGCTGCTCGAGACGCTTCTCGCCATCGGCGTCATACCCGTCGCCGCGGCCGAGCTCGTGCTCTACCGGCGCATCGTCGTCGAGCCGGCGCTGCCGGCCGGCGTCGCCGACATCGGCCTGCGCGGCACGCCGAACTTCGAGGCGCTGCGCCTCCTCGCGCCCGACCTGATCTTCAGCTCGAACTACTATGCCTGGACCGAGCCGAAGCTGCGCCTGATCGCGCCGGTCGAGACCGTCTCGATCTACCGCACCGACACCGGCCCCTATGCCGCGGCCGAGCGCGCGGCCCTGATCGTCGGCGAACGGACCGGCCGCGCGGCCGAGGCGCGCGCCCTCGTCGCCGGCGCCGCCGGAGCGATCGCCCGGCTGCACGGCCGCCTCGCCGCCGGCGCGCCGGTCATCGTCGTCAACTTCGGCGACGCCCGCCACTTCCGCGTCTTCGGCGCCGACAGCATGTTCGGCGACGTCCTCGCCCGGCTCGGACTGGCCAATGCCTGGAGCGCGCCGACGAGCTACGCCGCCACGGCGCCGATCGGCGTCGAGACGCTCGCCGAGATCGGCGAGGCGTGGATCGTCGTGGTGCCGCCGGTGCCGCCCGATGCCGAGAGAATGCTCTCCGACGGCGCCTTCTGGCGGGCGCTGCCGAACGTCCGGGCCGGTCGCGTGCGGGTGCTCGACCCGATCGACCCGTTCGGCGGGCTGCCGGCGGCGCTGCGCTTCGCCCGCCTGCTCGCCGCGGCGCTGCCCTCGACGGCGGACTGCGGCGGTGGCTGAGGCCGTCAGAGCCGTTCCGCCCGCCCGCCACCCTTGGCGGTTGTGGGCGGCGCTCGCCGCCGTCGCCGCGGCGCTGTTCATCGTCGCTGCGCCGGCACGCCCGGCGCTGCCGGGCGACGCGGAGGCGGCGCGGGCGCTCGCTTCGGTGCTGTTCTGGCAGGCGCGGCTGCCGCGCGCCGCCGTTGCCCTCCTCGCCGGCGCCGCTCTCGGGCTCGCCGGCGCGCTGCTGCAGCGCGCCCTGCGCAACCCGATCGCGGACGCCTCGACACTCGGCATCGCCTCCGGCGCGCAGCTCGCGCTGACCCTCGCCGCCGTCTACGCCCCGGCCCTCGCCGCCGCCTCGCGCAGCGGCGTCGCGTTCGCCGGCGGCCTCGTCGCGGTCGCCCTCGTGCTCGCCGCGACCTGGCGGCGCGGGCTCGAGCCGGTGACGGTCGGGCTCGCCGGCATGACGCTGTCGCTCGTCGCCGCGGCGCTCGGCTCGGCGATCGTCCTGGCGAACGGCGAGTACGTGATGTCGCTGTTCATCTGGGGGGCGGGCTCGCTGCACCAGCAGGGCTGGGACGTCGCCATGTCCCTGGCGGCGCGGCTTGCCGCCGGCGGCCTCGCCGCGGCGGTCCTGGTGCGGCCGCTCGCCCTGCTCGGCCTCGACGACGCCAGCGCCCGCAGCCTCGGACTCGGGCTCGCCGCCGCCCGCGCGGCGACGATCGGCGTGGCCGTGTGGCTCGCCGCCGGCGTCACCGGGGAGGTCGGCATCATCGGCTTCGTCGGGCTCGCCGCGCCGGCCTTCGCCCGGCTCGGCGGCGTCAGGACGCCGTCGGCGGTGCTCGTCGCCGCGCCGCTCCTCGGCGCGGTGCTGCTATGGCTGACCGACGGCCTCGTCCGGGTCGTGCCGCTCGGCGGCACCGACGCGCTGCCGACGGGAGCGGCGACCGGGCTCCTCGGCGGGCCGCTGCTGCTGTGGCTGCTGCCGCGGCTCGCGATGGGCGAGCGCCCGGCGCCGCCGGCGGCGTCGCGGCGGCGGCCGCACCCCTGGCGGGCAATTGGCCTCCTCGCCGCGGCAGCCGTCGTGCCAATCGCGATCGCCCTCGTCCTCGGCCGTGACTTCGATGGCTGGAGCCTCGCCACCGGCACGCTGTTCGTCGACCTCCTACCCTTCCGGCTGCCGCGCCTCGTCGTCGCCGGCGCCGCCGGAGCGCTGCTCGCCGCCGCTGGCACGCTTCTGCAGCGGCTGACCGGCAACCCGCTTGCCGGGCCGGAGGTGCTCGGCGTCAGCGCCGGCGGCGGCGTCGGCCTCGCCGCCGTGCTCCTCCTCGCCGCCGCGCCCGGTTCCACGGCGATGCTGGCGGGCAGCGCCGGCGGCGCCGTCGCCGTCATCGCGGCGGTGCTCTCCTTCGCTGCTCGCGCCGGCTTCGGTCCGCAGCGGCTGCTGCTCGCCGGCGTCGCCCTCGGCGCCTTCTGCCTCGCCCTCATCGCCGCGGTGCTGGCGAGCGGCGGCCCCGGCGCCTTCCGGCTCCTCGTCTGGATGTCGGGCTCGACCGACACAGCCGGCCCGGGCGAAGCCGCCATGGCGCTCGCCGCCGCGGCCGTGCTGATCGGACCGGTGCCGCTCCTCGGCCGCTGGCTCGACGTGCTGCCGCTCGGCGCGGCGGTCGGCCGCTCGCTCGGCGTCGCCGTCGTCGCGAGCCGCGCCGTCCTCGCGCTCGTCGCCGCGCTGATGGTCGCAACCGCGGCGCTCGCCGTCGGACCGCTCAGCCTCGTCGGCCTCATCGGGCCGCACGTCGCCCGCCTCCTCGGCTTCGCGCGCGGCGCACAGCAATTGGTCGCGGCGAGCCTCATCGGCGCCGAGCTGATGATCGCCGTCGACTGGCTCGGCCGCGTCGTCGCCTTTCCGTATCAGATCCCGGCGGGGCTCGTCGCCGCGCTCGTCGGCGGCCCCTATCTCGTCTGGCTGCTGCGGCGCGATCCCGGCCGGCGCATGTGAGCCGCCGGCGCCCATCGCGGCGGCGCGCCGGGACCCGAACATCGGCGGGGAGCGCGCTCCCCGCCGCCGCAGGCCCGCACAACGGCGGTGCACGGCGGGATCGGCCCGCACGGGCGACCGCGACGCATCGTTGCCCGCTGCCGCGACGTCGACACCCAGGCCCCGACCGCGTGTGGCGTCGTCCCGTGCCCGGCCGATTGGCAATCGCTTGCCACTTGTTCCCCACTGTCTGTAGAAAAGTTTCCGCAGACAGACAACGTCATATTTCTGATAGTTCTACCCGCGACGCGAAGCGATATCCTAAAGCGATTATAATAAATCTACACTTAGAATGCAAAAACAACTTCAAGTCGCAGGCGCCCGACCCATCGATAAGAGGACGGCGCCAGCGGACGGACGCGCGGCACGAGGTGCGCACGGCCGGTCGCGAGGGCGGGATGGAAACGTGAGAGGCTGCGAAATGAACAAATACCTTGCTACGGCGTCGATCCTGGCGATCACCGCCGTCTCTCAAGCCGGCATGGGCTCGGTGGCGGTCGCCAACGACAAGCTCGTCGAGATGTCGAAGAGCAACAGCAACTGGGTGATGACCGGGCGCACCTACGACGCCGACAACTACAGCCCGATGACACAGGTCAACAAGGACAACGTCAAGAACCTGCGCGCCGCGTGGTCGTTCTCGACCGGCGTCCTGCATGGCCACGAGGGCACGCCGCTGGTCGTCGGCGACGTGATGTACCTGCACTCGCCGTTCCCCAACACGACCTTCGCGCTCGACCTCAACGAGCCGGGCAAGATCATCTGGCAGCACAAGCCGAAGCAGGACCCGACGGCGCGTGCCGTCGCCTGCTGCGACGTCGTCAACCGCGGCCTCGCCTACTGGCCCGGCGACGACACCGTCGGCCCGCTGATCCTGAAGACGCAGCTCGACGGCCACATCGTCGCGCTGAAGGCCGATACCGGCGAGGAATACTGGAAGCTCGAGAACTCCGACATCAAGGTCGGCTCGACGCTGACCATCGCGCCTTATGTCATCAAGGACATGGTGCTCGTCGGCTCGTCCGGCGCCGAGCTCGGCGTGCGCGGCTACGTCACCGCCTACAACGTCAAGACCGGCGAGCAGGTCTGGCGCAAGTACGCGACGGGCTCCGACGAGGACATCGGCATCGTCAAGGGCTTCAACGACGGCAACCCGCACTACGGCCAGGCCGGCCTCGGCCAGTCGACCTGGGAAGGCGACGCCTGGAAGATCGGCGGCGGCACCAACTGGGGCTGGTACGCCTACGACCCGGGCGAGAACCTCTTCTACTACGGCTCCGGTAACCCGGCGCCGTGGAACGAGACGATGCGGCCCGGCGACAACAAGTGGACGATGACGATCTTCGGCCGCGACGCCGACACCGGCAACGCCAAGTTCGGCTACCAGAAGACGCCGCATGACGAGTGGGACTACGCCGGCGTCAACGTCATGATGCTGAGCGAGCAGCCGGACGCCACCGGCAAGACGCGCAAGCTCCTCACCCACCCGGACCGCAACGGCATCATCTACACCCTCGACCGGACCAACGGCGATCTGATCTCGGCGAACAAGATCGACGATACGGTCAACTGGGTGAAGTCGGTCGACCTCAAGACCGGCCTGCCGCTGCGCGATCCGGAATACGGCACGCGGATGGACCACGTCGGCCGCGACATCTGCCCGTCGGCGATGGGCTACCACAACCAGGGGCACGATTCCTACGACCCCGAGCGCAAGCTCTTCTATCTCGGCATCAACCACATCTGCATGGACTGGGAGCCGTTCATGCTGCCCTACCGTGCCGGGCAGTTCTTCGTCGGCGCGACGCTGTGGATGTACCCGGGCCCGAAGGGTGACCGCCAGAACTATCTCGGCCTCGGCCAGGTGAAGGCCTACGACGCCATCACAGGCAAGATGAAGTGGGAGGTGATGGAGCGCTTCTCGGCGTGGGGCGGCACGATGGCGACCGCCGGCGGGGTGATGTTCTACGGAACGCTCGACGGCTTCATCAAGGCGCGCGACGCCGATACCGGCAAGCTCCTGTGGAAGTTCCGGCTGCCGTCGGGCGTCATCGGCCACCCGATGACCTACGAGCACAACGGCACCCAGTACGTCGCCATCAACTACGGTGTCGGCGGCTGGCCGGGCGTCGGCCTCGTCTTCGACCTGCAGGACCCGACGGCCGGCCTCGGCTCGGTCGGCGCCTTCAAGAACCTGCAGCAGTACACGCAGATGGGCGGCGGCGTGATGGTCTTCTCGCTCGACGGGAAGAGCCCCTACGACGACGTCGCCGTCGGCGAGTACGCCCCCTGAGGGGGCGCGGGCCGGCCGCCGCGCCGGCCCGCCTCGACCATCCGATCCGCTGCGGCCCGCCGAGACGGCGGGCCGCACATCCGGGGCGCACCGCCGGCCGGCCGTCATGAGCCGCGGGCGCCCTCCGCTCTCCGGCGATCTTTGGGAGGATCCGCCATGTTCCGTCTTCCGACCGACTGCCGTCCGGGCCGGCGCCACGCCCGTCGCCTCCGCCGCCTCGCACTCGCCGCGGTGGCGCTCGCCGCCGTCGCCGCTCCGGCCGCGGCGGAAGACGTCGCGGCCAATCCGGACGAGGGGGTGCTGCGCGTCTGCGCCTCGGCGAAGGATGCACCCCACACCATGGGCGACGACTCCGGCTTCGAGAACCACATCGCCGAGGTGGTCGCTGCCGCGATGGGACGCAAGGTCGCCTTCGTCTACACCGACAAGCCGGCGATCTACCTCGTCCGCGACTTCCTCGACAAGAATCTCTGCGACGTCGTCATGGGCGTCGACGACGGCGACCCGCGGGTGCTGACTACCAGGCCTTACTACCGCACCGGCTACGTTTTCGTCAGCCGACGAGACCGGGAGTTGGAGATCTCAAATTGGTCCGATGAAGACCTTCTGCGGGTGAAGACCATAGCCTACCAATTTCATTCCCCAGCCGAGGTGATGCTGAAGCAGACAAGTCTCTACGAAGACAATCTGATCTATCAGACATCGCTGATCAACTTCAGTGACCGGCGCAACCAGTACAAGCAAGTGCCGGGCGAGCAGCTGATCTCCGAGGTGATCAAGGGTTCGGCGGACGTCGCCGTCGCCTTTGCGTCGGACGTCGCGCGCTACGTCAAGGCGTCGTCGACGCCGCTCGTCATGACGGTGATCGACCAGAACGGCCTGACCGCGAGCGGCGAGGTGGTGCCGCAGCAGTACGACCAGTCGATGGCGGTCCGGAAGGACGACGCGGCGCTGCGCGACGCCCTCAATGCGGCGCTCGTCAAGGCGCGGCCCGAGATCGAGACGATCCTGCGCGACGAGGGCGTGCCGCTCCTGCCGCTGCAGTCGTGAGGCCGCCGGCGGGAGCCCGCGGCCCGCGTGCCGTGCGCTCCCGCCGCCGGTCATCCGGCCGCATGGCCGTCGCCGGCGGACGCCCGCAAGAGCCCCCGCCGTTTCCCAAAATTCCCTTGAGGCGTGCGTCGTTCATGGCCCTTTCAACGAAGAAGCTCGCATTTGCCGTCGGCGGCGTCATGGCGCTGACGGTCTTCTCCGCCCAGGCCGCCCTCGTCTTCCGCAACACCATCACCGGCGAGGTTCTCGACCTCAACGAGGCGATCGAGGAGGGCCGCGACACGCCCGCGGTCAAGGAGTTCCTGGAGACCGGAACGAACCCCTACATCGAGCGCAGCGAGTGCCTGCCGATCGGCCACGAGCTGTTCCTGTCGGCCTGCTCCGGCTGCCACGGCCACCTCGGCGAGGGCAAGGTCGGGCCAGGGCTCAACGACGCCTACTGGACCTACCCGAAGAACGCCACCAACGTCGGGCTGTTCGAGACCATGTTCGGCGGCGCCCAGGGCCAGATGGGACCGATGTACGGGGCGCTGACCCTCGACGAGATGCTGCTCGTCCAGGCGTGGATCCGCCACATCTACACCGGCTCGATCGAAGACGCGGAATGGCTGAGCGACGAGCAGAAGAAGACGTTCACTCCCTACAAGCCGCCCGCCAGCGAAGACGCCGACGTCCATGCCGCCGCGCTCGCGGCGGCGGAGAAATCCTGCAAGCGCAACGGCAGCAGCTGAACGGTCGGCCCCCGGGCCGGCGGCGGCCCCTGCCGCGCCCCACCACCTCGAAGGCCGGAGGCGGACCGGCCGAGCCAAGCAAAATCCGCCGTAGCGGACCGAAACCAAGGAGAGTTGCATGTCCACGAGCCGCATCCTCGCCGCCGCGGCGGTGCTCGTCGCCGGTTGCGCCACCTCGGCGCTCGCCTATGACGGGAGCAACTGCAAGGCGCCCGGCAACTGCTGGGAACCGAAGCCGGGGTACCCCGCGGTGGTCGCCGGCACCAAGTACGACCCGAAGCACGATCCGATGGAGCTCAACAAGCAGCAGGAGTCGCTCGAGGCGATGGACGCCCGCAACGCGCAGCGGGTCGCCTACTTCAAGAAGACGGGCAAGTTCGTCTACGACGTGAAGAAGATCCCGAAGGAGTGATGCGGCTGCCGGCGACCGGACGCCGCCGCGCTGCCGCGGCACGCTCGCGGCGCCGGCCATCCGCCCGAGACCCGGGAGAGCGCCCGGCGAAGGGGCTGCCGGCGCCGAAGGCCGCGCCCGGGCCTCGGTTCGCCGTCGGTGCTTCTCCGCCGGTCGAGCCGCGGTCCGCTGCCCCGCCGCTCCCGTGGCGGCCGACAGGAGCAGCCGGGCCGGCGCCAGGCGACGTCCGGTGGTGGCGCAGGATCCGCCGACGGTGTTCCCACGTCGCCCCGACATCGGGGGCGGTGACCGTCGCGGAGCGGGATGGAGGCCTCGCGGCTCTCCATCCCGCCGCGTCCAGCCCCGCCTGCCAGACCTCCGTCCCCGGAGTCCCGGGAGCGGCCATGCCGGGCGTGCAGGGGTCGGCCCGCCACCACAGTGGATCACCGCGATGCAGCGTCTTCATGCGAGCGACGAGAGCCTCGACGACTGGCGGCGCACCGCCGCGACCTTCGAGCGCGAGGTCGGACGAGTCGTCGTCGGCCAGGAGCGGGCTGTGCGCCTCGTCACGACGGCGGTGTTCGCGCGCGGCCACGTGCTGCTCGAGGGCGACGTCGGCGTCGGCAAGACGACGCTGCTGCGCGCCGTCGCGCGGGCCGTCGGCGGGGCCTTCGAGCGGGTCGAGGGCACCGTCGACCTGATGCCGTCCGACCTCCTCTACCACACCTTCCTCGACGCCGACGGCCGGCCGCGGGTCGAGCCGGGGCCGGTGCTGCGCCACGGCGACCACCTCGCCGTGTTCTTCTTCAACGAGATCAACCGGGCGCGGCCGCAGGTCCATTCGCTGATGCTGCGCATCATGGCCGAGCGCTCGGCGACCGGCTTCAACCGCGAGTACCACTTCCCGCACCTGCAGGTCTTTGCCGACCGCAACCGGGTGGAGCGCGAGGAGACCTTCGAGCTGCCGGCGGCGGCCCGCGACCGCTTCCTCATGGAGATCGCCATCGACCTGCCGGACGACGCGTCAGCGCGCCGCCGGCTCGCCTTCGACACCCGCTTCCACGACGTCGACCGCCTCGTCGCCGAGGTGCCGGTCGGCATCGTCGACCACACCGCCCTCGGCCGCATCGCCGCCGCGGTGCAGGCATCGATCCGCACCTCGGAGACGCTGGAGCGCTACGTGGTGGCGCTGTGGGATGCGCTGCGCCGGCCGCACCAGCACGGCATCGCCCTCGACGACGTCGACACCGAGCGGCTCGTCGCCGGCGGGGCGAGCCCGCGCGGTCTCAGCTTCCTCGTCCGCGCCGCGCGGGTGAACGCCTGGCTCGCCGGCCGCGACGTGGTGGTGCCGGAGGACCTGCGCGCCGTCTTCCACGAGACCATGGCGCACCGCATCTTCCTCGAGCCGGTCTACGAGATGCGGCGCGAGCCGATCGTCCGCGCCCTTTGCGCGGCCGTCTTCGAGCGGGTGCCGGCGCCGTGACCGGGCGGGTTGGCCATCTCGAGCCGGCGGACCGGCCGGCCGTCGGCTCGTCCTCCGGGAAGCCCGGCGGACCACCGCCGGCCGAGATCGCCTACCGTCCCGCCTGGCGCGCCTCCGGCCTGCGGGCCGGCGCCCACGCCAGCAGCCGCGACGGCGCCGGCGGGCTGTTCCGTGACGCCGTCCCGCTGATGCGCCATCCGGACCCGCGGCGGCTCGACCTCCTGCGGTCGGTCCGCGATCCCTTCGGCGGCCTCTATGTCCGCCGCCAGGAGCACCGGGCGGCGCTAACGCTCCACATGCTCGTCGACGCCTCCGCTTCGATGGGCTTCGCCGGCGCTACGGCGAAGCCCGCCCTCGTCGCCGCGCTCGCCGAATGCCTCGCCGCCTCGGCGACGCGCATCGGCGACGCCTTCTCGCTGACGCTGTGCGGCGGCGAGGTCGATGCCGCCCGCTCGCTGCCGGCGTCGCGGCGTCGCGGCCTCGCCGCCGAGATCGCCGTCCGCCTCGCCGGGCCATGGCCGCGCGGGGCGAGCGCCCGCGGCCTCGCCGACGCCGCGGCGCGGCTGCCGCGCCAGCGCGGCTTCGTCTTCCTCGTCTCCGACTTCCGCCTGCCGCTCGGCGACATCGAGGCGCTGCTCACGGCGCTGTCGGCGCACGACGTGGTGCCGATCGACGTCTGCGACCCGGCGGAGGCCGAGGCGTTGCCGGCCTGGGGCCTCGTCGAGCTCGCCGACCTCGAGACCGGGCGGCGCCGGCTGGTGTTCATGCGGCCGCGGCTGCGCGCGGCGTGGACGGCCGCCGCGGCGGCCCGGCGCGCCGCCGTCGACCGGCTGTGCCGCCGCTTCGGCCGGGCGCCCTTCCGCCTCGCCGGCCGCTTCGACGCGGAGGCGCTGCAGCGCCATCTCTACGGCGGAGCCGGGTAATGGCGGGGGCGCGACGCATGGCGACGCGGCGGCTGCTCCGCCGCCTGTCGATCGCCGCCATCGCGACGGCCGCGGCCGCCGGCCCGGCCGGAGCGGAGGTGCGCTCGGTCGCAGTGCACGCGCCGCGGACCTTCGGCTACTTCATCGGCGACGCGATCCCCGTCACCGTCGAGATCCTCGCCGATCCGGAAGACCGCCTCGACCCCGCCTCGCTGCCGCGGCCCGGGGCGCTCGACTACTGGCTCGACCTCACCTCGGTCGATGTCGAGGAGGGATCCGGGCCCGGCGGGGCACGCCGCTTCACGCTCCGGCTCGGGCTGCAGGGCTTCTATGCGGCGCTCGAGCCGCGCGCCCTCGACATCCCCGCCTTCGACATCCGCGTCTCGGGGCCCGGCGGCAGCTCGGTGGCGCGGGTGCCGCCGTGGTCGCTGATCGTCTCGCCGCTGCGCGAGATCATCCCGCGCGACGGCGGCGACCCGAGCCGCATCCGTCCAGACGCCTCGACGGTCTACCGCTCGGCACGGCTCGCCAGCCTCGGCCTCGCCGGGTTTGCGGCACTGACGCTCGCCGGGCTCGCGGCGCTCGCGGCGAACCGAGCCTGGTGGCCGTTCCACCGACGGCCGGCGCGCCCCTTCAGCCGCGCCGCACGCGACATCGCCCGCCTCGGCGACGACGCCGCCGCGCCGCGGCAGGCCTTCCTGATCCTGCACCGCGCCTTCGACGCGGCCGCCGGGCGACGCCTCCTCGCCGACGACCTCCCGGGCTTCTTCGCCCGGACGCCGCAGCTCGCGCGCGAGGCGCCGGCCGCGGCCGGCTTCTTCGCCCGCTCGCGGACGCTCTTCTTCGGCGGCGACAGCGGCGCGGCGGTTGCCGAGGCGACGACTGTGGCCGCCCCCGCGACGGTGGCCGAGGTCGCCGCGCTCGCCCGCCGCCTGGCCGCGGCGGAGAGGCGCGCGCCGTGAGCGTCCTGCATCCTCTCGTCCTCGTCCTCCTCGGCCTCGCGGTCGTGCCGCTCCTCGCCCGCGGCCGCCGTGCCTCGCCCCATCCGGGCCTCGCCGAGGTCCCGGCCGACGCCGTCTCCCGCCTGCTTGCCGCCGGCCTCGCGACGCTCGCCGTCGTGGCGATCGTCGCGACCGTGCTCGGGCTCGCCGGCATCGGGCTTTCCGAGCGGACGGTCGCGCGCGTCGGCACCGGCGCGGACCTGGTGCTGCTGATCGACCGTTCGTCGAGCATGGACAACTCCTTCGCCGACCGCGCCCCGACCGGCGACGAGGAATCGAAGTCGGCGGCGGCCAAGCGCCTGCTCAAGCAGTTCGTCGTGCGCCGCCCGAACGACCGGGTCGGCATCGCCGCCTTCTCCACGGCGCCGATGTTCGTCGTGCCATTGACCGACCGCCACGCCGCCGTCGCGGCGGCGGTCGACCCGATCGACCGACCGGGGCTCGCCTATACCGACGTCGGTCGCGGCCTCGCCATGGCGCTCTCGATGGCGGCGGAGGGCGGCGACGCGGGGCGCGCGATCGTCCTCGTCTCCGACGGGGCGGCGGTGATCGACCGCAAGGTGCAGGAGCAGCTGCGCGCCGCGTTCGCCCGCGACCCGGCCAACCTCTACTGGCTGTTCCTGCGCTCCAAGGGTGCCCCCGGCATCAACGACGGCCCGCGCGAGGGCGTGCCCGACACGCCGCAGGCGCTGCCCGAGCGCCACCTCGACAGGTTCCTGAAGAGCCTCGGCGTCCCCTACCGCGCCTTCGAGGCGGAGAGCCCGGCGGCGGTGGCCGACGCCATCGCCGAGATCGACAAGCTGGAGTCGCGGCCGATCGGCATCGTCGAGCGGGCGCCGCGCCGCGACCTCTCGACGCTCGCCTACGCGATCGCGGCGGCGGCGGTCGCCGTCCTGGTCCTCGCCAAGCTCGCCGAGCGACCGTTCGTCGCGGCGGTCGCCGGCGTGTCCGCCGCCGCCCCCGGCAACGGCCTGCGATCGCCGCCGGCCGGCACAACCGGACCGGACGGCGTCCCGCCCACCCGCGGGCCGCGCGCGACGCCGCCCCGATCAGCGACGGCGCCGCGCGCCCCGCACCCGCCCGTCCCGCAGCGCGGAGGGCGCGCCTCGTGAGCGCCCCGCGCCCCCGCCGCGCCGCATCCCCCCGCTGGCGCCTCCCCGGAGCCGGCGTGATCTCGGCCGCAGCGCTCGTCGCCGGCGTCCTCGGCGTCGCCGCCTGCGGCACGTGGCTCGGCCTCGTCCTCGCCGACAACCGCACCATCACGGCTCTCGCCGACGGGCGCGACGTCGCGGTCTCCGCCGACGCCGCCCCCGAGGTGCTGCTCGCCCGCGCCGACTTCCTCCTCCGCCGCGACCGCATCGACGAGGCGCAGGCGCTGGTCGCGCCGGTCGTCGCCTCCGGCGACCGCGAAGCGGAACGGGTGCTGCGCTTCAACCTCGCCAACGCCCGGCTGCGGCTCGCCCTGTCGCTCCTCGTCGACAGCCGCATCGACCAGGCGGTGCCCCTCGTCAACCTCGCCAAGGACGACTACCGACGGGCGCTCAGGCTCGCGCCCGGCGACTGGGACGCGAAATACAACCTCGACGTGGCGATGCGCCTCGTCCGCGAGTTCCCCGCCGTGGAGCTCGAGGGCGAGGCGCAGCCGCCGCCCTCGACGAAGCTGTGGACGGAGCTTCCCGGCCTGCCGAAGGGGATGCCGTGAAGATGCGGCGGGATCCGCGCCTCGCCCTGCTCGCCGCCGCGCTGCTGCTGCTCGCGTTCGCGGCGGCGCGACCGAGGCTCGATGTCGAGCGGCCGGCCTGGGACGTGCTCGTCGTCGTCGACATCACCGGCAGCATGAACGTCCGCGACATGCCTGCCGGCGTCGGCGGTGCGCCGGCGAGCCGGCTCGCGGCGACGAAGGCGGCGCTCGCCGGCCTCGCCGCGCGGCTGCCCTGTGCCTCGCGGCTCGGGCTTGCCGTGTTCACCGAGCGCCGGCCGTTCCTGATGATCTCGCCGACCGGCCTGTGCCAGGGCTTCGATCCCATCGTCGCGTCGATCGAGCACCTCGACTGGCGGATGGGCTGGGAGGGCGATAGCCGAATCGCCGCGGGCCTCGACCGGGCGATGGCGCTCGCCGCCGACCTCGGCGCCGGCCTCGTCTTCCTCACCGACGGCCAGGAGGCGCCGCCGCTGCGAGCCGGGGTGCCGCCCCCCCTCGAGACGCCTTACGGCACCGTCCACGGCGTCGTCGTCGGCGTCGGCGGCGACACCCTCTCGCCGATCCCCAAGTTCGACGAGGAAGGCCGGGAGGTCGGCTTCTACGGGCCCGACGACGTGATGCAGGAGACGCGCACCGGCGCTCCGCCGGCCGACGCGTCGAGCCGCCCCGGCTGGCATCCGCGCAACGCCCCGTGGGGCGGCGAGGCGACGGCCGGCAACGAACACCTGTCGAGCCTCCGCATGGCCTATCTCGAGCAGCTCGGCGCCGCCACCGGCCTGTCGGTGACGCGCCTGACCGACGAGGCGTCGCTGGCGGCGGCGATCGAGGCGGCGGTGCCGCCCCGATCGGTACCGACACCCGTCGACATCGCGCCGCTGCCGGCGGGCCTCGCCCTCGCCTGCGTCGTCCTCGCCTTCCTCGGCCCGCCGATCGCCGGCCGCCTCGCCGGCTGGCGGCGAGCCGCGTCCGTTCGAGTCCCCTCGTAAGGAGTCCGCCACCGATGCCGACCGTTCGCCTCTTCGCCCATGCCGCACGACCATGGTCGGCGCCGTTCTCCGCCGCTGTGATGCCGGGCGCCGTCGCAGCGCTCGCATTGGCGCTCGTCCTGGCGCTGTTGCCCGGTGCCGCGACCGCCCATGGTCCGACGCCGAAGAAGGTCGAGAAGTCGGTCGTCATCGCCGCCGACCCGGCAGCGGTGTGGGCGGTGGTCGGCGACTTCGCTGCGATCGCCGCATGGCATCCCGACGTCGCGGCCTCGACCGGCAGCGGCGGCAACGTCGCCGGCGGCACCCGCACCGTGACGCTGAAGGCGGGCGGCGACCTCGTCGACGGCCTCGACGAGGTCGACGCCGCCGGCATGAGCTACGCCTACCGGCTCGGCACGCCGAACATCGAGGCCTTTCCGGTCAGCTTCTACACCGCCTCGCTCAAGGTGGAGCCGGATCCCGGCGGCGCGAAGGTCACGTGGATGGGGCGCTTCTACCGGGCCGACACCGGCAACTTCCCGCCCGACGAGCTCAACGACGACGCCGCGATCGCCGCCATGGACGCCTTCTTCGCCGACGGCCTCGCCGGGCTGAAGGCGAAGCTCGAGGCGAAATGAGCCGGCGGGCGAACTTCGCGCGGACGGCGGCGCTGGCTGTCGGCGCTGCCGAGCTCGCCGCCGCCGGCGTGGCTCTCCTGCTCGCCGCGACCCCGGCGGCGGCGGCGCCGTGCGCCCTCGTCAGCGCCCAGGACGCCGGCCTCGTCGATGTCGTCGACTGCGCCGCCCGCGCCGTCACGGCGCGCATCGCCGTCGGGGCGCTGCCGGTCGGGCTCGCCGTCGACGCGGACGGTCGGCGGCTCTACGTGACGCGGCCCGAGGCGGGGGCGATCGGCGTCGTCGACCTCGCCGCCTGTCGGCTCGTCGGCACGTTCGACGGCCTCGGCACGCCCTTCGCCGTCGCCGCGGCGGCGGGCCGCCTCCTCGTCACCGACTGGAACGGCGACCGCCTGGTCGCCCTCGACCCCGCGACCGGACGGACCCTTGCTCAGGCGGCGACCGGCAAGGCTCCGGCCGGCCTCGCCGTCGACGTCGCACGGGGCCGCGTCTACGTCGCCGAGCGCGAGGCGGACCGGATCGGTGTCTTCGCCCTGCCGGATCTCGCCCCGCTCGGTTCGGTCGAGGTCGGGACGGCCCCCTTCGCGGTCGCCCTCGACGGCGATCAGCCCGTCGCCGTCAACGTCCGCAGCGGCGACCTGTCGGTGATCGACGCCGAGACCCTGTCGGTCGTCGCAACGGTGAAGGTCGGGCAGATGCCCTACGCCGCGGCCGCGACGGCGGCCGGCCGCCTCATCGTCACCAACCAGCAGTCGGGCACGGTGTCGCTCGTCGCCGTCGGCGGCGGCGCTCCGGCCGAGATGGGGCAGAAGAAGGTCGGCGCCTATCCCGAGGGCGTCGCCATCGTCGACGGCGGCCGCTACGCCCTCGTCGCCGACTGGTTCTCCGACGACGTCCGCCTGGTCGACCCCGCGAGCGGCGAGACCCTGGCGACGATCGCCACCGACGCCGGGCCGCGCCTCGTCGTGTCGGTCGCCGGCCCGGTCTGCACGGACGCGCCGGCAGCGCCCGCCGAATAGAGCCTCAGCCGTCGAGCCGGTAGGACGCGCCGGACAGATGCTGGACGGCGACGCGGACGAGCTCCGGCAGAGTCGAGACGCCGAGCTTCGCCTTGAGGTTCGCCGCGGTGTTGACGACCGTCTTGTAGCTGACGTTGAGCTCGGCGGCGATCGGCCCGTAGGAGCGGCCCTCGGCGAGCAGCGACAGCGTCTGCACCTCGCGCGGCGTCAGGTCGTTCAGCGGCGAGGTCTTGCGTCGCGTGCCGAGCACGGCGACCTCCATGGCGAGGTCGTGGCTCATGTAGGGCTTGCCGCTGCGCACCGTCTCGACCGCCGCCAGCATCTCCTCGGGCGTCGTCTCCTTCAGCAGGTAGCCGGTGGCCCCCGCCTCGAGGGCGCGCGAGACGATGATCGGGTCGCGATGCATGCTGAAGACGAGGATCGGCAGCCGCGGATCGTGGATGCGCAGCCGGCGGACCAGGTTGAGGCCGCTGAGGCCGCCGGACTGCATGGCGAGGTCGGCGATGACGACGTCCGGCCGCCGGCGCCGGTAGATGCGGTAGCCGGCGGCGAGCGTCCGGGCCTCCATCACCTCGTCGACACCGGCTTCCGACAAGAGCCGCCGACAGCCGGTGAGGACGATCGGGTGGTCGTCGATGACGAGAACGCTGCGCATGGCAACACCTCAGCTTTCAGCGGGAAGGGCCGTTTCGTCGATCGGCACGTCGATGGTCAGTATCGTGCCGCGGCCGGGGGCGCTCGACACGGTGCAGGTGCCGCCGAGGGCGCGGACGCGCTCGTCGATGCCGGACAGACCGTAGCCGGCCGGCGTGCCGGCAGCGATGCCGCGGCCGTCGTCGGCGACCGAAAGGCGCAGCATCGGCCGGCAGGCGAGGCCGAGCACCGCCACCGCCGCCTCCTCGAGGCTGACCCGGGCGCAGCGGGCGCCCGAATGCCGGACGATGTTCGTCAGCCCCTCCTGGACGCAGCGATAGATGGTGAGGTCGGCCGGGTCGCCGTAGCCGTCGGCGATCGGCGCGATCTCCGTGACGATCTTCAAGCCCGGGGCGTGCCGGCCGAAATCGGCGACGATATCGCCGACGAGCTCGGCGAGCGGCACGTGGCCGAGCGCCATCGGCCGCAGCCGCTTGAACAGCCGCCGGTTCATCGTCTGCAGCCGCTCGATGATGTCGGTGAGGTCGGCGACCTCGGCCGCGATGTCCTCGCCGCTCTTGCCGCCGATCCGCTCGGCGGTTCGGCTGATGGCGCGGACCGTCGCCTTCATGCCGAACAGGCACGGCCCCGCCTCGTCGTGCAGCTCGTGAGCGATCTGGCGGCGCTCGTCGTCCTGCACCGAAAGCAGCCGGCGATTGAGCCGCGAGTTCTCGCTGCCGGCGGCGGCGAGGCGCTCGGCGAGGGCGTTGAAGCGATCGGTGATGGTGCCGAGCTCGAGGCCGCCGGGGCGGGGAAGTCGGATACCGAACTCGCCGGTCCCGAGCCGCGCGAGGCCGTTCGACACCGCCGTCAGCGGCCCGAGGATGCGGCCGAGGGCGATGTGCAGGACGAGGAGAACGACGACGATGCCGCCGAGGCCGATGATGCCGAGCGACAGGATGTCCTCCCACACCTTCGAAATCTCCTCGGTCGGCTCGCCGAGGATGACGACGGCGCCGACGCGGCCGCTCGCCACGATGATGGGGATCTCGATCACCGCCGGAGCGGGGGCGAGCAGGTCGACGAACCATGGCGGCACGTCGGACGGCTCGGGGCGGATCAGCTGCGGCGGGATCATCGTCGCGAGGCCTTCGCCGCGCATCGCCGGGGGCAGCTTCACCGGGTTGCGGTCCGTGTCGATGACGATGATCCGGGCATGGCGCAGCGCCGTGCCGTCGAGGGCGAGCTCGTCGAGGAAGCGCATGCCGGAGACGTTGACGTGGACGCGCCCGATCGCCTCGCGAACGTAGCGCTGGGCGGCGTGCAGCGACGCCTGTATCTCCCGGTCGATCGCCGCGCGTGCGTTGAGGACGACGACGAGGAACGACAGCGCGGCGACGACGATGATGACGATGGTGCAGGTGATGAGGATCTGCCAACGCACCGAGACGCGCGCCACGGATGCGCCGAAGCGGTGGCCACTCGCCTTGCCGGCGACATCGGCGGCCGCGCTCGGCCGGCCGTCGGCGCCGCCGGCCGGCGGGTCGGTGCCGATCGGTCGGCCGACCTCGAGGGGCTCGGCCGTGCGGCCGTGCCCGCCGCGTTGCGCCGGCCGCGCCCGCGCCGCGTCGGCCGGTCGCGACGAAGGCGCGCCGCCTGCGAAGATCGGCAAGGAGCCGGCGGGCAGATCGATCGACACCGTTGCGCCTCCTCGGCCGGCGTTTATGGCGGCGCCGGGACGCCCGACCCCAGTGCGGCGAGGGCCGCCGGGCGGTCCACTCCGGTGGAGCGCAGGTTGAAGTAGTGGTGGCACATCGAGCCGTAGTCGCGCCGGGCGGCGTCCTTTGTCGCAACGGCGAGGAAGCCGGTGAGGATCCGGCGGGTATCCTCGTCGATGCCCCGCTCGCCCAGCATCGCCTCGAGCTGGACGGTGCGGTTGGCGATCATCCGCGGCGTCTCGTTGAACCGACTCGCGGCGTCCTGCAGGAGGACGAGATAGTCGGCTGCGGCCGGATCGTCCGGCGTCATCGCGCGACCGGCCTCGCGGCTCGCCAGCCAGACCTCCGGCCGCGTCTCATCGGTCAGATCGAGCCAGGCGACGCCGGCCACCGCCGCATCCGATGCGACCACCGGCGGCGGAGCCCTGACGCTCTCCTCCGCCTCGTCGCACGCTGCGACGGCGGCGACGAGACACATCGCCCCGCAGATCGGCGCCACTCTCCCCAATATTATTATTCTCATTATTTCCTGCACTCCAAGCGGCGTATTACCACCTTCTTGGCAGGGAATTCCTTGTTCTACCTCTAGGACTATTTGCGAGCGCCCTGAAAAGCAACCGAGAATCTATCAGGATCCTGCCGGCGAACGCGCCTGAGGCACTCGGTCGCCCGGCCGAGATAGGCGACCTCTCGGGGCCCCCCGGAGCCGGGCGGCGATCACCGGCGCCGGGGCCGCCGCGGCAATCTGGCGTCCAACGCAGCCGTTGCCCGGCAGCGCGCGGCGCTTGCGAACAAAAGGCGAAACAAGGATCGTCCCCCGGAGGCATGGGACTGATTCGTGGCCGCCTATCTCGCCAAGCTGAACCCGCAGCAGCGCCAGGCCGTCGAGCACGGCGTCGGCGGAGGCGACGGCGAAGCGGCCCAGCCGCTCCTCGTCATCGCCGGCGCAGGCTCGGGCAAGACCAGCACCCTGGCCCACCGCGTCGCCCACCTCATCGTCAACGGCGCCGACCCGCGGCGCATCCTGCTCCTCACCTTCTCGCGGCGGGCGGCGGCCGAGATGGCGCGCCGCGTCGAGCGCATCGCCGCCGATGTCCTCGGCAAGGACGCCCGGATCATGACCGAGGCGCTGACCTGGGCGGGAACCTTCCACGCCATCGGCGCCCGCATCCTGCGCGACTGCGCCGCCGAGACCGGGCTCGACCCGGCCTTCACCATCCACGACCGGGAGGATTCCGCCGACCTGATGAACCTGCTGCGCCACGAGCTCGGCCTGTCGAAGACGGAGAGCCGCTTCCCGGCGAAGGGCACCTGCCTCGCCGTCTACTCGCGCTGCGTCAACGCCGAGGCGCCGATCGCCACGGTGCTCGCCGCGAGCTTCCCCTGGTGCGCCGCCTGGGAGGCGCAGCTGAAGGAGCTCTTCGCCGCCTATGTCGAGGCGAAGCAGCGCCAGAACGTCCTCGACTACGACGACCTGCTGCTCGCCTGGGCCGAGGCGATGGGCGACCCGGAGCTCGCCGCGGAGATCGGCGGGCGCTTCGACCACGTGCTCGTCGACGAGTACCAGGACACCAACCGGCTGCAGGCGACGATCCTGATGGCGCTGCGGCCGGACGGGCGCGGCCTCACCGTCGTCGGCGACGACGCCCAGGCGATCTACTCCTTCCGCGCCGCCACCGTGCGCAACATCCTCGACTTCCCCGGCCAATTCGCGCCGCCGGCGCGGATCGTCACCCTCGACCGCAACTACCGCTCGACCCGGGCGATCCTGGCGGCCGCCAACGCCGTCATCGAGCGCGCCCCGGAACGCTTCACCAAGAACCTGTGGACCGACCGGGCGGCGGGCGCGCCGCCGCGCCTCGTCGCCGTCCGCGACGAGGCCGATCAGGCCCGCTACGTCGCCACCCGCGTGCTGGAGAACCGCGAGGGCGGGGCAACGCTGAAGGACCAGGCGGTGCTGTTCCGCGCCTCCCACCACTCGGGCGCGCTCGAGGTCGAGCTGACCCGCCGCAACGTCCCCTTCGTCAAGTTCGGCGGTCTGAAGTTCCTCGACGCCGCCCACGTCAAGGACGTGCTCGCGCTCCTGCGCTTCGTCGAGAACCCGCGCGACCGGGTCGCCGGCTTCCGGGTGATGCTGCTGCTCCCCGGCGTCGGCCCGGCCTCGGCGCAGCGCATCCTCGACGCCATGGCCGAGGCCGGCGAGCCGCTGCGGGCGCTCGCCGACGCCCCGGCGCCGGCTCGCGCCGGCGACGACTGGCAGGGCTTCGTCGCCGCCGTCGCCGGCATCCGCGCCGGCGGCGCGGCGTGGCCGGCCGAGCTCGAGGCGGCGCGCCGCTGGTACGAGCCGCATCTCGAGCGCGCCCACGAGGACGCCGCGACCCGCCGCGCCGACCTGCTGCAGCTCGAGCTGATCGCCGCCGGCTATCCCTCGCGCCAGCGCTTCCTCACCGAGCTCACCCTCGACCCGCCCGGCGCCACCAGCGCCGAGGCCGGCCCGCCGCACCGCGACGAGGACTACCTGGTCCTCTCGACCATCCATTCGGCGAAGGGCCAGGAATGGAAGTCGGTGTTCCTCCTCAACGCCGTCGACGGCTGCATTCCCTCCGACCTCGGCGTCGGCAGCCGCGACGAGATCGAGGAGGAGCGGCGGCTGCTCTACGTGGCGATGACGCGGGCGAAGGACGACCTCGACCTCGTCGTGCCGCAGCGCTTCTTCACCCACGGGCAGAACGCCCTCGGCGACCGCCACGTCTACGCCGCCCGCACCCGCTTCATCCCCGACCCGATCCTCGGCTTCTTCGAGAAGACCGCCTGGCCCCGCCCGTCCGCCGCGGCGCCGCGGCCGGCGCCGACGCCCGCCGCGCCGCGCGTCGACGTCCGCGCCCGCATGCGCGGCATGTGGCGGTAGCGCCCCGCCGGCGTCGGGCGCCGCTCAGCGGCCGACCGGGCCGCAGCTCTCGCCGAGCACCAGCGCCGGCTGGAACACCACGTGGCGCGGCGCGAGACCGTTGCCGCGGTTGATGCGGTCGACGAGGAGGCGCAGCGCCTCGTTCGTCATGTCGGCGATCGGGTGCTCGGTGCGGGTGAGGCGCGGCTTCAGGCCGCCGATGCCGGGGATGGTGTCCGTCGAGGCGATCGAGATGTCCTCCGGGCAGCGGAGCCCGAGATCGTCCAGCGCCCGCATCACGCCCAGCGCCATGACGCCGTTCGCGACATAGAGGGCGGTCGGCCGGTCCGGCCGCTCCAGCATCTCGCGGGCGACCGAGTAGGCGACGTCCTCGCGGAACTCGCCCGAGCGGACGTGCGACGGCTCGGGGGCGACGCCGCGCGCCTGCATCGCCTGCAGCATGCCGTCGAGGCGGCCGCGGCCGGTGGTGAGCTGCAGCGGGCCGGTGATCGAGCCGATGCGTCGGTGGCCGAGGTCGAGCAGGTAGTTCGTCACCTGGCGGGCGGCGGCGACGTTGTCGATGGTGACGCTGTCCGAGCTCTCGTCGTCGACGAGCCGGCCGAACAGCACCATCGGGATCGGGCTGCCCTCGAAGTCGCGCCGCGCGTAGTGCGACGGCACGCCGACCGGCACCAGCACGACGCCGTCGCAGGACAGCATGCGGATGCGCGACATCACCCGCTTCTCGATGTCCGGCTTCTCGTCGCTGTTGAAGACGACGAGCGCGTAGCCCCACGCCGCCACCGCCGCCTCCGCCGCCCAGACGATGCGGGCGAAGAACGGGTTGGCGAGGTCGGCGACGACGAGGGCGATGAGCTGGCTGCGGCCGCGCTTCAGGTTCTGCGCGACGATCGACGGCGTGTAGTTGAGGTCGCTCACCGCGGCGATGACGCGCGAGCGCAAGGCCGGGCTCACATAGGCCGTGTCGTTGATCACGGCAGAGACCGTCGCCGTCGACACGCCGGCCGCCTTCGCCACGTCCTTGATCGTCGCCATTGCCCACCGAGCTAATCGTTTCGCTGACATTGGGGGAGCGATGTCGGGTTGTCCAGCCCGCAATTCCGCTGTTTCCGCTTGCCTGCCCCGTCGGCCGTGGATAGCCTTGGCGAAACGGTTAGGCTGCGTTCGCTGGCTGACCAGCGGGCGAAGGCCCCGAAGGGGAGGAAATCGCATGAACACCCTGACGCTCGGCCTCGCCGTCGCCGGCCTCGCCCTGTCGGCCGGCCTCGCCCACGCCGAGGACAAGCCGCTCCTCGGCATCGTCTCGATCGCCGCCACCGAGGCGAACAACGTCCGCTACATCACCGGCGCCAAGGCCGCCGCCGAGGAACTCGGCTGGGAGGTGTCGGTGATCGACGCCGCCGGCAGCGCCGACCAGGCGAACGCCGCCATCCAGAACTTCGTGCAGCGCGACGCCGGCGCCGTCGTCGACATGGTGTTCCCGTACTCGTCGATCGGCGCCGGCCTCGCCGCCGCCAAGGACGCCGGCATCCCGGTCGTCACCTGGGGCGGCGGGCTCGGCGGCGGCGTCGCCGCCACCAACGGCTCCGGCGCGCCGATGGCCCAGCCGGTGATCGACAAGCTCGTCGCCGACATGGACGGCAAGGGCAGCCTGCTCGCCCTCACCTATCGGACCGGCGAGGTCTGCCGCAACCGCGAGGCGCTGCTCGACGAGGTCCTCGCCAAGTATCCGGACATCAAGGTCACCAAGAACGAGGTGCGCATCCCCGGCTACTTCGAGGACGGCGCGCAGTACGCCAACGCCTGGCTCGCCTCGCACCCGGCCGGCGAGGAGACGCTGGCGATCTGGGGCTGCTGGGACGACCCGGCGATCGGCGCCATCGGCGCGCTGCGCCAGCAGGGCCGCGACGACGTCAAGGTCTACGGCGTCAACGGCAACGCCCAGGCGATCGAGAACATCCGCAACGGCCACATGACCGCCACCGCCTGGGAGGACAGCTACAGCGAGGGCTTCGGCATGACGAAGCTCATCGTCGAGATCAAGGCGGCGGGCGCCGAATGGCAGCCGCAGGCGGCCGAGATCCCGGCGGTGCTGGTGACGCGCGACACGGTCGAGGACTTCGTCAAGGAGCACCCCGAGGCCGTCGGCCAGTAGGGGCGACAGGCCGATCCGAGAGGACGGGCAGGTCCGAGAGTCAGGCTGACATGCTGGCACCCCAATCGCCCCGGGCGGCGGACGCCGTCCCGCTCGTCGAGGCCGAGGACGTCGCCAAGTCCTACGGCGGCGCGCACGCCCTGAAGGGCGTGTCGCTGTCGATCGCGGCGGGCGAGGTGCACGGCCTCGTCGGGGCGAACGGCGCCGGCAAGTCGACGCTGATCCGCATCCTCGCCGGCCTGACCCGGCCGGACCGGGGCGAGATCCGCGTCGAAGGGGTGCCGGTCGACATCGCCACGCCGCACCGGGCGACCGAGCTCGGCATGAGCTTCATCCACCAGGAGCTCGCCTTCATCCCCGGCATGACGGTTCTGCAGAACATCATGCTCGGCATCCCCAAGGCGAGCCGCTTCGGCATGGTCGACTGGCGCGCCGCCGCCCGCGAGGTGGCGCCGATCGCCGCCCGCGTCGGCATCACCGCGCCGCTCTCGGCGAGCGTCAAGGGCCTGTCGACGGCGGAGAATTGGCTGATCAACATCTGCCGGGCGCTGGTCCGCAAGGCGCGCCTCATCGTCATGGACGAGCCGACCGCGTCCCTGTCGGCGAGCGAGAGCGAGAAGCTCTTCGCCATCGTCGAGGACCTCTCGGCCTCCGGCGTCGCCGTCCTCTACGTCTCGCACCGGCTCGATGAGATCCAGAGCCTGTGCGACCGCGTCACGGTGTTCCGCGACGGCCGCTCGGTCGCCCGGCTCTCGCGCGCGCAGATCACCCGCCCGGCACTGGTCGAGGCGATCGTCGGCGGCGCGGTCGAGCACCTGCCCCCCGCCGCCCGCCACCCGGCGACGGGCGACGTGGTGCTCGAAGTCGACGGCCTGGTACGGCTGCCGAAGGTGAAGGGCGTCACCTTCGCGCTCAGGCGCGGCGAGGTCCTCGGCCTCGGCGGCCTCGTCGGCGCCGGCCGCACCGAGGTCGCCCGCCTGCTGTTCGGCGCCGACCGGCTCGACGCGGGGGCGATGCGCCTCGAAGGCCGGCCCTACGCGCCGCGCAGCCCCACCGCCGCGGTCAAGGCCGGCCTCGGCCTGGTGCCGGAGGAGCGCCGCGCCGACGGCCTGGTGCTGTCGAAGAGCGTCGCCTTCAACCTGCAGCTCTCCAACCTCGCCCGCATCGTCCGCAGTCCGGCGCTGCCGCTGATCGACTACCGCCGCCGCGAGGCCCTGTCCTTGAAGACGGTGCGCGATCTCGCCATCAAGACGGCGGGCATCGAGACGCCGGTCGGCCGCCTCTCCGGCGGCAACCAGCAGAAGGTGGTGATCGGCCGCTGGCTCTTGCGCGCCCCGAAGGTGTTGATCCTCGACGAGCCGACACGCGGCGTCGACATCGGCGCCCGCGGCGAGATCCACAAGCTGATCCGCGCGCTCGCGGCCGAGGGCATGGCGGTGATCGTCGTCTCCTCCGAGCCGGACGAGCTGCCCGACCTCTGCGACCGGGTGCTCGTCATGGCCGAGGGGCGCATCGTCCGCGAACTTTCGGGCGAGGCCGTCTCCCGCAACGCCATCGTCGAGGCGAGCTACGCCGAGGCCGCGCCGCCGGCAGAGAGGAGTTTCGCATGACCGAGGCCGTCGCCGGCAATCGCCGCCTCACCCCCGAGGCGAAGCTCTATCTCGGGCTGTTCGCCCGCTACGCGACGATCATCGGCCTCGTCGCGATGATCGCGGTGTTCTCGCTCCTGTCGCCGCGCGCCTTCCCGACGCTCGGCAACTTCACCAACGTTCTCAACCAGGCCTCGCTCGCGATGATCATCGCCGGCGGGCTGACGCTCGCCGTCGTTGTCGGCGAGCTCGACCTGTCGATCGGCTTCGCCGCGAGCCTGCACGGCGTGCTCGTCACCGGCCTCATCGTCGCCAACAAGCTGCCGATCCCGGTGGCGATCGCCATCGTCATCGCGCTCGGCGCGCTGATCGGCCTCGTCAACGGCATCATCGTCACCAAGGTCCGCGTCAACTCGGTGATCGCCACCCTCGGCGTCGGCACCATCCTGACCGGCCTCGCCTTCGCCTACTCGGCCGGCGTGCCGATCGTCGCCGGCGTGCCCGAGGCGTTCCTGCAGGTCTCGCTCGGCCGCTGGCTCTTCGGCATCCCCAACAACATCGTCATCATGGCGGTGGTGCTGGGCGGGCTGTGGGTGCTCGTCGAGCGCACCTCGCTCGGCCAGGAGATCCAGGCCGTCGGCGGCAACCCGGCCGCCGCCCGCCTCGCCGGCATCGACGTCGGCCGCATCAAGACGCTCGGCTTCGTCGTCTCCGGCATGTGCGCGGCCTTGACCGGCGTGCTCCTCGCCTCGCGCCTCGGCTCGGGCACGACGAGCGCCGCCGACAGCTACCTGCTCACCGCCTTCGCCGCCGTGTTCCTCGGCTCGGCGACGCTGCGCGACGGCGAGTTCCACGTCCTCGGCACCCTCGTCGGCGCGCTGATCATCGCCTTCGGCTTCAACGGCCTCAACATCTTCGGGGCGCCGACCTTCTCGCAATACGTCTTCCAGGGCGCCATCCTGATCGTCGCCGTCGGCCTGTCGAGCCTCGGCCGCGCCGTCGCCGAAAGCTGAAGGACCGCCATGCCGGATGCAGCCGCCCTGACGTGGGACGTCCACGTCGTCGAGTTCGCCCGCTCCAAGGACCAGCCGGTGGCGAGCCTCGTCCACGGCGCCCACGACGCCGGCGTCGTCGACCTGCCGTTCTCCTTCGTCCTCGCGCGGCGCGCCGACAAGGTGGTGCTGATCGACACCGGCTTCATGCGCCAGGGCAGCGGCCTCGCCTTCGCCGAGAAGTTCGGCATCCCGCACTGGATCTCGCCGCTCAGGATGCTCGCCGAGCTCGGCGTCGAGCCCGGCGCGGTCACCGACATCGTGCTGAGCCACGCCCACTTCGACCACATGGGCTCCATCGGCGAGTTCCCGAAGGCCGTCATCCACATGCAGAAGCGGGAGATGCTGAGCTGGATCGAGGCGCTGGCGCTGCCGCCGCGCTTCGGCTTCCTCACCGAGATCATCAATCCCGACAACCTGCGCCACGCCTTCGACGCCTCGCTCGAGCACCGCCTCGACCTCGTCGACGGCGACCGCGACGACCTCATGCCGGGCCTGCACGTGCGCCTCGGCGAAGGCCACACCCTCGGCCAGCAGTTCGTCGTGCTGGCGACGGCGCGCGGCCGCATCGTCGTCGCCGGCGACTGCATCTACATGGCGAGCAACATCTGCGGCCATAACCACGACGGCGTCTACGTGCCGCTCGCCAACGGCGTCGGCAGCGTCTGGGAGCAGCTCAAGACCATCGACCGGATCAATTCCGAGATCGCCGGCGACATGAGCCGGCTGATCATCCTGCACGACAGCGACCGCTGGAAGCATCTGCCGGTGGTCGCCGAGGTCGAGGGCTTCCGCGTCCACAAGGCGTCGTAGGAGAGCCCTATGGCGCCGGGGCCGTCCCCGGCGCGACTACCACGGTGCACGAGAGCCCGGCGACGAGGCGCACGCCCGCCGGCACCGTTCCGATGCGGATGCGCACCGGGATGCGCTGGGCGAGGCGGATCCAGTCGAACTCGGGATCGACCGCGGCGAGCAGGCCGCCGGTGGCGTCCGGATCGGCGATGGCCCGGCTCAGACCTTCCACACGCCCGTCGATGACGACATTGCCGGCCATCAGCCGGATCTCGGCGGCGTCGCCGTCGCGGATCGCCGGCAGCTTGGTTTCCATGAAGTAGGCGTAGACGTAGAAGGAATCGCTGTCGACGACGGCGAGCACGCCGTGCCCTGCGGTGCCATAGTCGCCGACGCTCGCGGTCAGGTTCGTCACGTAGCCGTTGACCGGTGAGCGCACCTCAGTGCGGGCGAGGTTGATCTGGGCGGTGGTGAGGGCAGCCTCCGCCGCCTGCAGGTTGGCCGTCGCCTCCGCCGCGGCGATCGCCGTCGTCTCGGCCGCCTGCGCCGAGATCGCCGGGTTCGAGGTGTCGCGCAGGCTGGCGTCGCGGGCGGCATCGTCCTGCGCGAGGCGCAGCGCCTGCCGACGCATCGCCACCACCGCCTCGGCCTGCCGCAGCGCCGCCTCGAAGCGCTCCTTGTCGATGACGAACAGGAGGTCGCCCTTGTGGACGACCTGATTGTCGACGACGGCGATGGTCTTGATCAGGCCCGAC
>Ga0255338_1002270_pt1 | contig 29263 bp, 22 predicted proteins | sample MeOH1_35cm_T4_19_FD_203715 | JGI IMG/M metagenome (GOLD analysis project Ga0255338, IMG submission 203715) | Sandy soil microbial communities from University of British Columbia, Vancouver, Canada - MeOH1_35cm_T4_195 | ecosystem: Engineered > Artificial ecosystem > Sand microcosm > Unclassified ... | reverse complement strand
AGGCTGCCGGCGGCAAGCTCCTCGGCGTCTTCGCCCAGTTCGGCGGCCAGACGCCCCTCAAGCTGGCCTCGCCCCTGCATGCCGCGGGCGTGAAACTGCTGGGCACGCCGCTCAACGCGATCCTCGACGCCGAGGACCGCGAGCGCTTCGGTCAGGCCCTCAAGCGCCTGGACATCCCGGCCCCGGCCTGGGGCATGGCCACCAGCTACGAGCAGGCCAAGGACATCGCCCAGCGCCTGGCCTACCCCGTGATGGTGCGGCCCAGCTTCGTGCTGGGCGGCCGGGCCATGGCGGTGGTCTTCGATGACGCGGGCCTGGAGAAGTACATGCGCGAGGCCGTGGCCGTGAGCAACGACCAGCCCGTGCTGCTGGACCGCTTCCTGGATGGCGCGCAGGAGCTGGACATCGACGTGGTGTGCGACGGCGAGCAGGTGGTCATCGCCGGTCTGCTGGCCCACATCGAGGAGGCGGGCATCCATAGTGGCGACAGCTACGCGGTGATCCCCGCGCTGGGCGTGCCCGAGGACATCCTGGAGACCGTGCGGGGCTACGCCCGGAAACTGGCGCTCGACCTGGGCGTGCGCGGCCTCATGAACCTGCAGTTCGCCGTGAAGGACGGCATCGCCTACTGCCTGGAGGCCAACCCCCGGGCCAGCCGCACGGTGCCCTTCGTGAGCAAGGCCACAGGCATGGACTGGGCAGGTGTCGCAGCCCGCATCGGCCTGGGCCAGAGCCTGAAGCAACAGGGCGTCACGGATGGCGTGGCCCGCGCCGTCTCGGTGAAAGGCGTGGTCTTCCCCTTCGCCAAGTTCCCGGGCGTGGACCCGGTGCTCGGCCCGGAGATGAAGAGCACGGGCGAGGTCATGGGCATCGGCGACGGCTTCGGCGAAGCCTACGCCAAGGCCCTGCTGGCCGCGGGCATCCCCCTGCCGCTGTCGGGCACCGTGTTCCTCACGGTGAACGACCGGGACAAGGCCCGCCTGCCGGAGCTGGCCCAGAAGCTCGTGGCGCTTGGTTTCGGCCTCTGCGCGACGGAAGGCACGGCCCGCACGCTGGAAGCCTCGGGCCTCAAGGTGCGCAAGATCTTCAAGGTGAACGAGGGCCGGCCCAACGCCGTGGATCTCCTGAAGAACGGCGAAGTCCAGTGGGTCATCAACACGCCCCTGGGCCGCGACGCCTTCTTCGACGAGAGCGCCATCCGACGCGAGGCCCTGCGCCTGAAGATCCCCTGCCTCACCAACCTCAGCGCCGCCCTCGCCGCCTGCGAAGCCGTCGAAACCCTGCGCGGCGAGATGAAGGTGCGGGCCATCCAGTCACTAGGGTGAGAAGTTGGAACCGCAGATGTCACAGATTGCGCAGATGAAAGCCCGGGCAGTTTTTATCTGCGGCCATCTGCGACATCTGCGGTTAAATTGCCTTTCCCCGATCAAGCCTGGAGGTCGCCATGTCCATTGAAGACCGCATCGAAGCATTCCTGGCTTCCGGCCCCTTCGCGGTGGTGGGGGCCAGCACCGATCGCTCGAAGTACGGCAACAAGGTGCTGCGCTGCTATCAGCAGCACGGGAAAGAGGTCTATCCCATCAATCCCAAGGCGCCTGAGGTGGAGGGCCTGAAGGCCTATCCCTCGCTGGCGGCGTTACCGGTGAAGGTGCCGGCCGTCTCCGTGATCACGCCGCCCGCGGCCACGGAGCAGGTGGTCCGCGAGGCCGCGGCGGCGGGCGTGAAGCACATCTGGATGCAGCCCGGCGCCGAGAGCGACGAGGCCATCCGCACAGCGGAATCGCTGGGCCTGAACGTCATCGCCGGGGGGCCGTGCCTGCTGGTGATGATGGGCTATCACGAGTGAATCCGCTGCGCGGATTCACATACGCATTCGCTGCGCGAATGCAGAAATGCAGTTCCTATCTGAATTCGCGTAGCGAATTCAGTCGCCTACGCCAGGCCCAGGCTCCGCCGGACTTCCAGCCGATCCTCCTCGTGGGCCCGGATCAGCTTGGGCACTTCGTTCTGCCACAGCTTCGATACATCGGCGAAGGAGATGGTCGGCTTCGCTTCGGCGCCAGGGATCGAGGGTTCGGTTGAGTCCTGCGAGAACATCCCGCGGGTACCAGGTTCGGGGGTCATGGGTTTGGATCCTCAGTAGGGAAAGGTAAGCGGTCTGGAGCTGGTAGGCAACTACGGAATCGACGGCTTTCGGGCGCGCCCGCACGCTGGCGATGGCCTCGTGCCCCGTGGTCATGAGATCCGGGCCTTCCTCGTCCACACGCACGTGGTAGAGCCGCAGGGAGCGGCCCGCCTGGGGCGCGAAGCCCAGGAAGGTGAAGGGGCCCCAGGCGTGGGCTCGGGCCATGCGGTCCAGGGGCACGTAGCGGCCTTCGCGCTCGGAGCGGGCCAGCATGGCCTTGAGGGCGCCGCCGGGGTCGCGGTCCGTGTAGACGAGATGGACCTCGCCGCAGCCCGCCTGCCGGATGCGATCCAAAAGGAAGGCCACACCGTCAGGATCCGTGTGGGGCGCGTCGAACACGGCGCCGAAGGCGGATCCCATGGCCAGGGCGTTGGTGGTCTTCCCCGTGGCCTGGCCGCCCATGAAGATGATCACCGGCCCGCCCTGGGCATGGGCCAGGGCACGGTCGCGCAGGCGCTTGCCCAGGGCATTCAGGTGCACGGCGGCCCGTCCCGCCGGATCCTCCAGGGCCTCATAGCCCTGGGTGGGGTTCTGCCGCAGGGTGGGCAGCAGGGTGGCGAGCACGTCGCCGTTCACCAGCTGGCCTTTCAGGGTTCCAGGCCGGGCCGCGTAGTCGTCGAGGGCAGGGCCCGCATGACGGGCCAGATCCGCGGCCTCGACCTCCAGGGCTCCGCGCAGCTCCCTGCGCCCGGCGTCGTCAAGCTCCCAGTAGGAGCGCCGCTGGTGCCAGGGAACCTGCTGCCAGGGCAGCGGAGCCGGGGAGGGAAGGGAGGGCATGGCCCCCAGACTACTGGATGGCGGGAGGTCCGGCACCCTATGCTCGGAGCCATGCCCGAGCCCGCCTCCACCCTCCTGTTTCCCGGCCAGGGCACCGAGGCCGTGGGCATGTCCCGGGGCTGGGAGGCCAACCCAGCCTGGGTGGCCACCCTGCGGGCCGCGGAAGCCCGTACGGACCAGCCTCTGCGGCAGGCCATGGCGGAGGGGCCGTTGGAGCTGCTGCGGCAGCAGCGCCTCGCGCCCTATGCTGTGCTGGCCCACTCCGTGGGCGTCTACCGGGCCTGGCGCGAAGCGGGGCTGCCGCTTCCAGTGGCGGCCGCGGGTCACAGCATGGGGTTCTACTCGGCCCTGGTGGCCGCCGGGGTGATCCCCCTGGAGGCGGCCCTGGACCTCATCTCGGCGGTGGAGGATCTCAGCGAGGCAGCCTTCGGCGAAGGGACCATGGGCATGGCCTTCCTCATCGGCGTGCCGGAACTGGACGTGCGGCGCGCCTTGTCTGACCACCCGGACCTGGTGCTGTCCAACCGCAACGGCCAGGCCCAGTTCACGGTCTCAGGGCCCGTGCCCGCGCTGGAGGCGCTGGTGGAGACGCTCGGACCTGCGGCGCTGAAGGCGGGCCTCCTGCCCGTGCGGCACCCGCTGCATGGGCCCCACATGGCGTCCCTGCTGCCGGCCATCACCCGGAGGCTCGGGGCGGTGGAGCCCGTGGATCCTGCCTTCCCGCTGATCTCCCACTTCGATGGGCGGCTGCTGGCCACCGGCGCGGCGGCCTGGGACGAGGGCATCGCCTCCGTGGCCCTGCCCGTGGACTGGCTGGCGGTGGTGGCCCGCCTGAAGGCCCTGGGCGCGCCCCTGGCGGAATGCGGCCATGGCCGGCAGCTGGCGGGACTGACCCGCTGGGCGGCGCGGGAGCTGGCCGTGGCCTCGCTCCAGGAACCGCCGCGTTCGTAAAAAAACGTCCGATCCTCTGAGAATACGCCTGGATATGCCGCCCGGGGCTCTGCCATGATCGGTGTCCGAACCCTTCGGTCTGGATGCGCCCCATGGCGGTCTCCCCTCTCATCCTCGGTGAAGCACTGGCGAATCGGTGCTCCCAGGTGCTTTACCGCTGCATGGAAGAGGTGGGCAGCACGAAGGGGGCTCTCTTCCTGCGCGTGCCGGGCCAGGGGGCCTTCGAGGTCGTGAGCTTCTATGGGTGGCCCCGGGGCACCCGGCCGCCGGTGTCCATTCCGGAGGGGCACCCGCTCCTGGTGAGGACCCAGCGGGCGCGCCGGACGTACGTGGTGAACGACGCCTCGGAATCGCCCGAGCTGTCGGCCTTCGGGCAGGGCGGGGAGTGGCCCCGCTACCTCATCACGCCGGTCTACCTCCAGGGCGACTGGGTGGGCCTGCTCATCCAGCGGGACCGCATCAAGGGTGGAGCCTTCGACACCGAGCGGGACGAGCCGCCCACGCTGGCCATCTGCGGGGATCTGGTGGAGGCCCTGAAGGAGTTCCACTTGTACAGCGGCTCCCGCTCCGCCGTTCCAGCGCAGCCCATCGGCCCCGGGCTGGTGCCGGAGGGGCTGCCCACCGCGGCGGATATCATCGGAGAGGTCGCCCCCGAGCCCGAGCGCCTCATGGCACCGGCCCGTTCCGCCGTTCCGGCCGCGCGTCGCGCCGGACAGGGCATCCCGTCCACAGGGCCCTCGCACAAGGAGCGCCTCTACGGATTTCCCGAAGGCAAGGACGGCTACACCTCCCTGCCCTGGGAGGCGGATCGCACCCTTAGCGGCTGGGTGGCTCCCGCGCCAGTGAACGCCGAGCGTCAGAAAGGCATGGTGCCGCCCGAGCTGCGGAGTTTCTTCTGGGAGATCGCGGGGCTCATCAGCCAGATTCTCCCCGCCACCGCCGTGGCGCTCTGGATCGAGGATCCCGAGGAGATCCGCCCCATCCTGGCCTTCAGCACCCTGCCCCTGTCCCCGGACCTCCAGCAGCAGATCCTGGCCCATGCCACCTTCCACCTGCAGGCCGTCCGGGAGCCGGACCTGCGCCTCATCAGCCGGACGGAGATGCCCGAGGTGCCGCCCCTGACGGGCGCTTTCGCCACCTACATGCCCCTCCTCCTCAATGAGACGCCCCAGGGCCACGACCTGGTGATGGTGTTCCGCCTGGAGGACCACTCGTTCTCCCTTTCCGAGGTCGAGGCCATCCAGCTGCTGAGCCGGGTGTTGGCGCTCCACCTCCAGGAGGCCCGGCTCCACGAGCGGTACCACCACGCCTTCCTGTCCGTGAGCCACCGCATCCTGCAATCCGGCGAGGGCCGGCTGCCGAGCCTGCGCCCGCACAGCCTGGCCACCGCCCGCCTGGCCCGGGATCTGGCCCTGATGCTCGACCTGCCCACCGAGGATGTGGAAGCCGTGAGCATCGCCGCCCTCCTCCATGACGTGGGCCTGTTGTTGCTGGATCCCCAGTTGCTCGCCAAGCCCACCCTCACCGAAGAGGACAAGCGGAAGGTCCGCGACCACCCGGAGCTGGCGGCGATCTTCCTCAAGGATCTGCGGTTCCCCTTCGACGTGATCCGGATCATCCGCCACCACCACGAGCGCTGGGACGGCCGGGGCTACCCAGAGGGTCTGCGCGAGACGGCCATACCCATGGGCAGCCGCATCATCGGTCTCATCGAGGCCTACGAGGTGATGACCAGTGGCAAGAGCTACCGCCGGCCCCAGGGGTTCCGGCAGGCGCTGGTGGAGCTGCGGAACGAAGCCGGTTCCCAGTTCGATCCCGGTGTGGTGGAAGCTTTTTCCGAGCTCATGGCACGGAAGGGTGGAAGGGCCTGATAATCGAGGTCCCGGAGCCTTCATGCGGTCCACTCTCCCCTCCAGCACCCAGCGCGGCTTCACCATGGCCCTGGCTCTGGCTTTGGCGGTGGCGATGGGTGTGCTGCTCCTGAAGGCAGGTCCCCGGCTGAGTGCCGAGGTGCAGCGGGAGAATGAGGCCGAGCTGATCTTCCGGGGCGAGGCCATCGCCACGGCCCTCAGGGTCTATTTCGCCCAGACCAAGCGCTATCCCACGGACCTGGACGAGGTGATGAAGGTCCGGCCCCGCATCCTGCGCCAGAAATACCGCGATCCCATGACCAGCAGCGGTGAATGGCAGCTTGTCACCCAGGTGCAGGCGGGGGCCTCCGGGGACACGCAGGGCCTGCCCATCGTGGGGGTGCGCAGCCGTTCCGAGAAGGACAGCATCCACACCTACCAGGGCAAGACCCTGGTGCGGGACTGGCTGTTCACGGCCGATGAGAACCTCCTCGGCGGAGGCGCCGTCATGGAGAACGAACGGACCCGGCGCAGCCCCCGGGGGACTGGGCCAACCCTCCCGAAGCCATGAGGTTCCATGCGGCCATCCCTCCCGACTCTCCTCGTCCTGCTGCTGTCCGCCCTGCCTTCGGGAGCCCAGGACTTCCGGACCTGGGCGCGGGGCCTGGAAGCCCGGGGCGTCACCATCTCCGCCGGGATCTGGGACGCCGATACGGGCAAGGTCCTGGAGCGCCATCACGATGACCTGGCCCTGGTGCCTGCCAGCACCACCAAGGTGGTCACCACCTATGCGCTGCTGAAGACACTGAAGCCGGACACCACCATCGAGACCGAGGTGTGGGGTGACCTGAAGGATGGCGTGGTGCAGGGGGACCTCACCTTCAAGGGCGATGGCGATCCCCTCTTCACCAGCGAGCGCGTCTGGCTGCTGGCCCAGTCGCTGAAGAAGCTGGGCCTCCAGCGGGTCACTGGGACCATCCGGCTCGATCAGAGCGCCTTCGATGCCCAGCGGGAGCCCCTGGGCTGGGAGAACACCTCCGCCGATACCCTGCCCGTCGTGCGGGCCCTGTCCGTGGACTTCAACCGGGATGAGAATGGGCGCATCGTGGCCGATCCCGACCGCCGGGCCCGGGAGGCCATCCAGCGCATCCTCCAGGAGACGGGGATCGCGGTGGAGGGCCGGGTCAACGTCAACGACCAAGGCAACCCGCGCAAATTGACCTCCTGGACCTCCCCGCCCCTGCGGGCCCTGGTGCAGGACATCAACAAGTGGTCGAACAACTTCATGATCGAGATGCTGGTGCGGAGGTTCGGGGCCGGCTCCTGGCCCCGCGGGATCCAGCGCGTGCAGGCCTTCTACCGCGCGGCCTTCAACCTGGGGGCGGAGTCGCTGCAGATCACGGACGGCTCGGGCCTGAGCAAGGACAACCGCCTGTCCGCCCGTACCCTGGCCATCATCCTCCGCGGGGCGTACCACGACTTCGAAGTGGGCCCCGAGTTCGTCTCGTCGCTGAAGATCATCGGGGGCGAGCCCTGGAAGCTGAAGATGAAGGACCCCAATCTCACCCGCCGGGTGCGGGTGAAGACGGGCCACCTCGACCGGGTGACGAGCCTCTGCGGCTACCTCCAGACCCTCGATGGCCACGTGCGGGTCTTCGCCATCCTGCTGAACGGACCCGCCCGGGACGAGGATGTCTGGGACCAGGTGTCCCGCTGGGCGAATTGAGCCACGGTGATTCATGGCCTTGCGGGCCGGCCCATCCGGCGGTGATGCTGGATCCATGGATGGGACACGGGCGGGGACGCCGGATCCGAGAGGCCTGGCGGCCCTGATCCTCGGGGCTTCGCTCCTGGGGTTCGCGGCCATGCTCGTGCGTTGGGCGGCTCCCGCAGGGCCGCTGGCGGTGGGGTTCTACCGCATGGCCATCGCCCTGCCGCCCGTGGCCTGGCTCGCCTGGCGGGCCCGGGGCACCGCGCGGCCGCGCATCGGCCGGGCCCGCTTCTGGGCCGGCGTGGCCGGAGCCTGCTTCGTGGGCGATCTGTGGATGTGGCACTCGGCCCTCCATCACACGAGCGCCGCCAACGCCACGCTGCTGGTCACGCTGGCGCCCATCTGGGTGGCCGTGGTCTCCGTGGTGTGGATGGGCGCCCGGCTGCGGCGCCGCTTCTGGCTGGGCGTGGGCCTCGCCCTGGCCGGGGCCCTGGTGCTGGGCCTGGCCAAGGGCGCGCGCTGGGGCACGGGGCTGGGCGAGCTGCTGGGGGCCCTGGCGTCCCTGGCCTATGGGGCCTTCACGCTGGTGCTGGGCCATGCACGCCAGGAGCTCAGTGCCCCGGAGGCCCTGTTCTGGGTGGTGCTCTGCTGCACGGCGGGCTTCGGCGCCCTGGGGCTCGCGCAGGGCGAAGCGTTCAACGGCTATCCGGCCCGGGCCTGGTGGGCCCTGGCTGGCCTGGGGCTGGGTGTGCAGGTGGTGGCCTGGTGGCTCATCACTTGGGGCATGGGTCACGTGTCCACGAACGTGGGCGCCATGGGCCTCATGACCCAGCCCGTGGCCACGGTGATCCTGGGCTGGCTCCTGCTGGGGGAATCCGTGCGGCCCATGCAGGGCCTGGGCACGCTCCTGGTGCTGGCGGGCATCGCCGCCTGCGCCTTCGCGCCGCCCGCAGCGGCGGTCGGGAAGGCCTGAGCTCCGGACCGCGTCTTCCGGTCAGAGCTGCAGATGGAGGCGCAGGCCGAAGATGGTGGCCGGACCCCGGTCGCGGTTGAAGGCGAGGTGCTCGAAGCGCTGGACCTCGAGGCTGAAAGAGCCGAAGGTGCCGAGGGCGAGGGCATAGTAGGCATCCACCACGCGCTCGGCCGTATACGCCAGGCGGCCGTCACCCACCATGAAGCCGGACCCGCCGGCCGCCAGGTAGTCGCGGTGGTCCTGGTTGAGGCCGTTGGCCGCGAAGCCGAGGCCGACCCGGTCGCCGCTGCGGCCCCAGGCCCTGCCGCTGGCGGACAGGCCCATGGCCAGGGTCCGCTCCACTTCCGTGAAGGCCCAGGACTCCGTTTTCCCGTCATTCCAGCCCGCCCGGAGGAACAGGCCCAGGTCCGGAGTGACGGCCTGCTCGGCATTGAGGCCGAACCCGTGCTTGGCGCGGCCCGGGACGCGGGTGGCCGTCACGTCCGGGGCCGCGGGCGCCAGCGCGAGGGCCTCCCGGTAGGACCCCATGCGCGCATGGTTCTGGAAGGCGAGCAGGCGCAGGGCGCCCTTCTGACCACCGATTTCGTGATCGTGCTCCAGCTCGATCACCTCGCCGTGCGCGTGGCGGACGTCGTGATCCAGCTCCAGCTGGTTCGCCTCTCTAGGCTCCATGAGGGACCCGGCCCGCAGGGCCCAGTCGTCGTGGAGCCACTCCAGGGCCACGCCCCATGTGTAGCCGCGTGTATCCGCAGGGTAGTCCCAGGCCGCGTTGGCCCAGAGGCTCCAGTTGTTGAACTGGGTGCGGGCGTCATGGCTGTAGGTGTTGGCGTCGAAAATGTCCGTTCCCGACAGCTTGCCGGCCGTGAGCACCACGCGGCGGCGGCTCTGACGGGTGGCCACCTGGTTAGGGCCGTCCTCCACAGCCTCGGTGGGCTCACCCAGGTTCCAGGTCTGGCGCAGGAAGAGCCGGGCCAGGCCCACCTTGAGCGTGGTGCTGTCCACGCGGTAGGTCTCCCCGTTCGGAGGCGCGGCGAGGCCCAGCACCTGGCTGACCCCCGCTCCGGCGAAGGCCTCGGCATTGGCATAGAGTTCCGCGCCCTCCCACAGCCGGCGGCCGGCGAAGAAGGTGGTCGTGTAGGATCCCCGGACCTCCCGGCGGTCCTGGAGGCTGTTGTCGCCCTCGTAGGGAGCGGTGAACCCACCGTGGCCCTGGAGCTGGTAGGTGAGCTGGGCGTGGAGGGACCAGGGATCCGGGGTGGAAGCCTCGGGAGTCTGGGCCGCCAAGGCCATGGGCAGGCAGAGGCAGGCAAGGGAGGGCAGACGCTTGGGCATGGCGCGATCCGATCGGGGCTCAGGGTTGGTGGCGGGCCGGGAAGAGTTGGATCGGCTACTCCGGTGTCAGGACGCCGCGCTCCTCGCGGTAGGCGAAGAGTTCCCCGAAACGGCCCCAGGCCACAAGGGTCTCGAAGGTCAGCTCCGGATTCTCCATGGGCAGGCGGGAATGGATTTCGGCGAGGACCTCCTCCCGCGTCAGCTTACCCTCATGGAATTCCAGCATGTCCCGGATGACGCGGAAGAGCTTGAGGTCCAGCAGGCGCTCCTTCCAGATCTCCTTGCGCTCCTCCATGCCGGCCCGGATGAACCGGGTGCCCAGCGGCGTCAGCAGCACCATGCGCTTGGGCGTATCCACGAGATCGAGCATCTCGGCGGCTTTCACCGAGGCGAGCACCTTCTCGAAAGGCACATGGGTGGCGGCCACCACCTGGAACAGCTCCGAGCTGCCGCCCTGGGTCTCGAGGTATTCCATGAGGCCGAGGATGTCCGTGCTCTGGGAGTTCGGCAGGGGTTCGATCATGTCGGGCACCAGCGAGGGTTCCACGGTGCTCACCTGGATGTCCGGCAGCTCCGTGGAGGTGATGATGTCGTGCAGCTGATCCACCAGCCGGAGGAACTCCGGGGAGCGCATGTCCCGGGGGCGGGGCAGGGGGTTGTCCACGATGGTGCGCACCCGGCCCGGATTGGCCGACAGCACAGCGATGCGATCCGCCATGTAGACGACTTCTTTGATGTCATGGCTCACCATCAGGATCGAGGAGGGATTGCGCTCCGCGTCCTCCCAGATGTCGAGGATTTCAGCCCTCAGACCCTCGGCTGTGAGGGCGTCCACCTGGCTGAAGGGTTCGTCCATGAAGAGGATCTCGGGATCCACGCTCAGGGCGCGAGCCATGCCCACGCGCTGTTTCATGCCACCGGACAGCTCGCGGGGGTAGGCCTCCTCGAAGCCCTCGAGACCCACGAGTGTGATGGCGCGGTCGGCCCGGGAACGCACTTCCTCCTCGGGCATGCCCTTGGCGCGCAGGACGGTGCGGACGTTCTCCTCCACGGTCATCCACGGGTAGAGGGCGAAGCCCTGGAAGACGATGGACACCCCCGGGTTCAGGGCGTCCAGCTTCGAGCCGTGGTAGCGCACATCGCCCTTGGTGGGATCAATGAGCCCCGCGAGGATGCGGAGGATGGTCGACTTCCCGCAGCCGGAGGGTCCGATGAGGCAGAGCACCTCGTTGGGGCGGATGTCGAGGTTGATGTCCTCCAGGACGCGCAGCATGTTGCCGCCGCCGCGGTCAAAGGATTTCTGGACGGCCTTGAGTTCGCAGATCGGAGCATCAGCCATGGCGCACCTATTTCGTCAGAGAGTAGCGGGTGGACGCGAGCTTGTAGCAGGGCTTCCAGACCAGGCGGTTGAAGACCACGACCAGCGTGGACATGAGCATGACGCCCGCGGCCAGCATGGGCAGGTCCTTGTGGTAGGCCGCGGCGCTGACCGTGGAGCCCAGGCCCCAGGTGCTCACCACCTGGCCCTTGATCTCCGCGTATTCCGCCACGATGCTGGCGTTCCAGGCGCCGCCTGCGGCGGTCACCCAGCCCGTCACCAGGTAGGGGAAGATGGCGGGCAGGTACAGAGCCTTCATGCGCTGCCAGCGCGAAAGCCGGAAGCTGGTGGCCGCCTCCCGCAGATCGCCCGGGATGGCCATGGCGCCCGCGATGACGTTGAAGAGGATGTACCACTGGGTGCCCAGGAGCATCAGCAGGATGCAGCCGTAGTTCAGGCCCACCCCGAAGGCCGCCAGCGCGGCGATGACGACGGGGAAGAGCATGGGCGCGGGAAAGGAGGCGGCCACCTGGACCACGGGCTGGAGGATCTTCGACAGGCGGGGCGAGAGGCCGATGGCCAGGCCCGCGGGGACGGCCCAGAGTGTGCCGATGAATGTGGAGATGAGCACCCGGGAGAGCGTGAGGCCGCCGGCCTTCAGGAGGTCCCACCACCGCGCGACCGGAATGGTGTGGAGGAAACCGAGCAGCTTGAACGCCGTGAGGATCGAGATGACAGTCAGTGTCGCCAGCGCGAGGTTGGCGACCCAGCGGCCTCCGCGCAGGCGCGGGGACATGCGCCGCTCGGGCCGGCCAGCGGGCAGGGGCTTTGGCGGGTAGGCGCCCGCCACGAGGTGGGCGCGGCGGGCCTCCAGCCAGCGGATGAGTCTGGACCGGCGGATCAGCTTCAGCAGCCAGCTCCGGGGCGCTTCGGCCTGGCTGGTCTCCTCCACGCGGAAGCGCTGCGCCCACACCACCACCGGACGCCAGAGCACCTGGTCCAGGAAGACGATCATGATGACCATGGCGAGGATGGCGTAGACCATTGCCGGCACATTGCCCTGCTCCACGGCCACGCTCATGTAGGAGCCGAGTCCAGGCAGGCGGAAGTCCTTGTCACCGAGCTTGAAGGCCTCCGTGATCATGAGGAAGAACCAGCCGCCGGCCATGCTCATCATGCTGTTCCAGACCAGCCCCGTGGTGCCGTAGGGCAGTTCGACCCACTTGAAGCGCTGCCACCAGCTGAAACCGTAGACCGTGGCGGCTTCCTGCATGTCCTGGGGCACGGATTTCAGCGAATGGTACAGGCTGAAGGTCATGTTCCAGGCCTGCCCCGTGAAGATCATCACCACCGCGGCCAGCTCCAGGCCCAGGTTGCTGTGGGGGAACATGGCCACCAGAGCCAGGACCAGGCCCGGCATGAAACCCAGCACTGGGATGCTCTGGAGGATGTCCAGCAGCGGGATCAGCAGCTTTTCCGCGCGGCGGTCCTTGGCGGCCCAGAAGGCGTAGACCAGGGTGAAGACCAGGCTGAAGGCGTAGGCAGCCAGGCCGCGCATCATGGAGAAGAAGGTGTACTTCGGCAGGGAGAGAGGGGAGAGGTCGATCTCCACCATGGGGCGGTGCTGGCCGGTCCACTGGCGGCCCATGACCACCAGGCCATAGAGGATGGCGCAGCCGGCCAGGAGGACCAGGAGGTCCACCCAGCGGCGGCGCTTGATGGGGTACATGAGGGCCGTGGCCTGGCCCCAGACGGTGTCTAGCAAATGGTGGATCATGGCCGGTCCGGAGGAGCGGATGGGGCGCTGTGGGGCGCGCCGCCATCCCGTTCAGGGGGCGGATTCGGGGGAGCCGGAAGAACGGGGGATGGCCGCCTCAGCGGGCGGCGCACCACGACGGAGGTTCGGAGAGGTCGGATTGTCGTCCCATCGAACCTCCTTTCCGGCGCCAGGGCCATGGCCAGTCTGACTCCCGCCCTGGCCCCGGTCAACTCGGGAAGTGCTTCACCTGCAACCCCAAAAGGGGGCACCATGAACGGTTCATCAAGGAGCAAATCGTGCGGGAAAGCAGCCATGGCGACCGCTGAGGAGCGGGTGCTGGCCCTGGCCGTGGCCCGTGGCTTCCTCGAACCCGGTGACATCGGTGGCCGCCTGGACGATCTGGTGGCCTCCGGGCGCCTGGATGATGGCGACCGGCGAATGCTGGAGCAGGAACTGGCGGATCTGGAGGCCGCGGAGGCGAGCCACTGGTCTATGGAGATCACGGCGCGCACCCACGCGGCAGCGGGCGGGGAGGTCACGGAGACGGTCCCCCTGGCGGATCCCCCGGCGTCCGCCCTGGAGGCGGCCCTTCCCTCCGCCGGGCTCCGGCAGAGTGGGATCTTCAGGGCCAGGACCCTCGAACGCTGGGGCCGTTTCGAAGCCCTCGAACTGCTGGGCGAAGGGGGCATGGGCCGGGTGTTCCGGGCCACGGACTCCCGCCTCCGCCGGGTGGTGGCTCTCAAGCTCCTCCGGCGGGACGATCCGGCGCTCCTCCAGCGGTTCGTCCAGGAGGCTCAGCTCCAGGCCCGGATCGACCACCCGAACGTCTGCCGCGTGCATGAGGTGGGCGAGTGGCGCGGCCAGCCCTACATCGTCATGCAGTTCATCAACGGGGAGACGTTCCAGAAGGCTGCGCCCGCCCTGTCGCTGGAGGCGCTGCTGCGCCTGATGACCGAGGTCTGCGAAGGTGTCCATGCAGCCCACCGCGTGGGCCTCATCCACCGGGATCTGAACCCGGCCAACCTGATGGTGGAGCGGCTGGAGGACGGGTCCACCCGGGCCTGCGTGCTCGATTTCGGGCTGGCCCGGGGTCTTGAGGGCGGGAAATTCACGGAAACCGGCCAGGTGATGGGCACCGTCAGCTACATGTCTCCCGAGCAGGCGCGCGGGAAGGCGGCCCTGCTGGACCGCCGGACGGATGTCTATTCCCTGGGCGCCACCCTCTACGAGCTGCTGACCGGGGATCCGCCCTTCGGAGGGGAAGGGCTCGACTGCATGACGCGCATCGTGAAGGACGATCCGGTGCCGGTCCGGATGCGGGTGCTCACGATCCCGGCTGATCTCGATACCGTGGTGCTCACCTGCCTCCAGAAGGATCCGCGCCGGCGGTATGCCACCGCCCGGGCCCTGGGGGAGGACCTCCAGCGCATCCTGGACGGCGAACCCATCCAGGCCCGGGCGGCCACGCCGGTGGAACGGATGGTCCACTGGGCCCGGAAGCGCAAGGCCCTGGTGGTGGCCTCGGCCGCGGTCTGCCTCTCCATCGCGGTCTTCGGCGGGTTGGCCCTGCGGGAGCGGCTGCGGGCCCAGACCCAGGCCGCCCACGCCCAGCGGTTCGCGCAGGCCGCCGAACGCATCGAGGCCCTGGCCCGCTACCTGCGGATCCAGCCGGCGCGGGATCTGACCCGGGACCAGGCGGACCTCCGGGCTCGGGTGGTGGCGCTGTCCCGGGAGGTGCAAACCGCCGGGCCGCTGGCCGAAGCGCCGGGCGCCTACGCGCTGGGACGGGCGCACCTGGCCCTGGACGACCCGACCGGGGCTCGGACCCAACTGGAACGAGCCTGGGCCCTGGGGTTCCGGACCCCGGAGGCTGCCCATGCCGAAGGCCGGGCCCTGGCGGCGATCTACCAGATCGAGCAGGGCAAGGCCTACGCGATCCCTGATCCGGACCTGAGGCAGCGCCGGCTGGATGAGCTGAAGCAGACGCTGAGGCTTCCCGCGGCAGACTGGCTGAGGCGCGGCGCCAGTGCCAGCCTCGAGCCCCCGGCCTTCCGGGCGGGGCTGCTCATGCTGATGGAGGGCCAGCCGCAGGAGGCGGTCCGGCTGGCCCGGGAGGCCCAGGCGCAGGCTCCCTGGTTCTACGAGGCCCTGCGGCTGGAGGCCGAGGCCTGGCTGGCCCAGGCGCGTCTCGCCCAGGAAGCGGATGTCGCCAAGCCCGCCCTGGAGGCGGCGGGCCGGGCCCTCGCGCAGGCGGAGCTCCGGGCCCCCTGCGATGTGGATCTCCTCCGCCTGGACATGCGGCGCTGGCAGGAGGCCGTGGCGCTGGGCTGGCAATCGGGGTCGGATCCCAAGGGTCCGGTCCTGGCCCAGGTGGCCGTGGCCGACCGCTGGGCCCAGCTGGAGCCTGCAGACGCCGAACCCCCGGCCTGGCGGGCGCGGGCCCGTGGGGAGATGGCCCGGTACCTGACCTACAAGGTCATCGATCCCGGGGTCTGGCTGACCCAAGCCAAGACGGATGCAGCGGAGGCCCTGCGACGGGATCCCCGTGAAGTCGAGGCCTTCGTAGCTCAGGCTTCGGTCCTGCGGACGGAAGGCTTCCGCCTGCTGAGCCGGGGGGAAGATCCTTCGCCACGGTTGAAAGAAGCCATCACCATCGCCGACAAAGGTCTTCGCCTTGATTCCGGGCACCTCGTCCTACAGAACATCCGCAATGCCGCCCTGCTAGCCTGGATCGACATCACCCGGCTGCGGGGCACCTACGACCGGGCCGCCGTGGAGCCTTACCTGCGGGAAGCCCGGACCCTCGTGCAGGCCCATCCAGAGGACGCGTATTTCCAGGCAAATCTGGGAGGCGTGGCCCTGGCACTGGCGAGGGCCGAAGAAGCCTCTGGAGGGAATCCTTCGATTGAATCGGAGGAGACGGTTCGGGCCTATGAGGTGAGCCTAGCCACCCAACCACGCCATGTGGCCTATCACCGGGGAATTCTCCTGGCCCGTGCGGCTCAGGCCAGGGCCCTCGCCAGGGATGGGCGCGATCCAGGGGCTGTAGTGGATCTGGCACGAGCCGCGTTTGAACGGGCCCGAGGTGCTCAGGTACCCCTTTCAACCTTGGCACCGTTCTTCATGGATGCCCTCCTTTCCGCCGCCACGTACGCCAGGACTCACGGACGGGACCCTGGTGGCTACTTGGAGGAGGCTGGCAGATTGCCAATCCAACTGGATAGCAGTTTGGAAGACCCGGCGGAGCCGGGCGGAATCCGACTTCGGTACCTCGCTCTCATGTTGCTCACGGGTCACCAGCCCCAGCCTGAGAACTCCCGGGAGATGGGGGAAGCCCTCGCCCGGTCCTTGGTTCGGCTCAAGCCTGTGGATCCGGGATTTTGGTACTCACTCGCGGCCTTTCATGATGCTTTGGGTCGGAGGGACCTTGCGGAGAAGGAACGAAAACAAGCCCGGCGCCTCAATCCGGCATGGATCGAGGCACCGGGAGGCTGAATTCCATCACCCGTTAGTAGGGTTAATTATGCTTTTGACCAAGAAAGCAGGTGTAATGCCGGCGGTCTTCGGGTGATTCCAAATCGCGTTGATCCACTCCGGGGTGATGAGGACCTCCTGTTGGTCTCCAATTAATACGCCGGCATTCGGGAAGAAGGTGAGGATGTCTTCCCTGCGCATCCGCTTTCCTTCGGCGGGCCCACCCGGGGCGTAAAACGAGCCCAAAACCGCAATGGATCGGTCACTCCAACTGAGGGCATCAGAGAGAGAATCAATGGTGTGAATGCGTTGGTGGCCGTTTGGATAGGACATACCAAGCACCATCCCGGTCAACTTTGGCCGCATGCCGTAATGAGCCCCACCAATGGGTACGGGGCGATCCGACAGGATACGGGACTCAATCAACTCGGCATTGGAAGAGCCGCCAGTCGTAAGGAAGGCTGGAAGGTAGCCGTCAGCTCCAATTGAATTCCATGATCTCCTGACGGTATCAGCATCCAGGCTGGAATCGGGTTTTCCAGTGCCGTAATAGGAGGCCAGAACCTCGACAGAGCGGTCACTCCAATAGATGGCGTCCGTCTTGGCTGGGTCGAGTCCATGGCTAGCGGTGCTCCCATCGGGCAAGGACAGGTACAACGTCAGGGAGGATATTTGCGCGCGCTGAACCTCCGGGGTACTCGGTCCCGAAGTGGGTTGGGGGGGAAGGGAAGATGGGGCAGCCATTCCCGCCTGTGGAGTGAGGGCCGCGATGGATGTCAGGGCTGCAGTGAGGTGACGGCTCAAGAAGGCCTCCAGGTTGGTGATGAGTTGATGGGGAATGGTCAGGAAAATATGAGTTGAGAGGGCCGAATGTCAAGGCCTACTCGGGAGCACAGCAGGATGCCCTCGAACGTTCAGTGGAAACCACAACATGGGCGGTTCCGGAAGCACAGAACATCTCATCCACCCACCAACAGGCGTCTGTACGCCGGGTTGGGAGAGGCTTCTCTAAATTCCAGAGGATAGTGTTTTTAACCGTTCGTCGGGTTGTAGATACTCTTGCAGAGGTAGGCGGGGGTGGTGCCGTCGGCCTTGGGGTGGTTCCAGATCTGGTTCACCACGGCCGGGGTCATGGGAAGGTGCGGCTGGTCGCCGATGATGGGTTCGCCGTGGGGGAAGTGGGTGAGGAAATCCTCCCGGCTCACGTGCTTGCCTTCGGCGGGGCCGCCCTTGTCGTAGAACTTGCCGAAGACCTCCACGGCCCGGTCGCTCCACACGAGGGCGTCACTGGCTTTCGGATCGATGGTGTGGATTCGCGTGGTGCCGTCGGGCATGAGCACGTTCAGGGTGATGCCGGTGATGCGGGGGCGGAGCGGAGCGGCCATGAGGTTCTCCATTGGTGTGAGGTGGAAGGCAAACCCGGCTCAGGGCCGGGGTACGGCCTGGAGCAGCTGGGCGATGACCTGGTCCGTGGTGGCGCCGTCCGCCTCGCTTTCGAAGGTGAGCAGCAACCGGTGGCGCAGCACGTCGGGCGCGAGGTCCACCACGTCCTGGGGCAGGACGTGGTCGCGGCCCTGGAGGTAGGCCAGGGCGCGGGTGGAGGCCTGGAGCGAGAGTGAGGCCCGGGGGCTGGCTCCGCAGCGCAGCAGTTCCTTGCCCTTCCAGACCTTGCCGTGGCCGGGCCGGGTGGCCTGCACCAGCCGCACGATGTAGGTGCGGATGGCATCGTCCAGGCGCACCTTCTGGGCTTCGCGGCCCGCCGCCAGCAGGAAGGGGCCGTCCACCACGGGATTCACCTCATCGCCGTTCAGGTGGGCGCGGCGGAGGACTTCCACTTCATCCTCCTGCTTGGGGTAGTCCACGCGGAGCTTGAAGAGGAACCGGTCCATCTGGGCCTCGGGCAAGGGGAACGTGCCCTCCTGCTCCAGGGGATTCTGGGTGGCCAGCACGAGGAAGGGATCCGGCAGGCGGAAGCTCTCCTCGCCCAGCGTCACCTGGCGCTCCTCCATGGCTTCGAGAAGCGCCGCCTGCACCTTGGATGGTGCGCGGTTGATCTCGTCCGCCAGCAACAGGTTCGTGAAGATGGGGCCGCGCTTCGGCGTGAAGGTGAGCTGCTTGGGGTCGAAGACCAGCGTGCCCACCACGTCGCTGGGCAGCAGGTCCGGCGTGAACTGGATGCGGTGGAAAGTGGTGTGGCTGGCGGCGGCCAGGGTCTTGATGGTGCGCGTCTTCGCCAGGCCCGGCAGCCCCTCCAGCAGGACGTGGCCGCGGCAGAGCAGGGCCACCAGCAGGCGGTTGAGCAGCTGGGGCTGGCCCACGATCACCTTGCGGCATTCGGCGAGCAGGGGTTCCAGGGAGTGGGCGGAGGTCGCGGTCATGGGGTGTCCTGAAGGTCCACTCATCTTGACTGGAACCGGGTCGGACCGGAATGGCGCATTGACCCCTGGTAGGTCTTCATGACCCACGGTAAGTGCTTACGGGCTCTGTGGCCGGTGCTAGGCTCCTCCAAACCCCGATCTCAGTCACTTCCCCATGGAGGACCCATGCGATCCGCAGTCATCGTCGAAGCCAAGCGCACACCCATCGGCCGGGGGGTCAAGGGCGCCTACGCCGCCACCCGCCCCGAGCAGCTGGGTTCGGTGGTCATCGAGGCCATCAAGCCTCTGCTGAAGGACTGGTCGGGCCTCGAGGACGTGCTGGTGGGCTGCGCCATGCCCGAGGGCGAGCAGGGCATGAACATGGCCCGGCTGATCAGCTTCCGCGCGGGCCTGCCCATCACCGCCGGCGCCGCCACCATCAACCGCTTCTGCGGCAGCAGCCAGGAGACCATGCTCATGGCCGCCCGCGCCATCATGACGAACCAGGGCGATCTCTTCCTCACCGGCGGCGTGGAGAGCATGTCCAAGGTGCCCATGATGGGCTTCAACCCCAGCGTGGATCCCTACATCAGCGAGCACTATCCCGCGGCCTACTGCTCCATGGGCATCACCGCAGAGAACCTGGCCAAGGAATACAAGATCTCGCGCAAGGACCAGGACGAGTTCGCCTACCAGAGCCACCAGAAGGCCGCCGCCGCCTGGAAGGCCGGGAAGTTCGAGAAGGAGATCGTCCGCTTCGAGGCCAAGGGTCTGGACGGCAAGCCCGTCACCCTCCAGCAGGACGAGTGCATCCGCGCTGAGACCACCGTCGAGAAGCTGGGCGAGCTGAAAGCCGCCTTCATGGTCGACGGATGTGTCACCGCCGGCAACAGCTCTCCTGTCACGGATGGCGCCGCCTTCATGCTGGTGATGGAGGAGGGGCTGGCCAAGTCCCTGGGACTGAAGGCCCGGGCCCGCATCATCGGTGGCGCCGTGGCCGGCGTGGAGCCTGACCGCATGGGCATCGGCCCTGTGCCCGCCGTGAAGAAGGTGCTGGATCGCTTCGGCCTCAAGCTGGACCAGATCGACGCCATGGAGCTGAACGAGGCCTTCGCCGCGCAGAGCCTGGCCGTCATCCGCGAAGGTGGCTACGACCCCAAGAAGGTGAACGCCTGGGGCGGCGCCATCGCCGTGGGCCACCCCCTCGGTGCCAGCGGTGCCCGCATCCTGACGACCCTGCTCAACCGCCTCGAGACCGACGGCGGCAAATACGGCCTCGCCACCATGTGCATCGGCGGCGGCCAGGGCATCGCGTCCATCATCGAGAAGCTCTGATTTTTTAACCGCAGATGACGCAGATGACGCAGATGGATTCGGGTGATCCTCGCACCTACGCCATTCTTGGCGTGGCGATGGAGGTTCACAGATCGCTTGGTCCCGGATTCCTTGAGGCGGTCTATCAGGAGGCGCTGGCCGTCGAGTTGGAGGCCCGTGGCATCCCATTTCGTCGGGAAGTCGAACTCCCGGTGATCTACAAGGGGCGCCCACTGAAGACCACATACCGTGCAGACTTCATCTGTTTTGGAAGTGTGATCTTGGAGCTGAAGTCCGTTGCGAAGCTGGGTGCTATCGAAGAAGCCCAGATTCTCAATTACCTCAAAGCGACCGGTTATGAAGTGGGGCTATTGGTCAACTTTGCCGAATCCCGGCTGACGTATAAACGATTTGCGAACTCCCTATCTGCGTCATCTGCGCCATCTGCGGTTTCAAATTAGGAGTTTTTATGGCTATCAAGAAAATCGGAGTCCTCGGTTCCGGCGTGATGGGCTCGGGTATCGCGGCGCACGTAGCGTCAGCGGGCTGCCAGGTGGAATTGCTGGATATCGTCATCGACGAGGCGGCGCCGGACAAGCTGGCGGAGGGCGCCCTGGCGGCGCTGGCCAAGTCCAAGCCGGCCCTGGCCATGCATCCCTCGTTCCTCAAGAAGATCCGGCCGGGCAACCTGCGTGACCACCTGGACCGCCTGGCGGATTGCGACTGGGTCGTGGAAGTGGTCAAGGAGGACCTGGCCATCAAGCGCGAGCTGTACGGCCGCCTGGAACCCAAGCTCAAGGCCGGCGCCTGGGTCAGCTCGAACACGTCGGGCATCCCCCTGAAGCTGCTGGTGGAGGGCCGCAGCGACGCCTTCCGGCAGCACTTCGTCATCACGCACTTCTTCAACCCCGTGCGCTACCTGCGGCTGCTGGAGTTCGTGAAGGGCCCCGAAGTGGACGAGCAGGAGGCCCACGCCTTCCGCACCTGGCTGGAGGAAGCGCTTGGCAAGGAAGTCGTGCCGGCCTATGACAGCCCCACCTTCATCGGCAACCGCATCGGCATCCACAGCATCATGGCCACCCTGCAGATGGCCCTCGCCGAGAAGATCCCCTTCGAGGTGCTGGATTCGGTGCTGGGTGACGCGGCCGCCCGGGCCAAGAGCGCGGCCTTCCGCACGGCGGATCTCGCGGGTGTGGACATCCTCGCTGCCACGGCCAAGAACGTCTATGACCTTTGCCCCAACGACGAAGTGCGGGACGTCTTCAAGTTCCCCGAGTTCCTCCAGTACATGCTGGACAACAAGCTGCTGGGCAACAAGACGAAGCAGGGCTTCTTCAAGAAGGGCCCCAAGGACGCCAAGGGCAAGAAGAGCTTCCTGGCCCTGGATCCCGCCACCCGCGAGTACATTCCGCAGGTGAAGCGGGACTGGCCCATCCTGAAGGAACTGAAGGGCATCGATGATCCCGCGGAGAAGGTGAAAACGCTGCTCACCAGCGATACGGAAGCCGGCCGCCTGGCCTGGCGCTGCATCGCGCCCAACCTCACCTACGCGGTGAACCGTCTGGGCGAGGTGACGGACGGCCCCCTGAACGTGGACCGCGCCATCAAGAACGGCTTTGCCTTCGATCTGGGCCCCTTCGAGACCTGGGACACCCTGGGGGTCGAGCGGGTCGTGGCCCGCATGAAGTTCGAGGAACAGCCCATCGCGCCGCTCGTGGAGCAGATGCTCGCCAAGGGCATCACGAGCTTCTACCGCTGGGAGCACGGCGTCCCCGTGGCCCAGCTCAATCCCAAGACCCTGGCCTACGACGCGATCCTCGAAGACAAGCGCGTGATCATCCTCAAGCGCGAGGAAGGCCGCGGGAAGGTGATCGCGGAGAACGGCAGCTGCCAGCTCTTCGATTTGGGCGATGACGTGGCCTGCCTCAGCTTCCACAGCAAGATGAACGCCCTCGACGACGGGATCATCATGCTGATGGAGGACACCCTCCAGAAGCACGTGCCGGGCCGGTTCAAGGGCTTGGTGGTGGGCAACCAGGGCCAGCACTTCAGCGCCGGAGCCAACCTGGTGATGGTGCTGAACGCCGCCAAGGACAAGCAGTTCGACCAGATCGAAGAAGTGGCCCGGCGCCTGCAATACGCAGCCCGCATGCTCACCTATGCGCCATTCCCCACCGTGGCGGCGCCCTTCAACCTGGCGCTGGGCGGCGGCTGTGAGATGACCATGGCCTGCCAGCGGGCCGTGGGCCACGCCGAGCTGTACATCGGCCTGGTGGAAGTGGGCGTGGGCGTCATCCCAGCCGGCGGCGGCTGCCTCCAGATGCTCCTCCGCATGGAGGATGCCATGGCCGCCAAGGGTCAGCTGGGTCCCATGCCCAAGGTGAAGGCCTCCTTCCAGTTCATCGGCACCGCGAACGTGAACACCAGCTTCGACGAGGCCCAGCGCAACGGCTACCTGCGCCGCACGGATCGCCGCGTGATGAACAAGGCCTTCCTGCTGAACGAGGCGAAGCAGGAAGTCCTGAAGATGGCCGCGGACTTCCAGCCCGTGAAGGAGCGCACCCTGCGTCTCCCCGGCCGGGGCGGCAGCGAGGCCCTGAAGATGGCTGTCAGGGACTTCCAGTTGCAGGGACTGGCCAGTGAGCACGATGCCGTCATCATGGGCGAGCTGGCCAACATCCTCTGTGGCGGGGACGTGAGCGTGGTCCAGGAGGTCACCGAGGAGCGGATCCTGGAGCTGGAGCGGCAGGCCTTCGCCCGCCTCTGCAGCTACGAGAAGACCCAGGCCCGCATGGATGCCATCCTGAAAACCGGCAAACCCCTGCGGAATTAGCTCAAACTCCCGTGATTTTGTGACTTAAGCCGCCTTTTCCCGGGCGGCTTTTTTTTGCTGTTGCCAGGGGATACGCAGGTCGGAACACTTGGGGCGGTCGACATCCGAACCCCACAATCAGGAGGCACTGTGAGCGGCAATTCTCAGTCAACTCCACGCGTAGCGGCCATCGTGGGCCCCTACCTCTCCGGAAAGACCTCCTTGATGGAGAGCCTTCTCTTCGTGGCGGGCGCCCTGCCACGCAAGGGCTCCGTCAAGGAGGGGAATACCGTCGGCGATGCTTCCCTGGAAGCGAAGGCCCGCCAGATGAGCGTCGAGGCCAGTCTCGCGGCCTGCACCTACGAGGGTGAGAGCTGGACCCTCATCGACTGCCCCGGGTCCGTCGAGTTCCGTCAGGAGACGGTCCACGCCCTCATGGCCGCGGACATCGCCGTGGTGGTGTGCGATCCCGATCCGGCCCGTGCGCTGATGGCGGCGCCTGCCTTGAAATTCCTCGACGACCACAAGATCCCGCACGTGATGTTCATCAACAAGGTGGAGGCCGCCGGCAGCGCCGGGAGACTGAAGGACGTGTTCAACGCCTTGCAGATGATTTCCGAGCGCCCCCTGGTGCTCGTGGAAATCCCCATCCACGAGGGCGACCAGGTCACGGGCTATGTGGACCTCATCAGCGAGCACGCCTACCAGTACGAGGCAGGCCGGGACGCGGATCTCAAGCAGCTGCCGGATTCCGTGCTTCCCGAGGAGCGCGAGGCCCGCCAGCTCCTGCTGGAGAAGCTCGCGGACTTCGACGACCACCTCATGGAGGAGCTGCTGGGCGATGTGGTGCCTTCGCTGGAGGAGGTCTCGGAGGATTTGGCGAAGGACGTGCGGGACGACCTGCTGGTGCCCGTCTTCTTCGGCTCCGCCGACAAGGATGCCGGCGTGCGCCGCCTCTTCCAGGCCCTCTGCGACGAGGCGCCCCGGGTGGACGCCACGGCCGCGCGGCTGGGCATCCCCGATGGGAAGGACACGCTGGTGCAGGTGTTCAAGAGCGTCCACGCCCAGCACGTGGGCAAGCTGAGCATCTCGCGGGTGTGGCGCGGCGAGGTGGCCGACGGCGCCATCCTGGCGGGCAACCGGGTGAGCGGCATCAACCGGCTCTTCGGGTCCCAGCAGATCAAGCAGCAGAAGGCTTCAGCGGGCGAAGTGGTCGCCCTCGGGCGCATGGACGAGGTCCGCACCAGCGAGGGCCTCACGCCCACCACCAGGCTGGAACTGGACTGGCCCGAGCCCCTCCAGCCCATGCTGGCCCTCAGCCTCCACACCCTCAAGAGCGGCGACGACGTGAAACTGTCGTTGGCCCTCCAGAAGCTCTGCGAAGAGGACGCCTCCCTGCAGGTGGAGCAGAACGCCGAGACCCAGGAGCGCGTCCTCTGGGGCCAGGGCGAAGTGCACCTGAAGTGCGCGCTGGACCGCCTCAAGAGCCGGTTCGGCCTCGATGTCCAGCAGCATCCGCCCATGGTGCCCTACCGCGAGACCTTCACGAAGGGCGCCAAGGTGCATGGCCGCCACAAGCACCAGACCGGCGGCCACGGCCAGTTCGGCGACGTGTGGTTCGAGGTGAAGCCGCTGCCACGTGGCACGGGCTTCCAGTTCGAGGAGCGCATCGTCGGGGGCGTGGTGCCCAAGAACTTCTTCGGCGCCATCGAGCATGGCGTGGTGGACTGGATGAAGCGCGGCCCCCTGGGCTTCCCTGTGGTGGACATCCATGTGGCCCTGGTGGACGGCAGCTACCACACCGTGGACAGCTCCGACATGGCCTTCAAGACCGCCGCCCGCATCGGCATGACCGAGGCCGCCCCCGTCTGCCACCCCGTGCTGCTGGAGCCCATCTCCGAGGTCCACATCAGCGTCCCCAGTGAATACACACCCAAGGCCCAGCGCCTGGTCACCGGACGGCGCGGCGGCCAGGTGCTCGGTTTCGACGCCAAGCCGGGCTGGAACGGCTGGGATGTCGTCTCCGCCTACATTCCCCAGGCCGAGATGAGCGACGTCATCGTCGAGCTCCGCAGCCTCACCATGGGCGTCGGCTCCTTCACCTGGGCCTTCCACCACCTGCAGGAACTGGTCGGCCGAGACGCCGACAAGGTGGTCGAGGCGCGGAAGCAGGCGAAGGCCACCGCGCAGTAATTTTTCCGGTGGTTCCCCGCTCCGCTTCGCTGCGCGGACACCCCCGGACCCCCGCGAACGAACCCGGCTAAGCCGGGCTCGTTCTTTGGTTCCTGTATCAAGTCCATCGCGGTCCTGGCTGGCGGGCTGGAGATAGGAAAAGCCATAAAGCCTTCTGGATGAGACAATCTTTCTCCGGATTCCCGACGGGAATCCGGAGCATGGAGCGGCGCTTGGCCCAGAAAGGCGTTCAGATCATCGCGGTGGAACCCGGCAGCCTGGCCGAGGAGGCAGGTCTGCGTCCCGGCGACACGCTGCTGGAGATCCATGGCGAGGCGGTGCTGGATCAGCTCAACTACCAGTATCTGGTCACCCGGGAGGACGAGGCTGAGCTGCTTGTGCTGCGGCCGGATGGCAGCACCTTCAAGGCTCTCGTGGAGAACGGGGGCGAGGGCATCGGGGTGGACCTGGCCCAGGACGAGGTGAAGGTGTGCAAGCAGAACTGCGTGTTTTGCTTCGTGCACCAGATGCCCAAGGGCTTCCGGAAGTCGCTCTACCTGAAGGACGAGGATGTCCGTCTCTCATTCCTCTACGGCCACTTCACGACGCTTTCCAGCAGTGACGAAGCGGAGCTGGACCGCATCGTGCGCGAACGGCTGAGCCCCATCCACGTCTCGGTCCATGCCACGGATCCGGAAGCCCGGGTGAAGGTGGTGGGCAATCCCCGCGAGGGCCACATCCTGCGCAAGATCGACCGCCTGCTGGCGGGTGGCATCGATGTGCATACCCAGGCGGTTGTCGCGCCGGGCCTCAACGACGGAGCCATCTGGCAGCAGACCGTGGACGACCTCTGGGGCCGGCGCAAGGAAGGGCGGGGCAGTGTCCTGAGCCTGTCCTGCGTGCCTGTGGGGCTCACGACCCACCGGGAGAACCTGCCTTCGGTGCAGGACGTGGACGCGGCCTTCGCCCGGGACTGGGTGGCGCGGTGGACGCCCGAGGTGCGGAAGTACGCCAAGGCCAACGACGGCGAGCCCTGGCTGCTGCTGGCGGACGAGTGGTTCACCCGGGCTGGGATCGAAGTGCCGGGGCGGGCCTTCTATTCGCGCTCCTGGGCCCAACTCGAGAACGGTGTGGGCCTGGTACGCCGCTTCCTGGAGCACAGCCGCCGCTTCATCAAGAGTCCCCGGGCGAAGGGCTTCGAGGGCCGGCGGGTGCTGCTGCTGACGGGATCGAGCTTCGCGCCCACCCTCTCGCGGGTGGCTGCCGAGCTGAACCGCGCCGTGGGGAGCCACCTGCGCGTGGTGCCCGCCCGGAACTTCAGCTTCGGGGACAGCGTCACCGTAGCGGGCCTGCTTTGCGGCGAGGACCTGAAGTACGCGGCCCACACCGACCGGGACGCCCACACCAGAGGAACGGAGCGGGGCGGCCGGACGGATTGGGTGGATGCCGTGGTGGTGCCTTCCTCCAGCCTGCGCACCCACACGGGTCCCACGGACCAGTACACTCTGCGGGGCGTGGTGGTGCGGGAGGAGGGGACCTTCCTGGACGACCTGACGCTCACCGGACTGGCTGCGGACCTGGGCGTTCCCGCCGTGCCCAGCGGCGCGAACCTGTCCCACCTGCTGGATCACCTGGAGGCCGCCGACCGCGGCGCCTTCCGGGGTGGGGCCCTGACCTCGGCCTTCCACACCGCCGGCCTGAACCTGCCGCAGGGCGCGTACAACCCGTGAGGCCGTTCCTGCCACGGCCGCAAAGCGGCCGTGGTTAACCTCCGGGCGAAGCCCGGAGGCGTGGAAGAATCATGGGATGCCAAATCTCCCTGCCCAGTCCCGCCGCCGCATGGTGGCCCGCGCGGAACTGGCCGGTTCCGCGGTCTGCTTCGGGCTCATGGCCATCCTCGCGCGGAAGCTCACGCTACCGGGCATGGGCTTCACGGCGGGGCATCTGGCTGTGCTGCGCTTCGTGGTGGGGGCCCTGGTGAGCCTCGTGGCCTTCGGCCTGATTCCCGGCCTCTACCGGCCCAGCAACTACCGGCTGCTGGTGACGCGGGGGCTCTCCGGCGGCGCGGTGGTGGTGCTCTACTTCTACGCCCTGGCCCACATTCCGGCGGGGGAGGCGGGCATCCTCTACAACGTGTTCCCGGTGATCGCTGTGGTGATGTCCCTGGCGATCTTCAAGGAACGGCCCACGATCCACCTCTGGCTGGCGATCCTGGCGGCCTCCCTGGGCGTGGTGCTGGTGCTCAGCCAAGGGCACCTGGGCCTCGGCCTCGGCCGGGGCGAACTGGCGGCCCTGGGCGCAGCCGTCTTCGCGGCCACCAGCGCCAACGCCATCCGGGCGGCGCGCCACACGGAGAATGCCGCGACCATCTTCTTCTTCTTCTGCGTGGCGGGCCTTCCCGTGGTGCTGCCCTTTTCCTTTTCGCCCTGGCCCGGCGGCCTCGGGGCCTGGGGCCTGGCCTGCCTCATGAGCCTGCTGGCGCTTGGCGGCCAGATGCTGATGTCCGAGGCCTACGGAGCCCTGTCGATATCCGAGGCGGCGGTCTGGCTCCAGCTGCTGCCCATCGTCCAGTACCTGCTGGCCGTGCCCATGCTGGGGGAGCGCGCCACCGGGGCCGGGCTGGCGGGCGTCCTGATCACCGTGGCGGGCGTGGCCTACGGCACCGTGCTGGGGCACCGCAAGCGGGCATGAAAAAGGGCCCCGGGGAGGGCCCTTTTCGTAGATCGTGGGCGCCTAGCTGACGGGCGCGGCCACGATGCGCTTCTTGAGGGAGACGGCGACCTTCACATCACCGCCGTCCTGGCCCTGGAACTTGTCGAGCTGGTCGAGGGACTTCTTCTTCGCCATGTCCGAGGCGACACGGATGGCATCGAGGACGTCCACCATGGCCTGGAACTTGACGTCCTCATCCACCTTCAGGAAGACCTTTCGGTAGTTGAGGGGCTGCAGCATCACGGCCTCGGGCAGCTTGTCCTTGATGCCCTGGGCGTCGATCTTGTCCTGCTGGAGGGTCATCGTGCCGTCCTGGTCCACCTGGATCAGGATGTTGTTCGGATCAGGCTTGGGCGGGGTGGTGGTCTGGACGACCTGGGGCACCACGACCTTCATGGCCTTGCTGAGACCGGGCACCATCACGATGAACACGATCAGGAGCACCAGCACGATGTCGATCAGCGGGGTGACGTTGATATCGGTTTTTGCCTTGCCTTTTGCGCCGCCGGCATCCATCAGTTACCCCCTTCCTTCTTGTCCTTGTCCTCGCTCGTCACGATGGAGGCCTCATCGGCGCCACCCTTCCGGCAGGACTGGAACAGTTCGTTGATGTATTTGAAGGGCAGATCCGCGTCGGCCTTGATGAACACCCGCTTGTCGTTCAGCTGGGACACGTTGCGGTTGATGTAGTCCTCGAGCTTCTGGCGCTGGGCTTCGTCACTGATGAAGAAGCGTTCGTCCTTGGCGTCCTTGTCGTCGATGAGCACGGCGCCAGGGCCGGTCACCTCGTACTTGTCGTTGCGCTTGGAGGTCAGCATGAGGGTCAGGTACTTCTGGCCCGCGTCCACCTGCTGGTCGACCTTCGGGGCATGCTTGGACAACGGCAGCTTCACGGCATTGTTAACGGCGGGCGTGATCACGATGAAGATGATCAACAGCACCAGCACGATATCCACAAGTGGCGTGACGTTGATGTCGGACTTCATCCCACCCTTGGAACCACCTGTATCCATGGTGTGTTCTCCTTAGAAATCGCCCGGGAGCTCGCGCCCCCGGGCTGGGTGGCGGATCCTTAGCTCTGGCTCTCGCGGCGGATGAACTCGTCGATCATCTGGGAGGCCGCGTTGTTGATGTTGGTGACGACGACATCCTGCTTGTTGGTCAGCAAGTTGTAGATCCACACGGCCGGGATGGCGACGAACAGGCCGAGCGCGGTGGTGGCCAGGGCCTCACCGATGGAGCCGGCCAGGGCGTTGATGTCGCCAGCGCCCTTCGTCTTGAGGTCGGAGAAGACCTTGATGATGCCGATCACGGTGCCGAGCAGGCCGATGAAGGGGGCCAGCGCGCCGATGGTGCCCAGGCCACTCATGCCCTTCTTGAGGAGCTCCACCACTTCGGCGGTTCCACGCTGGATGGCGCGCTCCACGGGCTGGATGGCATCGTGGTTGGGGTTCATGGTCTTGAGCTGCTTCTCGTACTGGAAGATGTCCAGGCCGTGCTTCAGCACCAGGGCGATGTGGCTCTTGTTGTGGGTGGTGGCGGCGCGCTTGGCGGCTTCGAAGTCGC
>Ga0255338_1002269_pt1 | contig 29297 bp, 20 predicted proteins | sample MeOH1_35cm_T4_19_FD_203715 | JGI IMG/M metagenome (GOLD analysis project Ga0255338, IMG submission 203715) | Sandy soil microbial communities from University of British Columbia, Vancouver, Canada - MeOH1_35cm_T4_195 | ecosystem: Engineered > Artificial ecosystem > Sand microcosm > Unclassified ... | reverse complement strand
GCGATCGCCGCGGCCGGCGAGGGCGGCAGCTGCGGGCAGGCGAACACCAGGTCGGGGCGCTGCTCGCGGGCCCAGCGGCTCATGCGCTGGGCCTTGGCCGAGCGCGGCGAGGAGCGGAAGCCGTGCAGATAGAGCAGATGGGTGGCGGTCGTCGGGGCGGACATTGCGAGGCAGTCTAGCCCCGGCGGCGGCGGCGGTCTGTCCGCTGCGCGTCTTTGCGCAAACGGCGCGCGCCGGCTGTGCGATCAGCGCCCGCAACCCGGCCATGCGACGGGCCACGGAAATGGCGCCCTGGCCGGCGTTAGGCCGCATTGACGGCGCGGTGGACGCAGGAGACAGTTGCCCGCTTTCCATCCTTTCAATACCGAGCAACCGCGCCGGCGGCGGGCCCCTCAGGCCTGGCGCCGGCCTGATGAAGAAGAGTGAGAACAGGCATGAGTCTTGAGGACAAATCGCTGCGCCATCCGGCCGGCCAGGGTCTGGGTCTGTCGGCGGTGGCGGCCGCCATCGTCGTGCTGAGCGGCTGCGCCAGCCTGCCGGGCCAGCCGGCCGCGGCCCCCACTGCCGCTGCCGCCGCGACCACGGCCAGCGCGCCGGCGGCGGCCAGCGCACCGACCGCGGCGGCCTCGGCCAACGGCGCCACCGCCGCGGCCCGGCCGCCCGTCGATGCCTCGGCGCCCAAGCCCTTTGCCGAGGTGATCAAGGGTGCCAAGGTCGACGACGGCCTGTTCCCGCTGTGGCGCAAGGACGAGAAGGTCTGGATCGAGATCCCCAAGGCCATGCTGGGCAAGCCCTTCCTGTTCACCGCCAACATCGCCAATGCGGTCGGCGAGCGCGGCCTCTACGCCAGCCAGATGGGCGAGGACTTCATGGCCGAGTTCCGCAAGGTCGGCAACCAGGTCCAGCTGATCGCGCTGAACACCAAGTTCCGCGCCGTGGCCGATCAGGGCAGCAAGCGCGCGATCGAGCAGGCCTTCTCGCCCAGCCTGCTGGGCGCCGGCCCGGTCGCCAGCGCCCAGCATCCGCAGCGCCAGTCCATCCTGATCGACGCCGGCTTCCTGCTGGCCGACATCCCCGGCTACTCGACCCGCCTGGAGATGGCCTACCGCCTGCCCTATGCGCTGGACAAGGCCAATTCCTCGATCGAGGCGGCGCGCGCCGATGCCGGCCTGAGCACGCTGACCGCGCGCGTGCACTTCGCCACGCCGCGCATCCCGGCGCCGCCCCTGGTGCCGTCGCCCAGCCCGGTGCCCCCGCCGACGCCGCCGCAGAGCACGCCCGACCCGCGCAGCTTCTTCGTCGACTTCGTCTACAACTTCAAGGCCCTGCCCGAGCAGGTGATGGCGCCGCGCCAGGCCGATCCGCGCCTGGGGCATTTCGCCGAGTCCTTCACCGACCTGGGCGGCGACCTGAAGGCCAATCCGCGCCTGCACTACATCAAGCGCTGGCGCCTGGAGAAGAAGGATCCGGCGGCGGCCCTGTCCGAGCCGGTCCAGCCCATCGTCTACTGGCTGGACAAGAACATCCCGCCCAAGTACCGCGCCGCGGTGGAGGCGGGCGTGCTGGAGTGGAACAAGGCCTTCGAAAAGATCGGCTTCAAGAACGCCGTGCTCGCCAAGCAGCAGCCCGATGACGCGGACTGGGACGATATGGACGCCAGCCACGCCTCGATCCGCTGGTTCGTCGGCGCCGACGTGGGCTTCGCCATCGGCCCCAGCCACAACGACCCGCGCAGCGGCGAGATCCTGGATGCCGACATCGGCATGAGCGATGTGTTCGCCCGCGGCTCGCGCCGCATGATCGTCGAGGACGTGGGCATGACGGCGGCGCACGCCGGCCACGCGCATGGCGCCGAGGCCTATTGCAACTACGCCAGCGAGGCCGCGGCCGAGATGGACTTCGCGCTCGACCTGCTGGAAGCGCGCGGCGACATCGCGCCCGACAGCCCCGAGGCCGAGGCCTTCGTGCAGGCGGTGATCAAGGACACCATCATGCACGAGGTGGGTCACACCCTGGGCCTGAAGCACAACTTCAAGGCCTCGACCACCATCAGCCGCGAGCAGCTCAAGGACAAGGCCTTCACCGACGCCAAGGGCATCTCCGGCTCGGTGATGGACTACAACGCCTACAACCTGGCGCTCAAGGGCGAGGCGCAGGCCAGCTTCAACAACACGACCCTGGGTCCCTACGACTACTGGGCCATCGAGTACGCCTACAAGCCGATCGAGCCCGCGCAGGAAAAGGCCGAGCTGGACAAGATCGCCGCGCGCAGCACCGAGCCGGCCCTGGCCTATGGCGACGACGCCGATGCCGGCGGCTTCGGCCCCTACGACGGCATGGACCCGCTGGCCAACCGCTTCGACCTGGGCGACGACCCGCTGGCCTATTACAAGAAGCGCCTGAAGCTCTCGCAGGAGCTGTGGGCCCGCGTGCAGGACCGCAAACCCCAGGCCGGCGACGATCCGCTGCGCCAGCGCCGCGCCCTGATGGCCGGCTTCAACCAGCTCTACCGCGCGGCCGAGCTGGTCGGCAAGTACGTCGGCGGCCTGTACGCGGTGCGCGACCTGCCCGGCACCACCGGCCGCCCGAGCTTCAAGCCGGTCGAGCCCGCCAAGCAGCGCGAGGCCCTGCAGTTCCTGGCCACCGGCCTGTTCAGCGTCGACAGCTTCCGCTTCAAGCCCGAGCTGCTGTCGACCCTGACGGTGGACTACAACGAATGGGAGCGTGGCGGCCCGCTGAACCTGCCGGCCACCGTGGCCCGCGTGCAGCTGGTGGCGCTGGATCGCCTGCTGAGCCCGGCCACGGCCGGCCGCATGCTGGACCTGCCGGCCTATGTGCCGGCCGAGCAGCGCCGCGGCCTGATCTCGCTGAACGAGGTCTACGCCACCCTGCAGGCTTCGGTCTGGAGCGAGCTCAGGAGCGGGGCCGAGATCGACCGCCTGCGCCGCAATCTGCAGCGCGAGCACCTGAAGCGCCTGCAGGCCCTGCTGACCCGCGGCTCGGCCGCCTTGCCGCCGGATGCGCTGAGCCTGCTGCGCTACAACGCCACCCAGCTGCAGGCCGAGCTGCGCGCCGCCGCGGCCAAGGGCGGCCAGTCGGTCGAGACCCGCGCCCACCTGGCCGAAAGCCTGGGCACGCTGACCGAGGCCCTGCGCGCCACGATGCAGCGCAGCAGCTGAGGCAGCGAGGGAGGACGCGCGTGAATCTCCCAGCCCGGCGCGGCGCCCGGCGCCGCCATGCCCTGGCCCTGGCCCTGCTGGGCCTGGCCGCCGGCGCCACGGCGCAGGCGCCGCAGGCCGGTGCCGCCCCGGCCATATCTCCGACCACGGCGCCGGCCGCGGCGGCGGCGCCGCTCCGGCCCTTCGACGAGATCGTCAAGGGCGCGCAATCCAGCGCGGGCCTGTTCCCGATCTGGCGGCGCGATGACAAGGTCTGGCTGGAGATTCCCGAGGCGGCGCTGGGCAAGCCGTTCCTGTTCACGGTCAACTTCGCGAACTCGATCGGCGAGCGCGGCCTCTACGCCAGCCAGATGGGCCCGGGCTGGCTGGCCACCTTCCGCCGCGTCGGCCGCCAGCTGCAGCTGATCGCGCTGAACGACAAGTTCCGCGCCCAGGCCGAGCAGGGCGCCAAGCGGGCCGTCGAGCAGGGCTTCTCGCCCAGCCTGCTGGCGGCCGGCGTGCAGGCGAGCGCCGCTCACCCGACGCGCCAGTCCTTCCTGGTCGACGCCGCCGGCCTGCTGCTGGCCGACATCCCCGGCATGTCCACGCGCCTGGAGGCGGCCTTCCGCCTGCCCTATGCGCTGGACCGGGTCAATTCCAGCCTGGTGGCCGCGCGCGCGGACGCCCAGCTCGCATCGCTGACCGCCAGGCTGCATTTCGCGACGCCGCGCCTGCCCGCGCCGCCGCTGACGCCCGGCCCCGCGCCCTTCATGGCGCCGCCGCAGGCGCTGCCGGATGCGCGCAGCTTCTTCCTCGACTACGTCTACAGCTTCGCGGCCCTGCCCGAGCAGCCGATGGCGGGGCGCCCGGCCGATCCGCGCCTGGGCCATTTCACCGAGTCCTTCACCGACCTGGGCGGCGACCTGAAGGCCAACCCGCGCGTGCACTACGTGAAGCGCTGGCGCCTGGAGAAGCAGGACCCGGCGGCCGCCCTGTCCGAGCCGGTCAAGCCCATCACCTTCTGGCTCGACAAGAACATCCCGCTCAAGTACCGGCCGGTGGTCGAGGAGGCCATCCTCGAATGGAACAAGGCCTTCGAGAAGATCGGCTTCAGGAACGCCCTGGTCGTCAGGCAGCAGCCCGACGATGCCGACTGGGACAATATGGACGCCGGCCACGCCTCGGTGCGCTGGTTCCTCGGCGCCGACGTCGGCTTCAATATCGGCCCCAGCCGCGCCGACCCGCGCAGCGGCGAGATCATCGACGCCGACATCGGCCTGAGCGACGCCTTCGGCCGCGGCGCGCGGCGCCTGCGCGTGGAGGACATCGCCGGCAGCGGCCGCTCCGCTGCCCACGATGAGAGCTTTTGCGAGGATGCCCAGCTCAGCGCCGCGGAGGCCGAGTTCGCGCTGGAGCTGCTGGAGGCGCGCGAGGAGCTGGCGCCGGACAGCCCCGAGGTCGAGGCCTTCGTCAGGTCCACGATCAAGGGCACGATGATGCACGAGGTGGGCCACACCCTGGGCCTGAAGCACAACTTCAAGGCCTCCACCGGCATGAGCCTGGCCCAGCTCTCGGACAAGGCCTTCACCGACGCGCACAGCATCGCCAACTCGGTGATGGAGTATGTGCCGATCAACCTGGCGCTGCAGGGCGAGACGCAGGGCGGCTTCCACCGCTCGGCCCTGGGCCCTTACGACTACTGGGCCATCGAGTACGCCTACAAGCCGCTGACCCCGGGCCAGGAGCGCCAGGAGCTGGCCGCGATCGCGGCGCGCAGCAGCGAGCCGGGCCTGGCCTATGGCGACGATGCCGATGCCGGCCTGGGCGGCGCCTACGACGGCATGGACCCCTTCATCAACCGCTTCGACCTCGGCGACCGGCCGCTGGCCTATTACGAGAAGCGGCTCAAGCTCTCGCAGGAGCTGTGGGCGCGGGTGCAGGCACGCGGCACGCGCGCCGGCGACGATCCGCTGCGCCAGCGCCGCGCGCTGCTGGCGGGCTTCGGCCAGCTGGTCGGCATCGCCGAGCTGAGCGCCAAGTTCGTCGGCGGCATGCACACCCTGCGCGACCTGCCGGGCAGCACCGGCCGCCCGGCCTTCCGGCCGGTGGAGCCGGCCCTGCAGCGCCAGGCCCTGCGCTTCATCGCCGACGGCCTGCTCAGCAGCGACAGCTTCCGCTTCCGCCCCGAGTTCCTGGCCTCCTTGACGCTGGACTACAACGAGCCGGGTCGGGGCGCGCCGCTGAGCATTCCGGCGGCGGTGGCCATGGTGCAGCGGGCCGCGCTGGACCGCCTGCTGAGCAGCGCGACGGCCACGCGCCTGCTGGACCTGCCCGGCTACCTGGCGCCGCAGCAGCGCCGCGGCCAGATCACGCTGAGCGAGGTCTATGCCACCTTGCAGGGCGCGATCTGGAGCGAGCTCAGGAGCGGCGCCGAGATCGACCGTCTGCGCCGCAACCTGCAGCGCGAGCATCTCAAGCGCCTGCAGGCCCTGCTGACGCGCGGCGCGCCGGCCCCGGCGCCGGATGCGCTGGCCCTGCTGCGTCTGTATGCCACGCGCCTGCAGGCCGAGCTGCGCAGCGCCGCGGCCCGGGGCGGCCGCTCGGTCGAGACGCGCGCCCATCTGGCCGACAGCCTGGCCGCCCTGAGCGAGGCCCTGCGCGCGACCATGCAGCGCAGCTGAGCGCGGCCCGGCGGGCTACTTCCGCGCCTCGTCCACGCTCTTGGCGATCGCCTTCAGCGAGTCGAGCCCGACCTGGGCGTCGCTGCCGAGCTTGGTGATGGCGCCCTCGGCGAATTCGAGGCCGCCCACCAGGCTGCAGGCGCCGTGGTAGACGACGATATCGGCCAGGGCCGCTTCCAGCGAGTAGTCGGCCAGCGGCCGGGCCTGGCCGGTGGCGATGCCGTTGAGGATCTCCCGGCGCCGGCTGTTGATGCCCTTGCTGATCACATGGGCGGCCACGTCGGAGAAGAAGTCGCGGTTGTATTCGGCGCGGATGCCGCCCGAAGCGCCGGCCAGGGCGGCCAGGTTCTTGGCGGCCTGGGCCCCGGTGGCCACCGCACCGGCGGCGCCGAACAGAACGGTGGCCGTGCCGAACTCGAAGTTGCGGTCGGCCTGCTTGCGCTTGAGCACGGTCTTGAAGGCCTCGCAGCCCTCGTTGGAGGCGAGGATCAGGCGGTCCTGCACCCGGTTGCGGCGCAGCCGCCGGTCCGTCTCGTCGCCGGCCTGGGCATAGAAGGCCGCGATGGCCCGGTCCATGGCCTGGCTGAAGGCCTGCGGATGGGCCTGCGGGTCGACCGCGAAGCTCTGCTTGCCCTCCGAGATCAGCGAGACGATGTCGGGCTCGTCGACCGGCTGCAGCAGCACGTTCTGCGGCCCGTATTTCGTCACCTTGGCACCCTGCGGGTCCAGGGTGTTGCAGGCAGCGAGGCACAGCAGCAGGGCAGCGAGCAGCAGGGGCTTGAGCATCATCATGGCGCACTCCTGACAGTGGACGTGCTTCCAGCTTAGGAGCCGGGTGGTGGCGCGTCATGCTCAAGCGTGGGGATCGGCCCGTCTGGGGTAGATTCGAGGCCGGCGGCCGGATGCCGCATGGGAGTCTCCGCGATGGACCCGTTGAATCTGCGTATCGTGCTGTCCTTCTCCGTGGACGATCAGGCCTGGCTGCGGCGTTCGGCCACCGCCGTGCCGGACTTCTGGGCCGGCCATGCAGTGGCCCCGCAGACCGGCGATGCGCTGCGCATCGGCGGGCGCCAGTTCATCATCCAGGCGCGCGTCTGGGAGCATGACGCCGAGGGGCCGCTGCTGCGCCTGTTCGTCGGCGACAGCCACGCGCAGAGCGATACGGTGTTCGGCTAGCGGCGCTCGCCCGGGCCTTGCCGCTCGCTGGCGACGATGTCCCACACCGCCATGAACATCGCCGCGATCAGCGGGCCGATGACGAAGCCGTTCAGCCCGAAGATGGCCATGCCGCCCAGCGTGGAGATCAGCACCATGTAGTCGGGCATCTTGATGTCCTTGCCGACCAGCAGCGGGCGCAGGAGGTTGTCGACCAGGCCGATCACCAGCACGCCGTAGGCGATCAGGCCCAGGCCCTGCCAGATGCCGCCGGTGGCCAGGAAGTACAGCGCCACCGGCAGCCATACCAGGCCCGCGCCGACCGCCGGCAGCAGGGACAGAAAGGCCATCAGCACGGCCCACAGCACCGGCGCATGCACGCCCAGCACCCAGAAGGCCAGGCCGCCCAGCGCGCCCTGCAGCGCGGCCACCGCGATATTGCCCTTCACGGTGGCGCGGATCACGGTGCGGAACTTCTCGGCCAGCTTGCGCTTGTGGTCGTCGTGCAGGGGCACGGCGTCGCGGATGCGGCGCGTCAGCTGCTCGCCGTCGCGCAGCAGGAAGAACAGCAGGTACAGCGTGATGCAGAAGCTGACGACGAAGTCGAAGGTGTCCTGGCCCAGGCCCAGGGCGCGGGCCGCCAGCAGCTGGCTGCCCTGGTTGAGCGCGCCCACGAGCTTCTGCTGCACGACGGCCAGGTTGTCGATGCCGGCCCGCTCCAGCAGCTGGATCAGGCCGGCCGGCAGGGCCTGGTAGATCTGCTGCACATAGACGCTGAAGCTCAGCTCGCCGCTTTTGACCCGGGCGTAGAGCGCCGCGCCCTCCTGCGCCAGCGCCGCGCTGACCATGGCCAGCGGCAGCATCACCAGCAGCAGGATCGCCAGCACCGTCAGGAAGGCCGCCAGCGTGGCGCGCTGGCGGCAGCGCCGCAGCAGCCAGCGGTACAGCGGCGCGAACACGATGGCCATCGCCGCGCCCCACAGCACCGTGCCGTAGAAGGGCCAGAGGATCCAGGCGAAGGCCAGGCTGACCGCGGTCAGCACCAGCAGAAAGGCCTTGTCGCGCAGGGCGGGCACATCGGTTTTGGAGGAGGGCGGCATGCGAAGGGCGGGGAGGCTGGCGTTGCCGCGCATGGTAGCGGCAAGACGGCGAGCCGCGCGGAAGGGCGCCGCCGCTGTCACAAAGCCGCACGCGCCCTGGTCAACAATGCGGGCGGCCCCGCGTGGGGCGGAGGATGGACGAGCGATGAGCGGTGGTGGTGGTGCTGGCTTTACCCTGGGCGCGAGCGACAACGCGCTGATCTGCGGCTTCGTGCTGGCGCCCGGGCGCGCCGGGCGCGCGATCGGCCTGGCCGAGGCGCTGGCCTGGCTGCGCGCCGATGTGGCCGCGACCGCCGGCGAATTCCTCTGGCTGCACTTCAACCTGGCCGACACCTCGGCGGAGAAGTGGATGCAGGCCCATCTCTCGCTGCCGCCGGAGTTCTTCGAGGCGCTGCGCCAGGGCTCGCGCAGCACCCGCATCGAGGACGCGGCCGACAACCTGATCGCCGTCGTCAACGACGTGGCCTTCGAGTTCAGCTTCGACCCCTCGGAGATCGCCTCGCTGTGGCTCAATGTCAGCGCGAGGGTCGCGGTCAGCGCCCGCATCCACCCGCTGCGCTCGATCGACCGGCTGCGCCATGCGGTGCGCGAGGGCGCGCGTTTCGGCTCCAGCGTCGCGCTCTTGAACCATCTGCTGCGCGACCAGGGCGATGTGCTGGTGCGCATCGTGCGCGAGGCCACCTTGCAGGTGGACGGCATCGAGGACAGCCTGCTGGTCGGCAAGCTGCAGCAAAAGCGCGCCGACCTGGGGCGCTTGCGGCGCGTGCTGGTGCGGCTGCAGCGCCTGCTGGCACCGGAGCCGGGTGCACTGTTCCGCCTGCTGCGCCAGCCGCCGCCCTGGCTGGCGGCGCACGATCTCGACGAGCTGCGCCAGAGCACCGAGGAGTTCTCGCTGGTGCTGCGCGACCTGGCGGCGCTGCAGGAGCGCATCAAGCTGCTGCAGGAGGAGATGGCGGCCCAGGTCGGCGAGCAGACCAACCGCAGCGTCTTCACCTTGACGGTCGTCACGGTGCTGGCCCTGCCGATCAACATCATCGCCGGCCTCTTGGGCATGAACGTCGGCGGCATTCCGCTGGCCGATCACCCGCACGGTTTCCTGATCATCGCGCTGCTGGTGCTGGGCTTCACCGTGATCGCGGGCTGGCTGGCGTTCCGCAAGCGCGACTGAGGTGCGGGTGACCGGCTTGCCAGCGCCGCGCGGTGCGGCAACACTGGCGGCGCGGCGCTCGGCCGTGTCAGCCCGGGAGTTTCGCGATGCAAGCCGCTTTCTACGACAGGACCGGTCCGGCCCGCGAGGTGCTGAGCCTGGGCGAACTGCCGAACCCCGAGCCCGGCCCCGGCGAGCTGCGGGTGCGCCTGCATTACTCGGGCGTCAACCCCTCGGACGTGAAATCGCGCGCCGGGCGCCGCAACATGCCCATGCCCTTCGCGCGCATCGTGCCGCACAGCGACGGGGCCGGTGTCGTCGACCGGGTCGGCTCGGGCGTGCCGGCCACGCGCATCGGCGAACGGGTCTGGGTCTGGAATGCGGCCTGGGGCCGGGCGATGGGCACGGCAGCCCAGTATGTCGTGCTGCCGGCCGCGCAGGCGGTGGCGCTGCCGGCGGGGGTGCCGCTGGAGGCCGGCGCCTGCTTCGGCATCCCGGCGCTGACCGCGCTGCATGCGGTGCAGGCGCAGGGCGGGGTGCGCGACCAGTGCGTGCTGGTGGCCGGCGGCGCCGGTGCGGTGGGGCATTACGCGGTGCAGTTCGCACATCTGCTGGGCGCGCGCCAGGTGATCGCCACGGTCAGCGGCCCGGAGAAGGCGGCGCTCGCGCTGGCGGCCGGCGCCGATGCGGCGATCGACTACCGGCGCGAGGACCTGGCGGTGCGGGTGCGCGAGCTGACCGAGGGGCGGGGCGTCGACCGGATCGTCGAGGTCGATATCGCGGCCAACGGGGCGCGTTATGGCGAGTTGCTGCGCGAGGGTGGTGCGGCCCTGGTCTACGGCAGCGGCCAGCCCGAATTCAGCCTGCCCTTCTTCCCGCTGATTGCGCGCAACATCAGCCTGCATTTCTTCATCGTCTACCAGCTCGGCGCGGCGGCGCGCGCCGCGGCCGAGCAGACCCTGGCGCGCCTGCTGGCCGAAGGGCGGCTGCAGCACCGCATCGCCGAGCGCCTGCCGCTGGCGCAGATCGCCGCGGCACACGAGCTGGTCGAGTCCGGTCGTGCGGTCGGCAATGTGGTGCTGGAGATTCCCTGAGCACCCGGGCGCGCGCTCCAATTCGCGGCTTGGTGCTACCGGGGCGCCGCCAGCCTTGAGGGCAAGGGAGCGGGTGTCAGAACGCCTGCTGCCAGCGCAGGCCATGGGTGAGTTGGCGGGGGGCGAAGACGAAGTGCAGGACCCGGCGACGGCTGGTGCTGCTGCCTCGTGATTTCGATGAGGCATGCAGCAGCAACGGACGCATCACCAGCGCGTCTCCCGATTCGGCCTCGCAACTCGACTCGCCGCGAGCCTGGCGCACGGAGACCGCGAGTTCGGGCTCCAGACAGCCCTGTCGGTGGGTGCCGGGAATGAGCCTGAGAGGGCCATCGTCCGGGCCACAGCGGTCGAGATGAAGGCGGACCGCGACCAGCTGTTCGAGGATCGCGACCGGGGCCTGCACGAAGATCATCCCTTCCTTTTCCGACCAGCCGCTCAGGCCGGGCGCAGCGACGCGCTCGGCTACCGGGATGCTGAGATCCTGGTGCACCGGCACGAGCCAGTTCTGCTCGGCGGACTTCTCGAAGAGCGTGCATTGGACGGCGACATGGTCGGCGGGAATCAGCGTCGTCAAGCCGGTATGAGCGCGAAGCCGGGAGGCCAGCTCGGCGCACCAGGCGTTCTGCAGCAGGCAGCGTGTGCCCGCCGAGCGGGTGCCCAGGCCCTCCGCCAGGAGCCGGCATTCGTCGGCCGCGAGAACGCCGGGCACCAGCGCGAATCCGTCGGTGCGGAAGGCCTCGAGACTCATGGGCCCAAGCAGGTCCGTCGATGCCGCGGTCGGGCGGCCCGTCTCAGCCAGCCAGCGCCGCCAGCAGCTTCTCGTGGATGCCGCCAAAGCCGCCGTTGCTCATGCACAGCAGATGGTCGCCGGGTTTCGCCACCTTGACGATGGCGGCGATGAGGGCCTCGACGCCGTCGCAGACCTGGGCCTGGGCGCCCATCGGCAGCAGCGCCTCCTTGGCGTCCCAGGCCAGGCCGGCCTGGTTGCAGAAGGCCAGGTCGGCCTCCTCCAGCGCCCAGGGCAGCTGCGCCTTCATCGTGCCCAGCTTCATGGTGTTGGAGCGCGGCTCGAAGATCGCCAGGATGCGCTCGGCCGGCGCGATCTTGCGGCGCAGGCCGTTGATCGTGGTGCGCATCGCGGTCGGGTGGTGGGCGAAGTCGTCGTAGACCTTGATGCCCCCCGCTTCGCCGCGCAGCTCCAGGCGCCGGCGCACGTTCTTGAACGTCGCCAGCGCGGCGGCCGACTGCTCGGGCGTCACGCCCAGGTGCTCGGCCGCGGCCATTGCGGCCAGCGCGTTGAGCTGGTTGTGCTCGCCCAGCAGGGCCCATTCCACGCGCGCCACCTTCAGCGCGCCGCGCAGCACGTCGAAGGCCTGCGGCTCGCCGCGCGCCCGCAAGGCGCCGGGCTCCTCCTTGCGGGCGCCGAAGCGCTGCACCTCGCTCCAGCAGCCCTTGGCCAGCACGCGCTGCAGCGCCTCTTCGCGCGCGTTGACGACCAGCCGGCCCGTGGACGGCACGGTGCGCACCAGGTGGTGGAACTGGGTCTCGATCGCGGCCAGGTCCGGGAAGATGTCGGCGTGGTCGTGCTCGAGGTTGTTCAGGATCGCGGTGCGCGGCCGGTAGTGGACGAACTTGCTGCGCTTGTCGAAGAAGGCGGTGTCGTACTCATCGGCTTCGATCACGAAGGCCTTGCCCTCGCCGAGGCGAGCCGAGACGCCGAAGTTCTGCGGCACGCCGCCGACCAGGAAGCCGGGCTTCAGCCCTGCATGTTCGAGGATCCAGGCCAGCATCGAGGTGGTCGTGGTCTTGCCATGCGTGCCGGCCACGGCCAGCACATGGCGACCCTGCAGCACCTGCTCGGCGAGAAACTGCGGGCCGCTGGTATAGGGCAGGCCGGCGTCGAGGATGGCCTCCATCAGCGGGAAGCGGCCCTCGCTGGAGCGGGTCACGACATTGCCGATCACGAACAGGTCGGGCTTGAGCTCCAGTTGCTCGGCGCCGAAGCCCTGGATCAGGGTGATGCCCAGGGCCTCGAGCTGGTCACTCATCGGCGGGTAGACGTTGGCATCGCAGCCGGTCACCTTGTGGCCGGCTTCGCGCGCCAGCGCGGCCAGGCCGCCCATGAAGGTGCCGCAGATGCCGAGGATGTGGATATGCATGATTGTTCAGGAGAACCAGAGGTCTAGGTGGGGCAGGGCCGCATCCAGGGAGTCCAGCAGCAGGCACTGCGGCGCGATCTCCGGATCGGGCGCCTTCAGGTCGGGCACCAGCACCACGCCGGCGCCGGCCGTCAGCGCGCCGCGCGCGCCATAGCTGGAATCCTCGAACACCAGGGCCTTAGCAGGATGGATGCCAAGGCTGGCGGCGGCCAGCTCGAACAGATCGGGATGGGGCTTGCCGCGCGCCACCTGGTCGCCACCGTGGATGGGGCCGAAGAAGCCATGGATCCCGGCGGCCATCAGCCGCTCGATCACCTTGGCATGGCGGGTCGAGGAGGCCACGGCCAGCGGCACGCCGCGCGCCTGCAGCGCCTGCAGCAGGGCCAGCGCCCCCCGGCATCAGCGCGAAGGCCTGGCCCGCGGCGGCGAGCTGCGCGTCGACCTGCTCGTACAGGGCCTCGGCCGCCGCGCGCGAGCCGAGCTTCTCGCTCAGCACGGCCAGGCTGTCGGGGCGGTTGCGGCCCACGGTCAGCAAGTAGTCGGCCTCGCTGAGCGGGGACAGCCGCAGCCAGGCGTCGCGGATCGGCCGCTCGGAGTCGAGCAGCAGGCCGTCCATGTCGAAAATGACCGCCGAAAACCGGCGGTCCAGGCGGCGCTCGTTCCCCATGCCCGCTTCAGCGCAAGGCCTGGCGCGCGGCTTCCAGCGTGGCGGCGATGTCGGCCTCGCTGTGCGCGGCGCTGACGAAGCCGGCCTCGTACAGGGCCGGCGCCAGGTAGACGCCGGCCTCCAGCATGGCGTGGAAGAAGCGGTTGAAGCGTTCCTTGTCGGTGGCCATCACCGCGGTGTAGTTCTGCGGCAGCTGGGGCAGCAGGAAGAAGCCGAACATGCCGCCCTGGCAGTCGGCGCTGAAGGGCACGCCGCGTTCGCGGGCCACGGCGCTGAGGCCGTCGACCAGGCTGCGGGTCCGGGCGCTCAGGGCCTCGAAGAAGCCGGGCTTCTGGATCTCGCGCAAGGTGGCGAGGCCGCAGGCGGTGGCCACCGGGTTGCCGGACAGGGTGCCGGCCTGGTAGACCCCGCCCAGCGGGGCGAGGTGCTTCATGATGTCGCGGCTGGCGCCGAAGGCGGCCAGCGGCATGCCGCCGCCGATGACCTTGCCGAACACGCTGATGTCGGGCCGGAAGCCCGGGATCAGCTGGGCGTAATGGCCCTGGGCGCTGGCCAGGCCGACGCGGAAGCCCGTCATCACCTCGTCGAACACCAGCAGGGCGCCATGCTGGCTGCACAGCTCGCGCATGCGCTTCATGAAGGGCAGGCTGGCGCGCACGAAGTTCATGTTGCCGGCGATCGGCTCGACGATCACGCAGGCCAGCTCCGCGCCGTGCAGGGCGAAGGCCTGCTCCAGCTGGACGACGTTGTTGTACTCCAGCACCAGGGTGTGCTGGGCCACCTCGGCCGGCACACCGGCGCTGGTGGGATGGCCGAAGGTGGCAAGACCCGACCCCGCCTTGACCAGCAGGGCATCGGTATGGCCGTGGTAGCAGCCCTCGAACTTGATGAACTTGCTGCGGCCGGTGGCGCCGCGCGCCAGGCGGATCGCGCTCATCGTCGCCTCGGTGCCCGAGCTGACCAGGCGCACCTGTTCCATGCTGGGCACCAGCTTCAGGATCTCCTCGGCCAGCTCCAGCTCGCGCTCGGTCGGCGCGCCGAAGGAGAAGCCCTCGCGCGCCGCGGCCAGCACCGCCTCCAGCACCGCGGGGTGGCCATGGCCCAGGATCATCGGGCCCCAGGAGCCGATGTAGTCGATGTAGCGCTTGCCCTCGGCGTCGAAGATGTAGGCGCCCTCGCCGCGCTGGATGAAACGCGGCGTGCCGCCGACGGCGCGGAAGGCGCGCACCGGCGAGTTGACGCCGCCGGGGATGACGCGCTGCGAGCGCTCGAACAGGTCTTGATTGGTGCTCATGATGCGAACGGGGCGGGCGACGGGCCCGCCCTTGAAGTCTGTGGACGGGTGCTCAGTGCATGCGGCGCGGCGGGCGCGCCGGCGCCTGGTCGGCCACCGCCGGCTCGGCCGCGGGCATTTCCGGTTCCGGCGCCGGCACTTCCTCGGCCGGGGGCAGGGCCCAGAAGAAGCGGTCGGGGATCACGTTGCCCATGCCGGGGCGGAAGCCCGCGTCAAGGCTCTGGTCCAGGAAGGACAGGGCCTCGCCGACGGCGCTGTGCACCTCGGCGCCCACCGACAGCAGGGCCGCCAGCGCGGCCGACAGGGTGTCGCCGGCGCCGACGAAGCTGACCTCGAAGCGCTCGAACTTCTCGCCGGTGATCGGGCCTTGCGGGCTGGCCAGCACGTTGTCGACGAATTGGTTGGGCAGGGTGATGCCGGTCACCAGCACATGCTCGGCGCCATGCTGGCCGGCGGCCACCGCCAGCTCGCGCGGCGAGGCCGGACGGTCGGCGTCCCAGTCGGGCAGCAGGAAGTCGGTCAGGGTCTTGTGGTTGCCCACCAGCACCAGGGTCTGCGGCAGCACCAGCTCGCGGAAGGCGTCCAGATAGCTCTGCTGCTGCTCCTCGTCCAGCCAGGAGATGGCCGGCAGGTAGGCCACCAGGGGCACGTCAGGGTAATCGCTGAGGATCTCGGCCACCGCGCTGACGCCCTCGGCGCTGCCCAGGAAGCCGACCTTCCAGGCGCTGATCGTGACGTCCTCGAGGATGGAGCGGGCCTGCTCGACCACGGTGTCGCTGTCGATCACATGCTGGTCGAACACCTCGGCGGTGTCGCGCAGCAGGATGGCGGTGACCACCGGCAGGGCATGGGCGCCCATCGCCGCGATCGTCGCGACATCGCCGGCCAGGCCGGCCGCGCCACTGGGCTCGCTGGCGTTGAAGCTCATCACGCAGGCCGGCGCCGGCGCTTCTTCCTGCTCGTCTTGCGGCAGGGCCGGGTCTTGGGGAAAGTCTGCTGTGCTCATGGTCGGGAGGGTATGAAAGATCCTGTTACCCAGGACCCAGACAATGCGTGACGAAGCACCGCTAAAGCAAGGAAATGGCTGTTGCATCCGTGCCTACTCGCGCCCTGGGCGCCAGAGCGGGGCTGGCTACAATCTTTGCATTGTAGTGAGCAAGCGACCGCAACGTGACCGAAGCAAGTACCTGGATGTGCCTGATCTGTGGCTGGATCTATGACGAAGCCGCCGGCGACCCCGAGCATGGCATCGCTCCCGGCACGCGCTGGGAGGACGTGGACATGAACTGGACCTGTCCGGAGTGCGGCGCGCGCAAGGAAGACTTCGAGATGGTGCGCATCTGATCGACGGCCATGCCGTTGTTTGAGGAGATCCCTTTGGACTTGCAGGCCCCGGACGGTTCCACGGCGGGCGCGGCGACGGTATCCAAGGTGCTGGTCATCGATGACAGCAACACGATACGGCGCAGCGCCGAGATCTTTCTCAAGCAGGCCGGCCACGAGGTGGTGCTGGCCGAGGACGGCTTCGATGCGCTGGCCAAGCTCAGCGACTATCGGCCCGACCTGGTGTTCTGCGACATCCTGATGCCGCGCCTGGACGGCTACCAGACCTGCGCCATCATCAAGCGCAACCCGCAGTTCGCGGCCGTGCCGGTCATCATGCTCTCGTCCAAGGACGGGTTGTTCGACAAGGCGCGTGGCCGCATGGTGGGCTCGCAGGACTATCTGACCAAGCCCTTTACCAAAGACCAACTGCTGCAGGCCGTGCAGCAGCACAGGCGGCAGGGCTGAGTCCGTGCCCGGGATGCCCGGCCCGACCCCAAGCAAGAGGCAGCGTGAGGAGCATGAGATGCCTATCCAGAAGATACTGCTGGTAGACGATTCCAAGACCGAGCTGCATCACCTCAGCGAGATGCTGGTGAAGCGCGGCTACCAGGTGCGCACGGCCCAGAACGGCGAGGAGGCGATGAAGCGCCTGGCCGAGGAAAAGCCCGACCTGATCCTGATGGACGTGGTGATGCCGGGCCAGAACGGCTTCCAGCTGACCCGCTCGATCACCCGCGACGAGCGCTTCACCAATGTGCCGGTGATCATGTGCACCAGCAAGAACCAGGAGACCGACAAGGTCTGGGGCCTGCGCCAGGGCGCGCGCGACTATGTGGTGAAACCGGTCAAGGCCGAGGAGTTGCTGGCCAAGATCAAGGCCCTGGGCTGAGTCGATGATGACAAATCGCCCGCTGCCCATGGAGTTGGATTTGCGGGCCGTGCGCCGGGCCGCTCCCAAGCCGGCCCGTCAAGCAGGCCGGCTGGCCTGCGCCCCCTTGGGGGGCCGGCCAGCGTACCCGCTGGACGAGGGGCGAGCATGAGCAACAAGCAAGCCCTGCGCGAACTGCAACAACGTCTCGCGCAGCGCATGCAGGCCGCGCGCGAACAGGCCCAGTCGGCCAGCTGGCTGGCGGTCGAGGCCGGCGGCGTGCCCATCCTGCTGTCGCTGCGCCAGGCCGCCGAGATCTTCACGCCGGTGCCGCTGAAGGCCGTGCCCTATACCCAGCCCTGGCTGCTGGGCGTGGCCAATCTGCGCGGCGGCCTGCACACGGTGGTGGACCTGGCGGCCTTTCTGGGCCTGCGCGAGGCCGGTGCCGGTGCGCGCGCCGAGGCCAGCCAGAACCGGCTGGTGACCATCAACCCGGACATCAACATCAACTGCGCCCTGCTGGTCGACAAGCTGCTGGGCTTGCGCGCCGACGAGCAGCTGCAGGTCGAAAGCGCCGAGGCCCAGGCGGGCCGGCCGCGTTTTGCCGGGGTGCAGATGCGCGATCGGGAGGGGCGGCGCTGGCAGGTCCTAGACCTGGAAGCGCTGGCGAGACACGAGCAGTTTCTGCGAATTGTGGCCTGAGGCCGGCCCCGTGCCGCCTCTACCAGCCACCGACTTCACGAGGGTGAGATGAGCTTCCTGGACAAGATCAAGAATCTGGGCAAGACCAAGGCCGACGGCGAGGCGCAGGCGCCTGCGCGGCCGCAGCGCTCGGCGCCCATGCCCCTGGGCGCCAGCAGCTCGGGGCTCAACAGCGACCACCAGCGCCTGGAGTCCTCCATCATCTCCGAGGCCGTGCCCACCGAGCTGGCCGGCAACGAGTTCCCCGAGACCAGCAGCGCCTTCGCCAGCACCGTCGCGGCCGACGGCGTTCTGCCCGCGCCGGCCGCGGTGGCCCCGGCGCGCAATCGCGGCCAAGGCCTGCTGACGGCCCTGGTGGCCTTCGGCCTGATCGGCACCGCCGCCTCGGTGGGCCTGATCCTGGTCAACGCCAACCGCAGCGCGGCTCAGGTGCGCGCCACCGGTCAGGCCCTGATGCAGTCGCAGCGCATGGCCAAGTCGGTGTCCTCGGCCCTGGTGGGCCAGGCCAGCGCCTTCGGCGAGCTGCGCGAGAGCGTCGGCGTGCTGACCGGCGTGGTCGGCGATCTGCGCGGCAATGCCCAGGGCATGGCCGCGGTGCAGGCCGAGCTGGACCAGGTCCAGCCCCTGGTCGAGCGCGCCGACAAAAACGGCAAGATCGTGCTGGCCCAGGAGAAGGTGCTGACCCAGGTGGGCCAGGCCCTGCGCAGCATCAACCGCCAGAGCTCCGACCTGCTGGAGAGCGCCGAGGCCGTGTCCTCGCTGGCCCTGCAGCAGGGCGCCTCGCCGGCCGAGATCTCGGCCGTCGGCCAGTTGGTGATGCTGACCCAGCGCATCGGCAAGAGCGCCAACGAATTCCTGACCCAGGAGGGCGTCAGCCCCGAGGCCGTGTTCCTGCTAGGCAAGGACCTGAACACCTTCCGCGAGATCGCAGAGGGCCTGATGAAGGGCAATCCCGAGCTGCGCCTGCCCGGCGCGCGCGATGCCCAGCTGAAGGAGCGCCTCGCCACCCTGCTCAAGCAGTACGAGACCACGCGCGAGCAGGCCGCGGCCATCCTCTCCAATCTGCAGGGCCTGGTGTCGGCCCGCGAGGCCCAGACCAGCATCCTCAACGACAGCGAGCCGCTGCGCAAAGGCCTGGAGGGCATCTCGGCCGAGCTGGAGTCGGCCGGCGGCGTCAGCTGGTGGATCGTGCTGCTGATGCTGGCCTCGCTGGCGGCCCTGGTGGCCGGCGCACTGGGCTTTCTGCGCCTGTATGTGGCGGACCAGGCCCAGCGGGCCCAGATGGCCGAGGCGCGCAAGCGCGAGGCCGAGGCCCAGGAGCAGGAGGCCAAGCGCGTCAACGACGCCAACCAGGCGGCGATTCTGCGCCTGATGAACGAGCTGCAGGCGGTGGCCGAGGGCGACCTGACGCAGCAGGCCACGGTGACCGAGGACATCACCGGCGCGATCGCCGACTCGGTCAACTACACGGTGGAAGAGCTGCGCAGCCTGGTGGGCCAGGTGCAGAACACGGCCGGCCGTGTGACCGAGACCACCGGCCAGGTGGACCAGACCTCCACCGAGCTGCTGGCCGCCTCGACCGAGCAGCTGCACGAGATCCGCGCCACCGGCGAGGCGGTGCTGCAGATGGCCGGCCGCATCAACGAGGTGTCGGCCCAGGCCCAGCAGACCGCCGAGGTGGCCCGCGCCTCGCGCCAGGCCGCCGAGACCGGCACCGAGGCCATGCGCAACAACATCGCCGGCATGAACTCGATCCGCGAGTCCATCCAGGAGACCTCTAAGCGCATCAAGCGCCTGGGCGAGAGCTCGCAGGAGATCGGCGAGATTACCGAGCTGATCTCCGACATTACCGAGCAGACCAATGTGCTGGCCCTGAACGCGGCGATCCAGGCGGCCTCGGCCGGCGAGGCGGGCCGCGGCTTCTCGGTGGTGGCCGAGGAGGTGCAGCGCCTGGCGGAACGCTCCGGCGACGCGACGCGCCGCATCGCGGCCCTGGTCAAGACGATTCAGACCGACACCCAGGACGCGGTGGCCGCCATGGAGCGCTCCACGGTGGGCGTGGTGCAGGGCACCAAGCTGTCCGACGCGGCCGGCTCGGCGCTGGAGGAGATCGACAAGGTCTCGCGCCGCCTCGACCAGTTGATCGCGCAGATCTCGACCCAGGCCCTGTCGGAGGCGCGCGCCGCCAACGAGGTGGCCGCCAATATCCAGCACATCTTCGCGGTGACCGAGCAGACCTCGGAGGGCACGCGCTCCACCGCGCAGATGGTGCATGAGCTGTCGCGCTCCGCCGAGGCCCTGCGCGCCTCGGTGGCCCGCTTCAAGGTCAGCTGAGCCGGGCCGCAACGATGGCAAGCATCGATACCAGAATGGACCTCCAGCGCGACTCGGAGTTTCCGCCCGACCTGAGCCCGCTGGCCTGGGTGCAGGAGGAGCTGCGCCGCTCGCTGGAGTCGGTGCACAAGACCCTGCGCCGCTTCCTGCGCGACGGCGACAGCCGCTTCTCCACCCTGGCGGGCGAGCTGCCGGGGGGCGGCGTGAACGCGCCGCTACAGGCCGCGGCCGCCCAGTTGCACCAGGTGGCGGGCGTGCTGGCCCTGGTGGGCCTGCCCGGCGGCGCCACCCTGCTGCGCGCCGCCGAGACGGCCGTGCAGCGTCTGGCCCAGCATCCCCAGAGCGTCGATCTGCAGGCGGTCGAGACCATCGAGCGTGCCGACTTCGCCCTGCTGTCCTTCATCGCCCGCTTGCTGGCCGGCAACAAGACCTCCGGCCTGGCCCTGTTCCCGCCCTACCGCGAACTGCAGGACTACAACGGCGCCGAGCGCGTGCACCCGGCCGACCTGTGGCCGCAGGAATTCAGCTGGCGCGAGCTGCCGCCCGACGCCGCGGCCAAGCCGCTGGCGGCCGAGGCCGCGCGCGGCGCTTTCGAGGCGGCCCTGCTCAAGCAGATGCGCGCGCCGCGGCCCGAGCACGCGGCCCTGCTGAGCGAGCTCTGCGCCGGCCTGGCCATGGGCCTGACCGACAGCCATGCCCGCACCCTGTGGCAGCTGGCGGCGGCGCAGTTCCAGGCCCAGGCCCAGGGCCTGCTGAGCGTCGACACTTATGTCAAGCGCCTGGGCTCGCGCCTGCTCTCGCAGCTGCGCGCCGGCGGCGCCGCGGCCGTGTCCGAGCGCCTCGCGCATGACCTGCTGTTCTTCTGTGCCCAGAGCCGGCCCGCGGCCGGCGCGCCGCGCCTGGCCGCGGTGCTGCAGGCCTATGGCCTCACCGAGGAGACGCGCGGCGATTACGAGGACGACAGTCTGGGCCGCATCGACCCGGCCTGGGTGGCGCAGGCCCGGCGCCGCGTCGGCATCGCCAAGGACAGCTGGTCCTCGGCGGCCGAGGGCGAAACCCACCGCCTGAGCGGGCTGGACGAGCAGTTCGCCGCGCTGGCGGAATCGCTTGCCCGGCTGTTCCCCAGCGGCGAGGTGCTGGGCGAGACCCTGCAGCGCGCCGTCGTCGCGACGCTGCGCTCCGGCCAGCCGCCCAAGCCGGACCTGGCGATGGAAGTCGCCACGGGCCTGCTCTACATCGAGGCGGCGCTGGACGATGCCGCCTTCGACCAGCCCGAGCAGGCCGAGCGCGTCAAGCGCCTGGCCGGCCGCATCGAGGCGGTCGCCCATGGCGAGGCGCCGGCGCCGCTGGAGGCCTGGATGGAGGACCTGTACCGCCGGGTCTCCGACCGCCAGACCCTGGGCAGCGTCGTGCACGAGCTGCGCGCCAGCCTGTCCGAGGTCGAGCGCCTGGCCGACGAATATTTCCGCGACCCTTCCGCCAAGCGCGAGGTGCTGATCCCGGTGCCGGGCCAGCTGCAGGCGATGCGCGGCGTGCTCAGCGTGCTGGGCCTGTCGCAGGCGGCCCAGGCCTGCCTGCGCATGCGCGACGAGGTCGACGAGCTGGCCAACACCGAGGTCGATCCGGAGCGTGCCGCGCCGCGCGAGCTGTTCGAGCGCCTGGCCAACAACCTGGGCGCCCTGGGCTTCCTGATCGACATGCTGAGCGTGCAGCCGGCCCTGGCCAAACGCATGTTCCGCTTCGACGAGGCCAGCGGCCGGCTCGACGCGGTGATGGGCCGGCGCAGCGACGCCGTCACGCTGCCGCCGCTGACCTCGCATGCGGAGCGGCAGCCCGAGACCGCCCCCAGCCTGCTGAGCCAGGTGCAGGCGGCGGCCCAGGCCGCGGCCGAGGGCGAGCGGCCGGCCGAGGAGCTGGCGCGCGACCTGGAGCGCCTGTCGCTGCAGGCCCGCGCCGCCGACGAGCCGGGCCTGGCCCAGGCCGCGCAGTCGGCCCAGCGCCTGCTGGACGAGGCTCAGCAGCCGCAGGCGGCCGAGCCCGAGGCCGCGCTGGCCCAGGCGGCGCAGTCGCTCAACCAGTTCCTGGAGGCGCGCGCTCCCGCGCCGGCGCCGGCGCCGGCGCCGGAGCCCGAGCTGGATGCGGATATGCTGGCCATCTTCCTGGAGGAGGCCGAGGAGGTGGTGGGCAATGCCCGCGCCGCGCTGGCCGCGCTGGAGCACGATGCGCAGGATGTCGAGCAGCTGACCACGGTGCGCCGCGCCTTCCACACGCTCAAGGGCAGTTCCCGCATGGTGGGCCTGAACGCCTTCGGCGAAGGCGCCTGGGCCTGCGAGCAGCTCTACAACGCCCGCCTCAGCGAGCAGGGCGCGGCCGACCCGGCCCTGCTGGCCTTCACCGCCGAGGCCCTGGACTACCTGGCCGGCTGGTGCCACGCGATCGCCCATCAGCAAGGCGGTCCGCACCAGCCCGAGGGTCTGCGACGCAGCGCCGACGCGCTGCGCCTGGAGGGTCGGGTCTTGCCGCTGGACTGGCCGGTGGCCGCGGCGGAGCCGACGCCGCCGACGCCCAGCGAGGCGCTGCCGCAGCCCGAGCGCGTCGAAGTGATCGAGATGGCGGCGCTGTCCGAGCCCGAACCCGAGCCCGAACCCGAACCCGAACCCGAACCCGAACCGCTGCCGGAACCGGAAGCCGTGACGGCACCGGCGCCGCTGCCCGCTCCGGAGCTGGAAGATGGCGGCTTCGTGCTGGAGCTGGCCGCGCCCGGCCCGGCGCCGGTGTCCGGCTTCGTCGAGTTGCCGGAGTTCGAGCTGAAGCTGGACCTGGGCGAGCCCGAGCCCGCCGAACCCCTGGCGGTAGCGCCGCCGGCCGAACCCGAGCCGGCGCTGCCCGCGGCCGAGCTGCCCGGGTTCGCGCCCGAGGCGGTGGAACTGGTGCTGCCGCCCGCGCCGGTCGCGGCGGCGCCGGTGCTGGAGCTGGTCAGCCCGGCGCCGGTTTCCGAGCCCGAGCCGCTGGAGCCGGTCGAGGACGAGGACAGCGTCAAGGTCATCGGGCCGCTGCGCATCAGCATCACGCTGTTCAACATCTTCCTGAACGAGGCCGACGAACTGTCGCGGCGCCTGTCCACCGTGCTGGCGGAATGGGCGCTGGAGCTGTCGGTGCCGCTGCCGGCCAATGCCGAGGCCCTGGCCCATGCGCTGGCCGGCAATGCCGCCACCGTGGGCTTCGAGGACCTGTCGGCGCTGGCGCGCGCTCTGGAGCATGCGCTGGGCCGCGCCGCCCAGGCGGGCGCCTACCGCGAGCAGGACGCCCAGCTCTTCGTCGGCGCGGCCGAGGACCTGCGGCGCCTGCTGCACCAGTTCGCGGCCGGCTTCCTGAAGTCTGTCGATGCGCAGCTGCTGCAGGGCCTGCAGGCCTACGAGCCGCTGTTGCCGCAGGAGCCGCCGAGCAGCGGCGCGATGGTGCTGGACGAGATCGAGGAGCCGGAGCACCGGCCGGACAGCCCGGCCGAGGCGGCCCCCAGCTTTGCCGCGTTGGCCGATCAGGCCGCCAAGGACGCGGACTTCGGCCAGCCCGACGACATCGAGCCCGAGCTCTTTCCGATCTTCGAGGAAGAGGCGCAGGACCTGCTGGACCAGCTGCATGCCTCGCTGCGCGACTGGCTGGCCCAGCCGCAGGACCGCGGCCGCGCGGCCGCCAGCATGCGGGTGCTGCACACCTTCAAGGGCGGCGCCCGCCTGTCGGGCGCGATGCGCCTGGGCGAGCAGGCCCACCGGCTGGAGTCCGCCATCGAGGCCCTGCTGGCGCGCGGCGACCTGCAGGGCGCCGATCTGCGCGAGCTGCAGGCCCATAGCGACGCGCTGGAGGCCGGCTTCGAGCAGCTGCGCCGCAGCCTCCGGCAGGCAGCGGCCGAGCCGGTGCCGCCGGTGAGCCTGTCGGCTGCGCTCGAGGAGCCAGCGCCGGCCGAGGCGCCCGCCCTGGCCGCGCCGGCACCGGTCGAGCAACCGGTCGAAATGGCGGCCGGGTTGTCGACCGAGCCGCCGGCCGAGCCGGCCGCTGCTGCCGGTCCGCAGATCGACTGGTCGCGCTTTGCCGCGACCTCCGGCGCCGCGCCGGCCGAGGAGAGCGGCACGGCCGCGGCCCAGGCCCTGGTGCGGGTGCGCGGCGCGCTGCTGGAGCGCATGGCCAGCCAGGCCGGCGAGGTCAGCATCCGGCGCTCGCGCCTGGAGTCCGAGCTGGCGCAGATGAAAACGGCCCTGCTGGACCTGGACGACAACCTGGACCGGCTGCGCAACCAGCTCAAGGAGCTGGAGCTGCAGGCCGAGGCCCAGCTGGGCTCGCAGCAGGAGGCCGCCAAGCTGGCCGGGCGCGAGTTCGATCCGCTGGAGTTCGACCGCTACACCCGCTTCCAGGAGCTGACCCGCATGCTGACCGAGTCGGTCGGCGACGTGGCGACGGTGCAGCGCAGCCTGCAGCGCAATGTGCAGCTGGGCGAGGACGAGCTGGCCGCGCAGTCGCGCCTGACGCGCGAGCTGCAGGACGATCTGCTGCGCACCCGCATGGTCGAGTTCGACGCCAGCCTGGCCGAGCGCCTGCACCGCGTCGTGCGCCAGGCGGCGCGCGAGTCTGGCAAACAGGCCCAGCTCGTCATCGTCGGCGGCCATATCGAGCTGGACCGCAGCGTGCTGGAGCGCCTGACCGGCGCCTTCGAGCACCTGCTGCGCAACAGCGTCAGCCATGGCATCGAGGCGCCCGAACTGCGTGCCGCCGCCGGCAAGCCCGAGCAGGGCACGGTCACGCTGCGCCTGGCCCAGGAGGGCAACGAGGTGCTGCTGTCCTTCAGCGACGACGGGGCGGGCCTGAACCTGGCGCGCATCCGCGAGCGCGGCGAGATGCTGGGCCTGATCGCCCAGGGCAGCGCGCCGAGCGACGAGCAGCTGATGGAGCTGATCTTCGCGCCCGGCTTCTCGACCGCCAGCCAGGTCACCGAGCTGGCCGGCCGCGGCGTGGGCATGGACGTGGTGCGCTCCGAGGTCAACACCCTGGGTGGCTATATCGACATCCAGTCGGTGCCGGGCCAGGGCGCGGGCTTCGAGCTGCATGTGCCGCTGACCACGGCGCTGACCCAGATCGTGCTGCTGCGCTACGGCGAGCATTCGGTGGCCGTGCCGGCCAGCCTGATGGAATCGGTGCAGCGCCTGCCGCTGGCCCAGGTCGAGCAGGCCTATGCCGACGCCAGCCTGCAGCTCGGCGACGCGAGCCTGCCCTTCTACTGGCTGGGCGGGCTGATGAACCACAGCGGCCGCGGCGTGCTGGCCGGCCGCAGCCTGCCGGTGGTGCTGATCAAGAGCGCCCACCAGCGCCTGGCCCTGCATGTGGACGAGGTGCTGGGCAACCAGGAAGTGGTGATCAAGAACCTGGGCCCGCAGCTCAGCGCGGTGCCAGGTCTTGCCGGCATCAGCCTGCTGGCGTCGGGCGAGGTGGCGCTGATCTACAACCCGGTGGCCCTGGCCCACTGGTATGGCGCGGCGGCCCAGGCCCATGCAAGGCAGGCCTCGCTGGCGGCGAGCTCGCCGGTGGATGCGCCCGAGGTGCTGGCGCCGCTGGTGCTGGTGGTGGACGACTCGCTGACCGTGCGGCGCGTCACCCAGCGCCTGCTGGAGCGCGAGGGCTATCGCGTGCAACTGGCCAAGGACGGCATGGACGCGATGGAGAAGCTCTCCGGCGACGAGCTGCCCGAGGTGGTGCTCTCGGACATCGAGATGCCGCGCATGGATGGCTTCGACCTGGTGCGCAATATGCGCGCCGACGCGCGCCTGGCGGCGCTGCCGGTGATCATGATCACCTCGCGCATCGCGCAGAAGCACCGCGACTACGCGCAGGAGCTCGGCGTCGACCATTACCTGGGCAAGCCCTATGACGAAGAGCTGCTTTTGAGCCTGATAGAAAGATACACTTCGTCACATATCGCGGCCGGCCAGGCATAGCGATTTGGCCGTGCCCGGCGAGTAGTGCTGCAGCCACCCCGGGTCCTCGAGAAACACGCCTTGGCGCCTCCAGCGGGTCGCCAGGGCCGAGTCTTAGTCGGGCGCTATGTCGCAAGTCGTTGAGCATCTTGCCGAATTGACCGGGTTCCGGGACCGTGACGTGATGGACGTCACCCTGGTGTCGGCCCTGCGTGATCTGCTGGAGCCGCTGTCGGTGGCGATCTTCCGCATGGTGGGCGATGCCGGCCAGGAGCGCTGGCTGACGCGCGCCCGCCTGGCGGCCGGCGAGGTGGTGGCCAGCGCCGACTCGCTGTGGTCCGAGCCTTCGCGCCTGCCCAGCGCCCAGAGCCATCCCGAACGCCTGGACTGCATGCGCGAGCGTCATGTGCTGCAGCGCCGCGAGGGGGCGCATTGGCTGACCCTGTTCCCGATCGCCACCGAGCGCGAGGTGGTGGGCGTGCTGGAGATCGCGTCCAGCGAAGCGCTGAAGAACTCGGCCCAGCGCATGGTGGGCAGCATCCTGCGCATCTATCACAACTTCCAGGGCCTGCTGGACTACAGCGAGCGCGACACGCTGACCGGCCTGCTCAACCGCAAGACCTTCGACGAGAGCTTTCTGAAGGCGGCCGGCGAGCTGGCGCCGCGCACCGCGGCGCTGCACGATTTCGGCGACAGCCAGCTGGCCGACGACGGTCGCCGCCATGGGGCCCAGAACCTGGGCGAGCAGCCCGGCTACTGGCTGGGCGTGATCGACATCGACCATTTCAAGTCGGTCAACGACCGCTTCGGCCACCTGATCGGCGACGAGGTGCTGCTGCTGCTGTCGCGCCTGATGCGCAACAGCTTCCGCTTCCACGACCTGCTCTACCGCTTCGGCGGCGAGGAGTTCGTCGTGCTGATGCGCTGCGAGGACGAGGACGACGCGGCCCATGCCTTCGAGCGCCTGCGCCGCAACTGCGAGCATTACCAGTTCCCGCAGGTCGGCCGCATCACGGTCAGCATCGGCTTCACCCAGGTGCGCGCTGGCGACACGCCGGCCGATGCCTTCGAGCGTGCCGACCGCGCCGTCTATCACGCCAAGGGCGCCGGCCGCAACCAGGTGCAGAGCCACGCCGAGCTGGTGGCCGCGGGCCAGATGCAGGAGTCGGCCCCGGTCGGCGCGATCGAGCTGTTCTGAACCCCTGCATCCCCGCCCCGACGGGCTTGTGATCGTCCGGGCCGACCCCATCTGCGGAGCTTGGCCGTGCCCGGAGTTGTCCATGCCCCGTCGTCTGCTTGTCGCCGTCCCCCGCCGTTCCGCGCGCTGGCTGCTGGGCCTGAGCCTGGCCATGGGCCTGGGCCTGGCCCAGGCGCAGGACGCCCCGCTGCCGGCCGGCGAGACCCCCGGCTTGGCCGGCCCGCCGGCGCAGAGCTATCAGGTGCAGGATCTGGACTGGCGCGATGCCGCGCGCCAGCGTGCCGTGCCGGTGCGACTGTACTGGCCGGCCGAGCCTAAGCCCGGTGCTGCGGTGCCGCTGATCCTGTTCTCGCACGGCATCGGTGGCTCGCGCCAGGGCTACAGCTACCTGGGTGCCTTCTGGGCCAGCCAGGGCTGGGCCAGCCTGCATGTGCAGCATGTGGGCAGCGACCGCAGCCTCTGGTGGGGCAATCCCCTGGCCCTGGTCGAGCGCCTGCAGGGCGCGGCCCAGGAGCGCGAGGCGGTCAACCGGGCGCGCGACATCAGCTTCGCGCTGGACCAGCTGCTGCAGGGCGAGCGCGGCGCGGCGGTCGATGCGGCGCGCATCGTCGCGGCCGGCCATTCCTACGGCGCGAACACCAGCCTGCTGCTATCGGGGGCGCGCGTGGCGCGCCAGGGCCAGGCCCTGGATCTGCGCGACCCGCGCATCAAGGCCGCCATCATCATCTCGGCCCCGCCCTTCTACGGCGAGGGCGACCCCGCGCCCATCCTGCGGCCCATCGCGATCCCGACCCTGCACATCACCGCCACCGAGGACGTGATCCGCATCCCCGGCTACTACTCCGCGGCCAGCGACCGTCAGGCCGTGTTCGAGGCCACCGGCAGCCCGGCCAAGGCCCTGGCGGTGTTCAGCGGCGGCTCGCACAGCATCTTCACCGACCGCGCCGGCACCGGCGGCGCCGAGCTGAACCCGCGCGTCAAGGCCGCCACCCGCGAGCTGACCCTGGCCTTTCTCGAGCAGGTGCTGGGCGGCCGCGGCGACGCCGCCGCCCTGCAGCACTGGAGCGAGCGCTACCGCGGGCTGCTGGCGCGCTGGGTGCAGCCGGCCCCCTGAGGGCCTGCTTCCCGACCGCTCAGACCACCGCGCGGCTCTTCACCACCGCATAGCGCTCCAGCGTGCGCTGGCGCGCCTGGTCGTGCTGGACCAGGGGCGGCGGGTAGTCCGGTGCGGCGGCCAGCGGCCCGGCCTGCCAGGGGGCATGGACCAGCTTGGCCGGCAGCGCCGCCAGCTGGGGCAGGTAGCGCTTGATGAACCTGCCCTCGGGGTCGAATTTCTCGCTCTGGCTGATGGGGTTGAAGATGCGGAAATAGGGCTGGGCGTCGCAGCCGCTGGAGGCCGCCCATTGCCAGCCGCCATTGTTGGCGGCGAGATCGAAATCCAGCAGCCGCTCGGCGAAATAGCGCTCGCCCCAGCGCCAATCGATCCCCAGGTCCTTGATCAGGAAGCTGGCGGTCACCATGCGCAGGCGGTTGTGCATATAGCCCGTGGTGTTGAGCTGCAGCATTGCCGCGTCGACCAGCGGGTAGCCGGTGCGGCCCTGGCACCAGGCCTCGAACAGGCGCTCGGCCGCGGGGCCGGCCTCCCAGACGATCCTGTCGTACTCGGGCCGGAAGGCGCTCGCCATCGCATGGGGGTGGTGGTGCATCACCTGGTGGTAGAAGTCGCGCCAGATCAGCTCGGAGAGCCAGACCTCGGCGCCGCGCTCGCCGGCCTGGGCGCGCTGCCAGGCCTCGCGCGCCAGCCGGCGGATCGAGACGGTGCCGAAACGCAGGTGCACGCTGAGGTAGCTGGGGCCCTTGACGGCGGGGAAGTCGCGCGTCTGGTCGTAGCGCTCGATGCGCTGCAGGAAGTCCTCCAGCAGCGTTTCAGCCTGATCGGCCGCCAGCGTCGCGGCCAGGCCCGCGGGCTCGAAGCCGAGCTCGGCCAGGGCCGGCACGCCGCGCGCCAGCGGGCTGGCCGCCAGCGCGCCGGCATGGGAGCGCACCGGGTAGGCCTTCAGGTAGAAGGGCTCGAGCTTCTTCAGCCAGGCGTTCTTGTAGGGCGTGAACACGGCATAGGGCTTGCCGGTGGCGGTCAGCAGCTCGCTGCGCTCGAAGATCACATGGTCCTTGAAGCTGCGGAACTGTGCGCCGAAGCTGGCCAGGCGCTCGGCCACCCGGGCGTCGCGCACCAGGGCCTGGGGCTCGTCGTCGTGGTTGGCGAACACGGCCTGGGCGCCCAGTTCGGCGGCCAGCTGGGGGATCAGCTCGGCGGCCCGGCCATGGCGCACGATCAGGGCGCCGCCCAGGGCGCGCAGCTCCGCATCCAGCCCCTGCAGGGCCTGCAGAATGAACTCGACGCGGCGGTCGGCGCGGGGCAGGGCGTCGAGGATGTCGCGGTCCAGCACGAAG
>Ga0255338_1002268_pt1 | contig 29316 bp, 33 predicted proteins | sample MeOH1_35cm_T4_19_FD_203715 | JGI IMG/M metagenome (GOLD analysis project Ga0255338, IMG submission 203715) | Sandy soil microbial communities from University of British Columbia, Vancouver, Canada - MeOH1_35cm_T4_195 | ecosystem: Engineered > Artificial ecosystem > Sand microcosm > Unclassified ... | reverse complement strand
GTGTATTACTAACCTGGGATTTCCAGCTTTTTGTGCCAATTTGGAGGTGAAAAACAATATGGAAAATGGGATTCTCGGCTGTTCTTACCTACTGCGGCCATTTCTTTCCAGGCCTAAGCGCTGGGGAATTTTTCTCTCTGTCCTGGCTCTGGTGTTGAGTATGGGTTCTGTTACCCTGGCCGGTAATCCTCATAGTTTTACGGATAATACATCTGCCTGCGCTCAGTGCCATTCAACTCACGCCGGACAAGCAGCAAGTCTGATCATTGTTTCTGCCGCTTACTCCAGCGCGTATGCACCGAATCCGAACATGACCTATAAGCTATGTGTGTACTGCCATCAGGGAACTGTACCACAAAGTAAATATGATGTTGTTGATGGCCAGATTATAACTGGTGATGCCTCAAACAATGTGTGGGCTGCTAGCGGTGGCGGTGTAGAGAAAATACCCAAAACCGAAGGACCCGCTTCTTCAATTCCCGCAGCAGATATTGTTCCTGTAACTTCCATGCACAATGTGTATGAACCAGACCAAACCAAGGTTTCGCTCCCTGGAAACAACCAAGACGCAAATGCAAAAATCGAATTGTTTTGTTCCAACTGCCATAACCCGCATGGGACCTCAAACAGCCGAATGCTAAGATCAAAGTTCACGCGGCTGAATACCGACAATGGCACATGGACTACAATAAATGTTACGGGAGTAACGATTACCTTGACAAATCCCCTTGGAAACGAAGTGCCTGCATACAATAACGCTATTAGTGATTTCTGTGCGGCCTGTCATGTAGATTACCTGGCAAGTACTTCCGGAAGTGGCAGTCTAACAAGCGGAACGTATGACAGCAAATATCGACATCGGGTTGCAAAATCCGGTGTGAGCAGTCCGATTTCAGCTGCCTCTGGCTTTGATGCGGCGAAACTTGTTCTGCCAACCAGTACGGATGGAGACTTGATCTGTACCACATGCCATAACGCTCACGGTACGGCAAGTGTTGTTTCTTCCGGATCATCATCCCTGCTGAAAATGGATGAGCGCGGAATATGTCAAAACTGCCATAACAAATCCAAGAATGATACTGTTCCTACTTTCGCCGACCGTGATGCAGGCCTTGCGGGTATTCAGGCAACACTGGTGGATCCAACCCATGTTCTGGTGAGCTTTTCTGCTTATGTTCAGAAAACGGCGGCTGAAACAGCTTCAAACTATAGTATTACGGGACCAGCCGGGGTTTCCCTTAACAGTGCTGCTCTTCAGCCTGATGGTAAGACGGTTATGCTTACCACCTCAAGTGCGATTACTGCTATTGGGCTTTACACTGTTAAGGTTATAACTTCCAACATTCTTGATACGAACGGCAACGCTACTGTGGCCAATGGTCCGCAGGCAGTTTTCGAAAAACAATAAAGATCTAATATTAATAGACAGCACCTGTCATTGCCCTCCCTGCGAGCTAAGTGATAAAATATTAAACAAAAAGGACGCAGCCTGTTAAACTTCAGGCTGTGTCCTTTTTATAGATGCCCTGATTTAGCAGTGACTGGGTGTAAATTACCGGTAAAAAGGCGGATGCGGGTTACAACTAGCTGGAAAAAAATGGTATAATACTTCTTAAAAAGGAGGTTGTACTGTGAAAATTTCATGCCGAAGAAACCTCACGTTAGGACTGGTAGGTGTATTGATATTGGGCTTAAGCGCTGGTGGATGTGGGCAAAGCCTATCGCTAAAGGCGCCTACAACTGCATCACAGAATGACGGTAAGACCCAGACTGTTTCAGTTTCGCAACCGCTAAACGAGGTGCTTAAACCGACTAATAAGACAGCCGATAAGGCAACCACCCAAGGATCTTTGGCTTATAATGAAGCTGCAAATTCAACCGAATCCGCCAGTTCCCAGAGTGACTCCGGTCAGGGTCAGGAAACCGGCAAGAGTAAGAGCGGGACTACGGCAGCAAAGGCCAAGCAGTATCCAACACAAACGTCGGGCAAAGCGACCCTCCTGACAAAGTCCAAGTTTAATCAACTTGTGTACGGGTCAAGCTTTAAGCAGGTGGTAGCCAGCATTGGTAGTCCTGCGCTTATTGTGGAGGAAGAAGGAGACAAGAACGGCACGAACTATACGGTTACTTATCAGTATAAAGGGAATGGAGGAACTGGATCACAAGCGATTGTTGAGTTTCAGGGAGACAAACTGGTACATAAGGTGGCTTTTGGCCTAAAGTAAGCATTAAAGGGTCTATAGGCGGCTTGGAAAGTGAAACTGTGTAAACAACGAAGACTTCGGCAGAGGGGTCTTCGTTGTCTGCTTTTTAAACCCAAACACTACGGGCACATTTGCCATATTATAAGGCATAACGGTGAAGGGGTTGGTTAATGTGGGTGGTGCAAACAAGATAAATTGGTCTGGTATTGAAAAGGATCTGTTGCAGGAGTATGGACTTTCGAATTTGAGAATTAAAGGGGAATATCGCTCCGTGTTGCAGCTTGGATCAAATTCTGGGGACTTTGCCCTAAAATGTATCGCATTAAAGCAAAAAAATTTACAGTTCTTGCTTGAGGTGCTTGGTTTTCTTAAACTCAGAGGATTTACCAACTTCCAAGCTCTTGTGCCTACTCTAAGCGGGCAGTATTGGATTTCAGAAAAGGCTGGAACTTATATTCTCGCAAAGTGGATTGAAGGCCGGGAGAGCAATCTCTCCGATAGCAGAGATCTTGGTATCTATGCACGAACGTTAGGACAGCTGCATAGATTGACTGCAGGTTTCCGTCCTGTAGGAAATCCCTGGGAGGAGCGCTGGTCTGCAAAGCTGTTGGAATTGGTAAATATCTCTGAAGATATTTCCTGTCCTGAACGGATCAAAAAGCTCATTCCTGCGGTGATCAATTCGGGGGACAAAGCCTTGAGCTTACTGAAGAACCCGGAGGTGGCCAGGAGCCTTTCCCAACCTGCGGTGGTTTGCCACCATGATCTTACCTATAGAAATTTCATAATCACTCCGAACAACGAGGGTTTTTTTATCGACTTTGACTATGCGAAGGCTGACGTGGCGTTGCGGGACCTGGCTCAGTTTTTGGCAAAAGTAATCAAGGACAACAACTCAGAGACGGCCGTACATATACTTTCTGTCTACGCCGAGGAAAGGCCACTCTCAAATGGTGATATTGGTGCAATGCTGGCCTTTCTTTACTTTCCCCGCTCTTTATGGGGTTTTGGAGAACGAATTAGGAACGTTACAGGTCGAAAGGCCTATGAGGAGGCAGTAAGCAAGGTTGAAAAGCGTTTGGCACGGCAGGACTCACTCGACAATCTTTGTTCTAAGCTGGGTTTTTAACGCTTGATCCTTTCCGGTTATGTTAACGCCAAAAAAAAGCTAATACTGATAGATGACACTTCACCCCTTTCCAGCATAAATTGCTGATACCGATGTAGAACCGGGGGGGGAGTTGCATGCATTTAGTATCCAGCCTGTTTTTTGGTTTAGCAGCAAATCTGGACAACTTTGGGATAGGTATTAGTTATGGAGCCAGAAAGATTCGCATTCCTCTTGTATCGAATTTCTTTATAGCACTGATGTCCGGTGCTGTTACCCTTGTGGCTGTGCAAGCAGGACAGCTACTTGGTCATTTTCTGAGCTGGGCCAATACCATAGGCGCCTTGCTTTTGATTGGAATCGGGATTTGGGTGTCCGTACATAAGGCTGCCGTTCCCGCTGGCGAACTACCCAAAGGGATACCGGCGATGAAAACTTATAGTATCCCCTTAAAGCCTTATCCTCTGGTGTTGCAGATAATTAAAGCGCCTTCTCAAGCAGATCTGGATTCTAATGGTCTGATTTCGCTTAGGGAAGCAAGCGTACTCGGATTGTCTCTTTCCTTAAACTGTGTTGCCACTGGAATAGGGGCTGGGATGACAGGTTTATCTCCGGTACCGGTGGCCCTGTCCGTATTCTTGTTCAGCTTAGTTACGATTAGTGCAGGCTATCTAGCAGGCTGGAAGACATTTTCGCAGCGCTTCGAGCGTTTGGCCCAGGTTTTGTCCGGTTTGCTGTTGGTACTGATCGGGATATATGAACTGCTAAATTAACTGGAGTTATCAGTTGAAGGAGAATTGCTATTATTTAATCAAATAGGCATTACCGCCTAAGGCTTTAACATCTTTTTTGATTTGGGCAGCTCGTCCTGAAATTGTTAAGGGCGTTTCCTCGTGGCGATCTGCTATTCAACAATTAAAGGATGCTGGTCCATGATGGAAGCTATGGGCCGATTTTCATAAAGTGATACCCCAAAACGCCAATTTACTGACTTTACTTAAATAACTTAGCCACAACTTAACAAATACTAGTGGTGGTAAGAAAAACAAAAATAAAAACAAAAAAAGCCCCCGCATGGGGGACTGAAATCTTATCTCAGGAAAGTATATACTCGGCGCGCATTTCTTGCTTCACAGGGAAAACCGGTACCCAATTCCCCTTACAGTCGTTATGCTTTTGCCCATTCCCTGCAATTTCTGGCGCAAATTGCTCACGTGCACATCCACAGTACGGGTGTCCCAGGCGTTATCATAACCCCAGACCTTTTGCAGAAGATGTTCCCTGCTGAAAATCTGATTTGGGTGGGACAGAAAGATTTCGAGAATCTCGAACTCCTTGACAGTAAGGGTGAGAGGCTTTCCCGCCAGGGTTGCGACATAGTCTCCTGGCCAAATTTCCAAATCACCGAAGGCAAGCTTGGTCTTTGGTTCTATACTGGAGGAGATTCTTTGGTGTTCGCGTAATCTGGCCCTGATCCGGGCAATCAGTTCTTTCGGGCTAAAGGGCTTAATCATATAGTCATCTGCCCCAAGTTCAAGCCCGATTACTTTATCAGTTACTTCATTGCGGGCACTAAGAATTATTATTGGCATTCTTGTGGTTCTGTGATTCGAACGCAGAGCCTTACAAACTTCGTACCCATCAAGCACAGGCAGCATCAGGTCCAGGATAATGATGTCAGGATTCGCGCTGCGGGCAGTATCGAGTCCAGTTAACCCATCTGCAGCCAACAGAACTTCGAACCCCTCTCTTTTCAGGTTGAAACTTATTAACTCCTGAATTACTATATCGTCCTCGATGATTAATACCTTTGGCACGTTACTACCTCCTGTTTTGGAGTGAACAGCACGGTTTAGATAGGCAAACCTCACCAGCCAATTTTAATACTAACGCACCTATGTTAAGCCAACATGAACTTAATGTAAAAACAATGTAAAATTTTGCGCTGCTAAAGTCAAGAACTTTCCTAGGAATCTTCCCTGGCCGATACCCTTGCGGTTTTAAATTTAAGCTCCACCATACAGCGGCCTTCTTTCTTAACACAATCTTTACATTGCTTTAACGCCTAATTTACAGAAGTAAGTTAGAATTAATTGCACTATGCTACTTTTGACTTTTATGGATTTATGGAGGTGTAGTCTTTGCCTCGCAACAGATCCCTGGTGTATTTTAATGACCGGCTGGTTCGTTATTTATTTGCAGCCAGTGCGGTTTTAGTTTCCTTGGTAATCCTTTCAATTGTCTGGTTTGTAGGCAGCCAAGGCCTGGCCACCTTTCGGGATGCAAGTTTTATAGAATTCTTCACCAGCAGCAAGTGGAGCCCCGATTCAGGCCATTACGGAGTGCTTACCTTTATCGCAGGTTCCCTGGGGACAACCTTCATTGCTGTTCTACTCGGCGGGACCTTGGGACTAGCAGGGGCTGTATTTCTGGCCAAGGTCGCGCCAGAGTGGATGCGAAATTTGATGCGCCCTGCAACGGAACTTTTTGCCGGAATTCCGTCCGTAGTTTACGGTTACGTAGGGATTACAGTAATCGTGGATTTGATTCGCAGGACTACGGGATCACCCACCGGGTATGGACTGCTGGCCGGTGGTCTTGTGCTTTCTATCATGATTCTGCCTACTGTCATCAGTATCTCGGAGGATACCTTGCGCGCTTTGCCAGACACCTATGAGGAGGCTTCATTGGCCCTGGGGGCTACCAGATGGCAAACCATCTGGCGCGTGCTGGTCCCGGCTGCCAGTCCCGGTATACTTACGGCAGTGATTCTCTCAATCGGTAGAGCGATTGGCGAAACGATGGCGGTGCAAATGGTGATCGGCAACTCGCCATTATTTCCGAAATCCCTAGTTAATCCTACAGCCACGTTGACCAGCAACATCGTCATGGAAATGGGAAATACTCCTTTTGGCTCCACCTGGAATAATGCCCTGTTTATGATGTCCTTACTTCTGCTCCTGATTTCTCTTGCGCTGATTGTCCTGGTTAGATTTACTGTGCGGAAGGGGGCTGTTCAGTGAAGGCTCAGACGAGTGACAGATTGGCTACCTCTGTGCTTTGGGTGGGAGCTTTATCAATCATAGCTTTATTAGCATGGTTCCTGGTTTACATATTAGGCAGGGGGCTGCCTTACATCAATAAAGAATTCTTCACCGGACCCGCCGGGGTGGGTGGACAGCTGTTTAACTCCTTTTACATTTTGGTTCTTTCCTTGGTCTTTTCCTTACCAATAGGGGTAGGGGCAGGCATCTACCTTGCCGAGTATGCGCCGCAAAATAAACTCACAGAGTTGGTGCGCTTAAGCACTGAAAGCCTGGCCACCGTTCCGTCCATAGTTTTTGGCTTGTTTGGCATGATTATTTTCGTAAATATGTTAGGTCTGGGGTTTACCATTCTTGGCGGATCCGCGACTTTGGCCTTGCTCAATCTACCTGTTTTGGTAAGAACTACGGAAGAGTCTCTGCGAGCTGTTCCCGGGAGCTACCGGGAAGCAAGTTTGGCTTTGGGGGCTACCATGTGGCAAACCTTGCGCAAGGTAGTTTTTCCTACCGCATTACCGGGGTTGGTTACCGGAATCACGCTGGTTGCCGGGCGAGCCTTAGGGGAGACTGCAATTTTGATTTTTACGGCCGGGATGAATGTTTCCAGGCACTTGTTTGATTTTAACCCTACCGCAGCAGGGGAAACCCTGGCCGTTCATTTGTTTGCCTTGAAGGCTAATCCGCTGCCGGGCACGAATGCTGATCAGATAGCGGACGGCACAGCCGCCTTGCTGATTGTCATGGTTCTGGTCTTTAATCTGGTGCTCGCCTTACCCGCCAAATGGCTTCAGCGCCGTTTAATCGGAAAACAGTAGTGAGGAGAAGTGACATGGGGAATAAGATCGCCGTCAAAGATCTGGATCTGTTTTATGGGGACAATCAAGCCCTTAAAGCTGTAAATCTGGAAATGGCAGAAACAACCGTGACTGCATTGATTGGACCATCTGGCTGCGGTAAGTCTACATTTTTACGCGCCTTAAATAGGATGCATGACCTGCTGCCTAATGTTAGAGTAATGGGTGAGGTAACAATTGACGGACAGAATATTTACGCGGTGGATACCGATGTGGTATTATTGCGAAAAAGGGTAGGCATGGTATTTCAAAGGCCAAACCCTTTCCCTAAGTCTGTGTTTGAGAATGTGGCCTACGGCCCTAGGATTCACGGGGAAACCAACAAGAACAAGCTGAATGAGATCGTGGAAAGCAGTCTGCGAGGAGCAGCACTGTGGGAAGAGGTAAAAGACCGCCTGCACAAGTCCGCAATGGGTCTTTCCGGCGGGCAGCAGCAGAGATTGTGTATTGCACGACTTCTGGCGGTAGAGCCGGAAGTTCTGCTAATGGATGAGCCCACCTCAGCACTGGACCCAATTTCTACAATGAAAATAGAGGAACTCATCGCACAATTGAAAGAGAAGTATGCTATAGTAATTGTTACGCATAATATGCATCAAGCGTCGCGGGTCTCGGACCGAACGGGTTTCTTTCTGCATGGGGAGTTGGTCGAGGCGGATGATACCGGGATGTTATTTACGCGGCCGGCAAACAAGAAGACAGAGGATTATATTTCCGGGCGCTTTGGATAATGGGGAGGTTTTTTTGTGACTACTCGACATCAGTTTGACCAGGCATTAGCAGAATTAAGCGGAAAGATAACTCAATTGGGGAATATTGTTCAAGGACGGATTTCCCTGGCCATGGAATCGATGCTGCAGCAGAATTTGGAAAAGGCAAATGACGTAATAGTTGGGGATATTGAAGTTAACGACCTTCAGGCGGACATTGAGGAACAATGCATGCTGCTGATCGCAACCCAGCAGCCCTTTGCCCGGGACTTGCGCAAGATTGTTGCAGGGTTTAAGATTTCGATTAGTTTAGAGCGTATTGGAGACCTGGCAGCTGATGTGGCAAAAAGCACCCTGCGCATAGGGGATACCCAGCTGATTAAACCCTTAATCGATCTTCCCAGAATGGCCGAGCTTGTCCGCACCATGATCGATAAAGGGATTAAGGCTTGTATTGACGAGGACGATGCTGCTGCAAGGGAGATGGCCAAAATGGACGATAAAGTCGACCACTTGCACAATCAAATCTTTCGCGAACTGCTACTCCTTATGATTGAAAACCCAAAAACTATCACGCAAGCAACTCATTTAATGTTTACCTCCCGTTTCTTTGAACGCATGGGAGATTATTGCACGAATATCGCGGAAGAGGTTGTTTACCTTGTAAACGGAAACCGGACAGATTTAAATGAATAGTATAACTGCAACAGAGAACCATAGTAATCCAAGGAGGGTTCTATAAAATGCTCACATTTGAGAGGCTTGTTAAGGCGGCAGATTCTGACCATGGTATATATGTGTTTGTCGATGAGGAAAAGGGCCATACTGTTTACTATGTTCCCAGCGGTTCTGTTAGCGTGATTGAAGCGGAGAAAAGCTCCAAGGGGAAAGACAGGGTAGCGGGTTTTTTAGCAGATAATAACTGTGCTAACTGTAGCGGGTGCTAGTCCATTTCCTGTGAAATGCAAACGCCACCTAAAAATTAATGGAGAAAAGAGCAGGTCGCAATGTTGCCCTGCTCTTTTCTCCATATGTTATAACATAGAAAAAGACTTGCAGCTTTTCGTCTTTGAAAAAGTTGCGTTGATTTGTTAATCCATAAGGGGAGTCGAAATGGTGCTCGAGCAGCCTACTATATGGTTAGCGTTTTTAGCGGGGCTGTTATCCTTTCTTTCACCATGTTGTTTACCTTTGTACCCAGCCTATATTTCATATATATCCGGGGTCACTTTCGCTGAGGCTGGGCAAGCAACCCTTAGTCGGCGGCTTAAAGCGCTGTCTCACACCTTTTTCTTCGTGGTAAGCTTTTCCCTGGTGTTTTTTGCCTGGGTCTCTCGGCCTCGTTTATCGGTCACTTGTTTGTAGCTTACCGTAACGAAATTAGAATTGTGGGCGGGGCTATAATTGTCTTTTTGGGGCTGGCACTCAGTCAATTGATTAGTCCCGAGTGGCTGATGAAGGAGAAAAAATGGGAGTATCAGCTTACTCAGTCGGGGTACCTGAGTTCAGTTATTGTTGGTATTAGTTTTGCTGCTGGTTGGACTCCGTGCATAGGGCCTATCTTAGGATCAGTTCTGGGTCTTTTTACAAGGGAAATACAAGCCTGCCTATCCTTGCCGGCCTGGCATCCTCACCGATGCCGTAAAGAAAAGGGCGGGAACGGAATGTTTGAGAAATACGGATCTGTTTTACTATATTAAATGCAATCCGGGAATTCTTATGGTATAATCACACGCAGAATCAACAAAAAAGGAGTGAACGGCTTTCGAGCCAATATTAAAGATGCTAACAGGTAAACAAAAGGGATTTTTACGCAGTTTGGGGCACAGCCTTGATCCTATCATACAGCTGGGTAAAGGCGGGGTCGGAGAGAATCTTCTGAAGCAGGTGGAGGATGCTCTGGAAGCGCGGGAATTGATCAAGGGGCGAGTCTTAAACAACTGTCTGGAGGAGCCGGCAGAAATAGCAGCGGAGTTAGCCGCTTCATCCGGTGCAGAGCTGGTTCAGGTGATTGGCCGCAACTTTCTCCTCTACCGCAGGGCGAAAGAAAAGCCCGTGATAGAACTGCCATAGGCTGTGCGGGCAAGCACTGCTCAAATCGAACTTCGACATCGAACCTCGAAAAGGGGGAGGAGTCATGAAACGGATAGGGATAATTGGCGGAACGTTTGATCCCATCCATTTGGGGCACCTCGCCGCAGCTGAAGCCGCAAGGAGGGGCTTTTCCCTGGATAGGGTGATCTTTGTTCCTGCCGGAAATCCGCCGCATAAATCCGGTGCGATCTCGCCTGCAACTCAGAGACTGGAGATGGTGAGAACTGCCACAGCGGACAACCCTTATTTTGAGGTTTCGGATTATGAGGTTCTTAAAAAGGGGAAGTCCTATACTATAGAAACCATAGAATATTTTAGAAAGTTGACTAAGGCTGACTGGGAAATTTTCTTCATAACAGGTTCGGACGCTATTGTGGAGATCTTGACCTGGAAGAATATTTCCCGCTTGATCCAACTCTGCGAGTTTATTGCGGTAGCTCGTCCCGGACATGTGGATTTACAAGGGATCTCCAATCTTCCACAATTTGTGCGGGAGAGGGTTTACGGGCTGGAAGTTCCCGGTCTTTCGATTTCTTCTACCGAGATCAGGAATAATATCAGACAGGGAAAAAGCATTAAAGAATTGGCCTCGCCCTGTGTTGCAGATTATATCCAGGCTAATGGATTATACCTTGACCAGTGAATGCGTTTTTAGCTTAAGAGCTAATGTTTTTGACTGGTATATTAGACTTTTAAATGCACATACTAAATTCGAAACAGTAACAAGCTCAAAAGAGGTGAAAAGACTATGGTACGAACTCTATACGTAGGAAACCTTCCCTGGACAGCTAAACCGGAAGATATCACCAGCTTTTTCAGCAATTACGGAGAAGTAATCAGCAGCAGGATTATTACTGACCGCGAAACCGGGCGCTCCCGAGGCTTTGGCTTTGTCGAGGTGGCAGACTCTGATGCAGACAAAATAGTTGAAGCTCTGAATGGTGCTGACATGGAAGGACGAGCTTTGACAGTAAATGAGGCAAAACCAAAACAAATGTAAAAAAACTTCATAAACCCGTCTTTACAAAAACCGGGTTTTACCATAAGGTTATATTAGTACCTTAGTAAGGGAGTTGGCAGGCGCAGGGGCACTGTCAACTTTTCATTTGGAGGACTCTGTGGATAAACTTATGGAGCTTGTGGCAGCGAAGTTAAGCCCAAGGCGCTTCCGACATTCAACCGGGGTAGCGCAGGTTGCAGTGGAGTTGGCAGAAAAGAACGGATTATCACCGCACAAGGCTTTTGCTGCAGGGATGGTCCACGATTATGCCCGTGAGCTACAGGTGGAACAGCTTGAAGGTCTGGCCCGTAAATTGGGAGTAGAAGATGAAATATCCCTCAACCAGCCAGAACTGCTGCATGCACCGGTTGGAGCCTACCTGATTAAAGAGGAATTGGGCATAGATGATCCGGAAATTATTCAGGCAGTCTCTTCACATACCTTGGGTAGAAGGAAAATGGGTCGACTTGAGCAAATAATATACTTGGCAGATATGATAGAACCTCACCGGGTCTATCCGGGGGTTGAGGATTTACGGCAAATCGCCAGAGTTGGCTTGCAGCAGGGAATTCTGGGGGCTCTGGATCACACAATCAAGTACTTGGTGGAAATAGGCAAACCCATTCATATTCGAACTCTGGAAGCGAGAAACTATTTAATAATGGGGGGTAAAAGTGTTTGATTAAGTCCGAGCAATTGAAAGCAGCACTTCACGCAGTGGAGGAAAAAAAGGCTAGAGATGTCCTGCTCCTGGATTTACAGGGAATTTCCGTAGTAACAGACTTCTTTTTGATTGTTACCGGTAATTCCTCAACTCAGGTAAAAGCTATTTCGGAGCACCTTGAGGAGAAATTGCCTGCCCATGGGATACAAGTACTACGGGTGGAAGGCTTGAAGGAAGCCAAATGGGTGCTGCTGGATTGCGGGGATCTGATAGTCCATGTCATGCAGGATGAAGAGCGCCGGTTTTATAACCTGGAGCGTCTCTGGGGTGATGCCCAGGTAGTGCACCTCTAATGTACCGGAGTCTGGCGTCTGTTTATGACCGGTTGTCCACTGTAGATTATACCCTTTGGGCGGATTTCCTCGAGGGTATATTTGATGCATCCGGTCAAAGGGTGAACAAGGTTTTTGACCTGGCCTGCGGTACGGGGAGCATGTCTCTGGAACTGGCTAGGCGAGGATACCAGGTGGTTGGTGCAGATTTATCTGCTGAGATGCTTTCTGTCGCCGAAAACAAGCTGAGGCCCTTTCGAGTACCATTGTTTAAGGCGGATATGCGGAATTTACCAGCTGTGGGAGAGTTTGATGCAGTGATCTGTCTCTGCGACAGTTTCAATTATTTAAGAGAGCTTAGTGACCTGGCAAAGGTACTTTTGGAAATAAAGCGTATGTCTCCAAAAATGTTAGTATTTGATCTGAATACCCCGTACTATCTAAAAGAAATACTTGGCAATAATACTTTTACCCATAATGATGAAGAAACAGCCTATATTTGGCATAATAGCTTCAGCCGCAAAACCGGTCTGTGTAAAATGGAGATTACCTTTTTTGCTGCTCAAGGGAGAAATTCCTGGGCCCGGTTTGATGAGGTGCATGTGGAGAAGCCTTACCCTTTGGAGTTGGTGAAGGATCTACTTGGACAGGCAGGCTGGAAACTGCTGCAGGTTTACGATGGTTACTGCGGAAAGCCGGCACGGGAGGAGTCCTGGCGCTGGTTATTTGTGGCAGAGAACCGCTAGAATACGGTTTTTTAACGTTTTAATTGGAGGAATCTGTATGGAAGAGCGTTACAGCTTTGAAAAGTTGGAGTCAAAATGGCAGCAAAGATGGGAAGAAACGCGGCCCTACGCTTCAACAGTTGATCCTGACAAACCAAAATATTATGCTTTGGCTATGTTTCCTTACCCCTCAGGTAATCTGCATATGGGACACGTGCGCAACTACTCTATTGTCGATGTACTGGCCCGGTTTAAGCGCATGCAGGGCTTTAATGTTATTCACCCCATGGGCTGGGATTCCTTTGGTCTGCCTGCCGAAAATGCAGCGATCAAAAACCAGATTCATCCTGCGGAGTGGACTTGGGACAATATCACCAATATGAGAGGGCAGCTCAAGGAAATGGGCATCTCCTACGACTGGGAACGGGAAGTAGCTTCCTGTCACCCGGACTACTATAAGTGGACGCAGTGGCTGTTCCTGGAGTTCTACAAACATGGGTTGGTCTATCGCAAAAAGGCTGCAGTTAACTGGTGCCCGTCCTGCGCCACAGTTTTGGCTAACGAGCAGGTGGTGGAAGGTGCCTGTGAACGCTGTGATACCCCTGTAACCAAAAAGGATCTCGCCCAGTGGTTTTTTAAGATCACGGACTATGCTGAAGTTCTTCTGGACGATCTAACCAAGCTGTCCGGCTGGCCGGAGAAGGTCAAAACCATGCAGCGCAACTGGATTGGCCGCAGTGAAGGGGTAGAGCTGCGCTTTCAGTTGGAGGGTTCCCCGGAGGATATCACGGTTTATACCACCCGCCATGATACAATCTTTGGGGTGAGCTACCTAGTACTGGCCCCGGAACATCCCTTGGTGGCGAAATTGACGGAGGGAACGGGCTACGAAGAGCCTGTTAAGGAATTCGTGGAGAAGACGAACGGGTTAAATGAAATTGCCCGCACCTCTTCCGAGACTGAAAAGGAGGGGCTGTTTACCGGGACGTACTGTATAAATCCCCTGACAGGGCAGAAGGTGCCGATCTGGATTGCTAACTATGTTCTGATGGATTACGGCACAGGGGCTGTTATGGGTGTGCCTGCCCATGATGAACGGGACTTTGCCTTTGCCAGAAAATACAATCTGCCCATTCGGGTTGTAATCAGCCCAAAAGATCAGGACCTTGATCCTGAGACTATGACAGATGCTTACCATGATCCTGGTATTATGGTCAACTCAGGTCAGTTTAACGGGCTGGAAAACGAGTTTGCCATGGAGAAAATTGCGGATTACATCGAGGCTCAGGGGTATGGAGTCAGGAAGATAAATTACCGCTTGAGAGACTGGCTGATTTCGCGCCAGCGCTATTGGGGTGCTCCTATTCCCATGGTTTATTGCGAAAAGTGCGGTGAACAGCCTGTTACAGAAAGGGAGCTGCCCGTAATGCTGCCCACCGATGTGGAATTCCGCCCTGCCGGTGAGTCCCCGCTGAAAACTTCGCCCAGCTTTATGGAGACACAATGCCCATGCTGCGGCGGAAAGGCAGTCAGGGAAACGGATACCATGGACACCTTTGTATGTTCGTCCTGGTATTTCCTGCGCTTCTGCAGCCCAAAATCAACTGAAAAAGCGTTTGAGTCCGAAGATGTGGATTATTGGATGCCTGTGGATCAGTATGTGGGTGGGGTGGAACATGCTATTCTGCACCTGCTCTACTCCCGCTTCTTTACCAAAGCTTTGCGTGATTTTGGCTACCTTAAATTCGATGAACCCTTCACCAATCTGCTCACTCAGGGCATGGTCTGCATGAATGGCTGCAAAATGTCCAAGTCAAAAGGCAATGTGGTAAGCCCGGAGGAGATCATCAAGAAGTTTGGTGCGGATACAGCTCGGGTGTTCATTCTATTTGCAGCACCGCCGGAGAAGGATTTGGAGTGGAGTGAGCAGGGGGTTGAGGGCTCTTATCGTTTCCTTAATCGGGTTTGGCGCCTGGTAAACCACTATCTTGAGATCGTTCGGGCTCCCGCCTCGGATCCTGGGGCTTTGGATGATGCCGCGCGCAGTTTGAGGCGCGTAACGCATGTGACGATCAAACGGGTGACCGAGGACGTTTCCAACCGCTTTAATTTCAACACTGCCATCAGCGCAATCATGGAGCTGGTAAATGCTTGCTACTCCTATCGTGAGCAGTCTGAGCAAAATTCAGCCGTGATTAAAGAAGCGATTCAGGCGCTGGTGATCTTACTTGCTCCTTTTGCCCCCCATATCACGGAAGAATTGTGGGAGGAGATGGGGAATAAGGACAGTGTGCATTTACAGCCGTATCCTCAGGTTGATCCTGCTGCTTTGGTATTAGATGAGATCACTGTAGTAATCCAGGTAAATGGCAAAGTGCGTGACCGGCTTGAGGTTCCTGCGGGGTTAGAGGCCCGGGCTTTGGAGGAAAAGGCTCTGGCTGAACCAAGGATTCGGCAAGTCCTTGAGGGCAAACAGGTTGTAAAGGTTATCAGTGTGCCGGACAAGCTTGTAAACATAGTGGTGAAATAAAGAAAGCCCCTCAGCAGAGGGGCTTTCTGGTAAGGCGGATTGGAAAATGGAGTACAGCATTTTTGAGACTGAAAAGGGCTGGGCGGGGATCTCCTTTTCCGAAGCGGGGCTTTGCCGGCTGGTGTTCCCGGATCCTGACCGCGGGCTGATCGAGCAAGAGCTGGGTGTGAGAGGGGGCTGGACGGAAGTTGCGGAGAGTTCCTATTCAAAAGAACTTAAGCGCTACTTCGCCGGAGAGAAGGTAGCTTTGCAGTTTCCTGTGGATTGGTCCTGGGCCACACCTTTTCAAAAGGAGGTACTGGAGTTAGTCCGGCAGATTCCCTACGGTGAAACTGAAACCTATGGTTCTATCGCTGCCAGAATGGGTAAACCCAAGGCTGCCCGGGCGGTAGGGGGGGCGCTCAGCCGCAATCAGGTTCCCCTGGTAATCCCCTGTCACCGTGTACTTTCGACAGGCAAACTGCTCGGAGGCTTCACCTCGCGCAACGGTATTTCTGATAAGATCACTTTGCTCCAAATGGAAGGTATTCTGATTGTTAAATGAAAATGGTTGGAGGTTTTGCAGATGATTATCAAACTTGACCATGTCGGGATTAAAGTCACAGATCTTTCCAGGTCCCTGAAGTTTTACCAGGACACCCTCGGTTTTACACTTGCTGCACGGGTGCAGCTTTCTCCAGAGGTTGAACTTGCCTTCCTGAAGCTTGAGAGTCAACCGGATATTGAGCTTGAACTGGTTTGCAGCAATGACTTGGTGGACAAGGTGGGAGTGGTTAACCATCTGTCCTTTGAGGTTGAGGACCTTGAGGGAATGCTTAAACGCCTGGAACAGCTTGGTCTGGAGATTGTTGACAGGGAGCCGCGGGTGGTGCCTGGCAAGAAGATCGTCTTCTTTTGGGGTCCGGATGGCGAAAAATTGGAACTAAACCAGAGAACGTGAGCAGACGTTTAATCAGACAGGGTATCGGGACAGCTATACCGGTGGCCCTAGGCTACCTGCCGCTGGGGTTTGCCTTTGGGGTATTGGCTCGTGGGGCAGGACTCGGCATTGCAGAAGTATTGGCTATGTCCACCCTGGTATATGCCGGCTCGGGCCAATTTATTGCGGTAGGGCTGCTGCAGGCCGGGGCAGGGGTTTGGAGTATAGTGATTACCACCTTCCTGGTGAATTTGAGACATCTGTTAATGGGCGCCTCCCTGGTACCGTACCTCAAAGGGATACCGGCAGGGAGGCTTGCGGTTTTGGCCTATGAAATTACGGATGAAAGCTATGCTATGTCCATAGGACATTTCGTCAAAAACGAACCGGAAGAAAAGTTCCTTTGGGGTTTATTTCCCACCTGTCATCTTAGCTGGATTGCCAGCACGGTGTTAGGGGCGTGGGCCGGAAACCTGATCCCTCATCCGGAAAAGTTCGGGTTAGACTATGCCCTTACTGCCATGTTCATCTGCTTGCTCGTGTTTCAACTCAAGGACAAGACGACCTTATTGGCCGCTATTTTGGCTGCAGTCCTGGCCCTGGGGATCTATATGGTCATGCCTGGGCGCTGGAACATTATTATCGCCACATTGGTTGCTGCAGCAGTGGGAGTGGGGGTGGAACAGTGGAAAAAATCTATTTGATCATTCTGGGGATGGCCCTGGTAACCTATCTGCCCAGAATGATTCCTTTAGTGCTGCTCAACCGGGTTGATTTGCCCCCAGTGGTCCTGAATTGGCTTAGGCTTATACCTCCGGCGGTTTTGGGAGCCCTGACTGCCCAAAGTATTTTTCTTCGCCAGGAGGGAATCAGCTTCAGCTGGAGAAATGTCTACTTGCTTGGCGCAATACCCTGCTTTCTGGCAGCTCTAAAGACCAGGAGTCTGATATGGACGTTAATAACCGGGCTGTTAAGCATAATTGTCTTAAATCAATTCAAGCCTATTCTATTTTGACCCTGGCAGCAGCAAGAGACTCAAACCCGCTAACCAAACGGGTTTGAGTCTCTTGTTTATGTCTGGGATGGGCTTTGCTATTTGAGTGGAACTTTAACAGTCGCGGTCATGCCGGACTTTAAAGTCCCACTAGCATCAGTTATAGCAACGTTTATCTTGGTTGAGGTGTGTTTGCTGTCCGAAACAGACTGTTTGTCTTTTGGTGTGTATTCGTGTTTTAAGGCAATGTAACTGACCTTACCGGTTTTGTCCCCGTCCGCGGTTTTCACGCTCAAGCTTTGACCATATTGAATTTTGCCCAAATATTCATCCGGGATATAGGCCAAAACATAGAGGTCATTAGCCACAGCGATATCAGCGAGATTACTGCCTACAGTTACCACATCACCGAGCTGAAAGTTCTTGCTGATTATAATTCCGTCGGCCAAGGCAGTGATGCTGCAATTATCTAAAGCATTCCGGGCCTGATTTAATTGTGCGGTGGATTGGTCCAGATCTGCCTGCGCGGCGGTGATTGCCTGGGTGGTCGCTCCAGTTTGCAGCAAGCTCAACTGGGCGTTCGCAGCATCATAGTTGGCCCGGGCTGCCGCAACCCCTTTATTTGCTGCCGTGATTTGGTCGGACAGCTGGCGCTGGGAAATTCCCAGCTGGTCTTTCAGCGAGGCTAGCTGGGCCGAAGCGGTGTCCAATTTGTACTTGGCCGCAGCCAAGTCTGATTCTGACAGCTTTCCGGCATTGTAGGCTGTTAAGGCATTGTCATATTGAGTTGATAAATAATCATAGGTTAACTGGGCGGCATTCACATTTCCCTGGAATATGGCCACCGCACCTTTGACCTGTTCGATTTGGGCTGCTCCGGAACCTGAGCTTAACTGCTCCAGCTGTGCTTTGGCGGCATTCACCTGAGCCTGGGCCTGGGCCAGCTGCTGGGGTCGGGTTCCCTGCTGTAATTCCTGCAGCTTTGCCTTTTTCATGTTGACCACGGCCTGCAGCTGATCCACTGCGAATTTTTGATTAGTGTTATCGATTACCGCGATGATTTCTCCCTTTTTTACCGGTTCGCCCTGCTGTTTGTTCATTTGGATGATTTTGCCTGGTACGGTACTGATGGAAGACAGTATGTTGTTTTGAATATCCCCTTTTAAGCTTAAAGTGTTGGAGCTGCTGGAGCACCCTGCGCTGAGTACGGCAAGCAATAAAACAACTAACAGTAATCTTTTCACACTATCACTCCCAACGATGATTAATGGTAAAAACTATATTTTACGGTACTTTTTCAGCGCTGCTACATTAGCCAGCATAAAGACCAGACAGCTTACAACCAGCACTGATATGTCAAAGATAATATCATACAAACCCTTGCCGCGCAGCATGACATTTCTCAGAGCATCAGCGATATACCATAAAGGCATAAAACGTCCAACCATTTGCAGCCAAGGCGCCATGGAACTGAGGTCAAACAGTCCGGAAAAGAATACTTGAGGCACCAGGATGATTTGAATGTACTGAATCACCTGAAGCTCAGTGTTGGCAAAAGCCGAGATAAATGTGCCGAGGGAAAGGGCAACCATTGCAGTCAACACAGTAATCAGCATGACCAACAAGAAGGAACCGACCATCATCACGTGTAGAATGTTGATCGAGTACCAGGCGATAAAGGCGGATTGAATAACGGTAAAAAACCCGAAGCCCAGTACATAACCCAGGACGATTTCCCAGCGGCGAATAGGGGTTGAAAGCAGCCTCTCCAGGGTGCCTGACGTACGCTCCCCGAGAAAGGCAACACTGGAAATTAAAAAGACGAAAAAGAACACAAAGAAGCCGATTAGAATCGGGCCAAAGGAGTCAAAGGTTGTCATGTTGTTATAACCAAAGAGATAGGTTACATCTGGCTTCGCTGCCGGACCTACCGGTTGGGAGACACTTTGCACCAGCATCAGAACTGCCTTGTTTTTGCTAGGGTCGCTTCCCTCTAACTGAATATGGGGAACTCCAGCGACAAAGTTGATGCTGGCATCAATCTGGGAGGAGCTAAGGGCCGCATTCGCAGCTTGTTCACTGTATCTGGTAACCTTTGCGTCGCTGTCTTCCAGTTTATTCACAAAGCTAAGGGGGGCATTTATTATCCCGATCTTGGGATGTGGGTCTGATCCATTAAAAATGAAGGACATCAAAGTTAGTACCAGGACCGGCGCAAAAATCATCAGGCCAATGGTACGTTTATCATGCCTAAGCTGCTGAAGAATCCTGAGCGCTACCGCTTGTACTCTCATTTTGATGCACCCCCATAATACAGAAAGGCATCTTCGATGGTGTTGGCAGAGGCAGCATGTTTGATTTCATCCGGAGATCCAACCGCAATTAACTTCCCTTCCCGGATCATACCTAGTCTATCGCACTTCTCCACCTCATCCATGGCGTGAGTAGTGACGATTATTGTGGTACCAGCCTTGCTCAATCTATGCAGCTCATTCCAAACGGACTTGCGTAACACGGGGTCGATACCCACAGTAGGTTCATCAAGGATTAGAACCGGAGGTTGATGAATGAGCGCGATTGCCAGTGAGAGCCGCCGCTTCATCCCGCCAGAATACTGTTTTACCTGTTCCTTGAGATGATCAGACAGGTCTACCAGCTGCATAACTTCACTAATTCGCTGCTTTTGTCTGGATCTTGGAATGCTGTACATTGAAGCAAAGAAGTGAAGGTTTTCTGCGGCAGTAAGTTCCCCATACAGGGCATCAGACTGGGCCATATAGCCTATCTTGTTCATCATGGAGAGTCTGGGCATCTTCTCGCCCAGTAAATATACCTCCCCGCTGGTTGCTGCGTCGATTCCTGCAATCAGTTTCACCAAGGTGGTTTTGCCTGAGCCGGAGGGACCCAGCAGACCCAGGATTTCAGAATAAGGTACGCTTAAACTGATGTCAAAAAGCACTTGCTTCTTACCAAAGCTGCGATCCACATGTTCAACTTTAATGCAGGGAGAAGCTGCTTTATCAATGTTATTTTGCAAGACTTACTCCTTCCTAACCTGAAAATACTATTCTCGGGTCGAATTGACTTACCCCTCCGTTACGCAACTCCCTCGCCGAACATACTAACCGCTTACAGTCTCTCGCAAAAGTAGACCTAAATGGGGCGACGTTGCTCCGTTCGGCTGTTCGCGGAGTATGTTAAGCCGCTCGCTCGTGATGTCTCCACTGCGGGGTAAGTCAATTCACCCTTGAGATGTGGGGAATTTTCATCCGGGTATGCTACTGAAGCCAGCGTGGAAGGGGAATCGAATGCAACATTATTATACCAGAAATTTCGATTTACTCATTCATCTGCGGCTTTCCTTTAGCAAATTACAGCAGGTGTATGTCTTGACGATTTTTTCTTGCTTAACTTTGCCAATTGCGACAAAGTATGCCAAATTGTTAGTAGGGTAGTGGGCCGTCTCTCCAGAATTAGGGCGGGAGAGGTGGTTTTTCGATGTTAGAGGACAGGAAGGTTAAAATTTTTCTACTCACTTTGGTGGTGGCGCTTACCGCAGGGATTGGAATCAAGGCTTTTGTGGGATTTAAGGCACCACCCCAGGCGCAAGCCGAACCTAACCCCGCCGCTCAGGTCAGTCAGGCTCCCGTTCCTGCATCGGAGCTTGTAGTTTACGTCACTGGGGCGGTGGTCAAGCAAGGGCTGGTAAAGCTGCCGCCGGGTTCGCGTCTGGCGGATGCTTTATTGGCTGCGGGGCAGGGACAGGATTCTGACTTGACCAACCTCAACCTGGCTGAGAAGTTGAAGGACGGGCAGAAAATCGTCGTTCCCAGGCTTGGGGAGGTGAGTACGCCGCAGGCTGGACAAGCAGGCAATATTGAAAACAGCACAGGTAATGCCAATGCAAAAGCGGGCAAAATTAACATAAATACTGCAAGCGCCAAGGAATTGGATGAGATCCCAGGGATCGGCCCGGCTATGGCAGAGCGGATCATCTCCTTCCGCACGGAAAAGGGACCGTTTAAACGGCCCGAGGATCTCAAAGAGGTGTCCGGAATCGGGGATAAGAAGTATGCTCAGATGGCTGAGTTTGTAACGGTAGATTAGTATGGACCGACCGCTCGTTAATTTTTCATTGGCCGTCATCCTTGGGATGGCTGTGGGTTTCGCCACAGGCTGGGCAGGGTTAATACTGGCCGGGGTTTTAATTGTGGGCTGTGGTCTGCTGCTTTTACGCTGGGGGCTTGAGGGAGGTCACTTTAAGGCTCTCCTATGGATTTGCTTTTTTGCTTTGGGTTTAGTTTGGCAATTGCAGGCCCATCAGGATAACTCCCTGCTTCTCACCCAAATCGGCAAACAGGTGACGCTTAAAGGTTTGGTCACAGAGGTTAAAGCGGGCAGCAACGCTCAAACCCTTACCCTCAACCTTCTGGAGCTTGAAGGAGCAGAATTGAAGCCTAAGGAGAAGGTTCTGGTGCGTCTAACGGGGTCCTCCAGGGGGGCTTTCTCTTACGGTCAGGTTTTGGAGGTTAGAGGGAAACCGGAAAATATTACTAAGAGCGGCAATCCAGGAGGGTTCAGTTACCGAGACTATCTTCGCCGTCGGGGAATTTATCTGCAGGTCAGGACCTTCGTTCAGCCAAAGCTTGTTGGGCAGGGGGGCAGCTTCGCTGGCAGGGCTGCTTCCCAGCTCCGGGAGCGGGCCAGGCTGCTTAGCCTCAGGGCAATGGGTGAACGGGAAAGCAGCGTGTTCCGGGGGATTTTGTTCGGTGATACGGATACCCTCGACCCAGCGGATAAGGAGGTTTTTACTACCACCGGGGTTCTGCACGCCTTTGCAGTATCGGGGTCTAATGTGGCTTTTGTGCTCTTCCTGAGCTTTTTGGCGCTGGGCTTTTTGCCTAGAATTCCCCGCCTGGTCCTGACTGGAGCGGCGGTAGTTTTTTATGGGGTTCTTACTGGTGGTGGTGGGCCTGTGGTAAGGGCCACAATCATGGCCTTGGTAGTCCTAGGCGGATACGGTCTGGAGCGCAAGGGGGACGGTTTGAATTCTCTGGCCTTGGCAGCCTTGTTAATGCTGGGCTATGACCCGCAGTATCTCACGGACCCGGGGTTTCAGCTTTCCTTTGCAGCCACTTGGGGGCTGATTGAATTGGTCCCCTTCCTCAGCGGGGGCCGCAATACCCAGCCTTCAGTGCTCAAGGAATTTGTCTTGTTTCCGGTGGCGGCCCAGATCGCCACCTTACCTCTACTGGCCTATTATTTCTTTCAGATTTCCCTGATCGGGATTGTTGCTAATATTTTTGTCACCTGGTTTCTGGCCCTGATAATGGAGGTGGGTTTAGCCGGGGTGTGCCTTGGACTGGCGTTTCCGGCCCTGGGTGAGCTGCTCTTGTACCCCCTGAATTGGGTAATTCAGCTTACCCTTTGGCTATTGGATTTAATGGCCCGGGTCCCTGGAGCAGCCTTTTGGGTGACCAAGCCCCCACTATGGCTGGTAATCCTGTATTATGCTGCCCTGGTAGGGCTGACCCGATGGGAACGTCTGGCCCGGTTGGCGGGGCGTCTGGAAATTAACCTTGGTAAATGGAAGGGGTCTGGAGGCACAGTGAAGGTCACGGCGCTGTTGACCGGTATGCTGCTCTTGGCCACAGCCCTCGCTGCGCAGCCTTCCCCTCATAAGTTGGAAGTAGAATTCCTGGATGTTGGTCAAGGGGATAGCATTTTGATTTCAGCGCCGGGGAATAGGCACTATCTGATTGACGGAGGGCCGCGCAGCCCTCAATTTGATGCGGGAAAATCGATTGTGGTCCCCTATCTGCTGGCTAAAGGGATTAAACGCCTGGACGGGGTGTTTTTGACTCATCCTCATGATGATCACAGTGGGGGACTGCTTGCCGTGGTTAGAGCCTTTCCCGTGGGAGCCTTCTACGACGCACCCACCTCCGAGGCTGAGGATTTAGGTCTTAGCGTAGACCTTAACCAGGAAGTGACCCGTCAAAAGATCCCGCACCTTAGTTTAAAGGCCGGGGCCAAACTTCAGCTTGATTCCGGCCTTAGTATGCAGGTATTGTCCCCAGGTAAGGTCTTTACGGGGACCCGGTCCGATTTAAACAACAATTCTCTTGTACTCAGTATTGCTTACGGCAGACGGACATTTTTACTTACAGGAGACATTGAGCTGGAAGCTCTTACTGCACTCCGGGAGGCAGGGGTGCCTGATTATGCGGTGATCAAGCTCCCGCATCACGGGAGCAAATACGGCCTGGACCGGGAATTGTTCGACCTGCAGCAGCCCTTGCTGGGAGTAATTTCTGTTGGGAAGAACAATTTCGGGCAGCCTGCGCCCGAAGTAAGTGCTTACTGGCGGGAACGTGCCGTTCCAGCCCTGCGTACGGACAGGGATGGGCTGATTGCAGTGAAGACGGACGGCAGCGCGCTACAGGTTTTCACAGGCCGGAATGGGCGCCTGGCCTATACCTGGCCCTAGAACAAAAACAGCCAATTAAAAAACTTTGGCACTTAATGTTTAAACGGGGGAACTTTGGGAAAAGATATTGGAGAACATCTCTTTTCTCCTCCTCTTTTCTTGCCCCCCTAGCTTTAGGGGGGCGCTTTTTTTACCTCTGGAAAGTATATACTCGGCAACATTAGCCGAGTACATCGAACACGGGCCCTGAAATGCGCAGGCTATCGAGGAAAAACGAAGCCCGCATTTCTTGCTTTGACCGTGGGATCCTCTCCGTTGTACAATACTTGTAGATTTGAGCGGGGGAGGTTTCAGCTGGTGAAAGTTTACCAGGCCCTGGTTAATAGCATTAAGCGCGGAGTAATTTCGCCGGTATATCTGGTTTGCGGTCCAGAGGGGTACCTGAGGGACAAGGCGGTTTACGCATTAAAGCAATATATTGCAGCTGGGGATTTGGGGCAGTTTAACCTATCGGTTCTGGATGCGGCTCAGACAAAAACAGACGAGATTATCGATGCTGCCAACACCCTGCCGTTTTTCTCAGAGCGGCGGCTGGTCATTGTAGAGAATCCGCCTTATTTCCGGAGTAAGCGTAAGAAAGAGGACGGGGTGGGGGGAAAGGAGCAGGACGAAGGGGATACCCGACTTCTTGACTATCTGCGCGAGCCAAACTCTGCAACCTGTCTGGTGTTTGTAAGTGGGGAAAACATTAACAGAAAAATGAAAGCGGTTAAGGCAGTCGAGAATATCGGCCAGGTGCTTGAATTCAACAACTTGAAACGTAAGGACATGGAGGAATGGGTCAAGGGACAGTTTACCAAACGCAGCAAGAAGATTGAAGCGGGCGCCTTGCAATACTTGCTGGCCATTAGCGCTGAGGATATGGGTATTCTTAGTGGAGAGATCGAGAAACTTTCGCTTCTCGATCTAGGACGTGAGAACATTTCGCTGGAACAAGTAAAATTGGCTGCATCGAGTTCAGTCGAAGCCAGTATTTTCGACCTGGTTGATTTCGTGGGAGAAAAGCAGACCGCCAAAGCTATCGAAAAACTGAGAGAGATTCTTGGTCACGGTGAACCGCCCGTTCGGGTTTTGGTGATGATCAGCCGCCAACTGCGTCTGATCCTGGCCGCGAACGCTTTAGCTGCTGAAGGATATGGGCAGAATGACTTGATCCCTACCCTCGGGGTTCACCCCTATGTGGGCCAAAAGATAGTCCGGCAGGCCCGCAACTTTTCTCAGGACCAGCTTGAGATTGCACTTGAAACCTGTCTGGAAATCGATATGGCCTTAAAATCGGGCAAGGGTTCCCCGGCTCTGCTGATGGAACTTGCAATAATCAGTATTGTAACCGGGCAAATCTTTAAAGTATCTGCATGACCTGTGCCCGTAATAATACCGCTTGCAAAAAAGACAGAGTCCGCAGCACCCTCCAGTGAGGTGGACTCTGTCTTTCGGTTTTAAAAAATAATACCTACCCCTTGCCGGGGTGGGTAAAGTGAGATAAAAGAAAAAGCGACCAAGTCGCTTTCTTAACCAACGGTTTTGTTGAATCTCCGGGTAAGCCGGGATTTTTTTCGGGCAGCGGCGTTTTTATGAATAATACGCTTCGCAACAGCCCTGTCCAGCGAACGAATAGCCTTACTCAAAGCAGGTTTGGCATTGGCCGGATCAACGGACAGTGACTCTTCAAAACGTTTTATTGCAGTACGCAAGGTGGATTTTAAAGAGGCGTTTTTTAAAGTTCTTTGCTTACTTAGCTGAACGCGCTTAATGGCAGATTTAATGTTGGGCACTAAAGTCACCTCCTTTTGCAAACGACACACAGGTAATGTGTGACAGCCTACATTTTAACATGAGACATTATTAAATGCAAGGATGAGATTTACTTTGAATAGTTTTATTTTCTAAGGGAAAGCTAAAAAAGATAAAACAGAAAGGTGGTGTTCTGTTAATGCTTGGAACAGTTGTTAGGTTCATAGTCTCTGCGGTGGTTTTGATGGTAATCAGTTGGATCGTACCTGGAATGGCCGTTGCCGGCTTTGTTGGGGCTTTGATAGCCGCTATTGTAATCGCAGCCCTGGGATGGGTAATTGAGCGTCTGTTTAAAGATAAGATTACCTCCGCCCACAGGGGAACAATTGGATTTTTGACCTCGGCGGTAGTGATTTATCTAAGCCAGTTCATAGTCCCAGGTTCAATCCGCGTATCGATCATAGGGGCTTTGCTGGCGGCCTTGATTATCGGAATTGTGGACGCCTTTGTACCGACAGAGTTAAAGCAACCTGAGTAATTGTAAACTTATAACTTGGGCGCCAGGAGGCGCCCTTTGTTGTTTCTTATGTTGAGGGATTGTTCTATCTGATAGCCTGTCCTACATAAAATAGATATAGAAAATACTAGGGGGGACAAAGGTTGCTGGATGTGAACAAGCCCGGGAACAAAAATCTGTTCCGCAAGGGACTGGTTTTCTTTTTCCTTGCGTTGATGGCGATTATGTTTACAGTGCGACTTGCTGAAGTCGGTAAACTTGGTGGCGTTGCTCAGTTCGGTTCGAGAGTCCAGTACCTGGCTGGAATCTTTGTGGAGATCCTGGAAAAACAGGGTTTTACCCGCGAGCTTCTTATTGCAGATGGGGCGCCCATAATTGGGAGTGTGAACAGGGAAGTGGTGTATTCGGGTCGCCGCCGTTTGCTGACTCTGAGCTTCTATACCTTGACCAGGGTGGATATCACTGATCCGAGAACGTTTTTTGCGCTACAAATGCCGGTGGCGGCAATGGAAGAAAACCAAGCCTATAATCCGGGGGATCCAGAGAAGGAGGGTCCTATCCTGGAACTGATACCTGAAACGCAACCCGCGCCTGGTCCTCCCGGGCCAGCCTTGGTGGGAATTTACAATACCCATAATTCTGAGAGCTATGCAGGGGACGGAGGAGGCTTGTACGAGCAGGGAAATGGGGAAGTTTCCCAGGTGGCAGCAGCTTTGGCCGCTTCTCTGGAAAAACTGGGCATACCTGTGGTGCGCAGCACCAAAATTCATGATCTTCCCAGACTTGACCAGGCCTATGGTCAGTCCATCATCACAGCAAGTCAAATGGTCAAGGATAATCCGAAACTACAGGCTCTGCTGGATATTCACCGGGACGGACTTCCGGAAGGGAGAAGCAAGCGGGTCATTAATATCGGAGGGAAGTCCGCTGCGCCGGTAATGATTGTCTTGGGCATGCACCATGTTAACTGGCAGAAAAACGAACAGTTTGCCAAGGACCTGCTTGCTAAAGGAAACGAGATGTTCCCTGGTCTGTTCCTGCAAATACACTATGCCACAGAGGCGCGATATAATCAGCATTTGCTGCCACATGCGTTGTTATTGGAATTTGGGGACCAATATAATACCACACAAGAGGCTGAGAATTCAGCCGAGGCCGTGGCGCAGGTTTTAGACAAACTTCTCCAGCCTTGAATGAAATGTGTTTACAGGGAAAAGCTAATCCTGTAAGGGAGCTGATCTGCTGTGCGCAAACTTTTGAGTTTATTGGTTTTGATGGTTTTCTTAGTGGTTTCGCCGGTATTTGCGGTTGTTCCAGGGCCGGACTCCAGTATTAACAGTTCTGGTCAAGAGGGGAAGGGTGCCAAAAGGCTTACTCCACTGCTGGATCTATTGGGTGATGAGCTGGAAAAGGTGGGGATCAGGCTGTTTGACAATGCTGTTTACAGCCTGGATAGATTATGGCAGGATACGATTAATCTGAACATTAGGGACCGTTCTTAGCCAGCTAGTTATTCGGAAATTCCAACAATAACTGTTAACAAAGACCCATAGGGGTCTTGTTTTTTGCACCTCAGGAAAGTGTATACTCGGCAACATTAGCCGAGTATATCGAACACGGGCCCTGAAATGCGCAGACTATGGAGGGAAAATGAAGCGCGCATTTCTTGTCCTTTTACGTAAAGAGGTAAAAGTGATATAGTTAGTGCAGACTTTATACGGGTGGAGAGAGCCAGGATGTCTACTAAAACTGTAGCCAAAGCCGCCGGACTGATTGCTGCCGCTACCTTTATTTCCAGGTTGTTGGGTTTTCTACGGGAATCCCTGTTGTCGGGTTATTTTGGCAAGGGCTATGTGATGGATTCCTATAATATAGGCTTCCTGCTGCCCGACCTGTTCTATAATTTACTGGTGGCCGGGGCTTTAAGTTCGGCCTTTATTCCTGTTTTGTCTACTTTTATTGCCAGGGGCCAGCGGGAAGAGGCCTGGGAAGTGGCCAATTCGGTAATTAACCTGGTCTTGTCAGCTCTTGGTATTCTTACCGTAATAGGCCTGATCTTCGCGCCGGACTTGATTGCCTTGTATATTCCGCAGGCTCCTGCAGAGACTAGGGAACTGGCTGCCCAGCTGACCAGGATTCTGCTTTTGCAGCCTATCTTACTTAGCCTGAGCGGCTTTTCCATGGGGATTTTGAATTCTGTCAAGGTGTTTGGGCCTTCCTCTGTTGGTTCTGTGGTTTATACAGCAGGGGTTATTGCGATTGGGGTTTTGCTTCAGCCCTTGTTCCCCCAGGGACAGGGAATAAAAGCTTTTGCCCTGGGAGTAGTGCTGGGGTCTTTAGGCAACTTCCTGGTGCAAATACCCGCACTCAGAAAGGCAGGTTTCCGATACAAACTGACCATTAATCTGCGCCATCCCGGGGTGAGAAAAATCGCCTTTTTGGCGTTCCCCATTATTCTTTCATTTTCTTTAAATCAAATCATGGTATTTGTTTACCAAAATCTTACCTCTGCCTTACCCTCGGGAAGCCTGGCTGCTTTCATGTATGCTTTTAAGCTGCAGCAGCTCCCGGTAGGAATATTTGCTGCCAGCATCGGGGTGGCGATCTTTCCTACCCTGACAGAACTTATGGCCCGCAATGAAATGGAGCAGTTTAAGCACTCCTTTTCAACCGCTTTTCGCAGCATTTTGTTTATTACTGTCCCGCTGGCGGTGGGGATGATTGTATTGGCTGAACCGCTGATCCGGGTGGTTTATCAGCATGGGCAGTTTACTCATACCGATACCATGGCTGTTGTCCCGCCCTTAATCTTTTTCGCCTTGGGGATTGTTCCCCAGTCCGCTATTGTATTTTTGCCGCGAACTTTTTATGCTCTGCATGATACCTGGACCCCGGTCGTGATTGGGGTGGTATCCTTAGTTGTCAACGTGGTCTTGATGAACCTGTTTATCGGATCGATGGCCCAAGGGGGGTTGGCCCTGGCCATGTCTATCAGCGCCTTGGTCAATATGTGCCTGATGCTCTTCCTCTTGCGCCGGCGGCTTGGGCCAATTGATGGTTGGAGAATATTCCTCTCCTCTGTCAAAATTGCGGTGGGGTCTTTGGTTATGGGGTTAGTAATCTATCTATTCCTAAAAGGCGCTGCGGGTTTGATTCCGTCAAATATTATGGGGGGAATTCTTGTACTTTGTGTATCTGCGGCTGGCGGAGCGGTGATCTATTGGCTAGCCGCTGTGGTTCTGCGTATGCCGGAGCTGGAATTTGTCACCAGGCTGCTTAAGCGTAGAGCTCAGAGATGACTGCGAGTATGTCAGAGCTGACGCGTAACCTATAAAAGTCTTTAATGGCAAGTCTTAAGGAGTAAGGATCAAGAAATATTTTCGCAATCCCCTACTGG
>Ga0255338_1002267_pt1 | contig 29316 bp, 32 predicted proteins | sample MeOH1_35cm_T4_19_FD_203715 | JGI IMG/M metagenome (GOLD analysis project Ga0255338, IMG submission 203715) | Sandy soil microbial communities from University of British Columbia, Vancouver, Canada - MeOH1_35cm_T4_195 | ecosystem: Engineered > Artificial ecosystem > Sand microcosm > Unclassified ... | reverse complement strand
TGCCGCCGCTCGATGAAGGCACGATCCTGTACATGCCCACGACGCTGCCTGGTATCGGAATTTCAAAGGCCAGTCAGGCACTGCAGCGGCAGGACAGTATCTTGGCAGCCATTCCCGAAGTTGCGAGTGTCTTCGGCAAGGCGGGGCGCGCGAACACGGCGACGGACCCGGCGGGGTTCGATATGTTCGAAACGACCATCGTGTTGAAGCCGGAGAGGGAGTGGCGTCCGGGGATGACGACCGAACGCCTGATCGCGGAGATGGATTCACTCGTTCAGTTCCCGGGCATCACCAACGCGTGGACCATGCCCATTTCGGGCCGCATCGACATGCTCGCGACGGGCATTCGTACGCCGGTGGGCATCAAGATCTTCGGGTCGAGCCTGGCTGAACTTGAACGGATTGGCAAGGAAATCGAAGCGGCAATCCAGATGGTCCCGGGGACACGTTCCGTGTTCGCGGAAAGAGCGGTTTCGGGCTACTACCTGGACGTCGATATCGATCGACGGGCTGCCGCGCGCTACGGGCTCAACGTCCAGGACATTCAGATGGTGCTGTCGACCGCGGTCGGCGGGATGACCATCACGCAGACAGTGGAAGGGCGCGAGCGCTACAACGTTCGACTCCGGTATCCGCATGAACTGCGCGATCAGCCGGAGAAACTGGCGGATGTCCTGTTGCCAGTTGCGCAGGCCGCTTCGGCTGGCGCAGATGGCATGACTGGAATGGGCGCGCTGGCAGCTTCGGGATCCGCGCAGATCCCGCTCGGGCAAGTCGCAACGATTCGACAGGTGAGCGGACCGATGGCCGTGAAGACCGAAGGCGCGTTCCCGACGGCCTGGGTCTACGTCGATGTCGAAGGGCGGGACATCGGCAGTTACGTTGCGGAAGCGAAGGCGATGGTCGAGGAAATGATCGACCTGCCGGCCGGCTACACGCTCCAGTGGAGCGGCCAGTACGAATACATGCAGCGCGCCAAATCGAGGATGCTCCTCGTGGTTCCGGCCACGCTGGTAATCATCTTCCTGCTGCTGTACTTCAACTTCAGGAACGTCGGCGAAACACTGATCGTCATGCTTTCGCTTCCGTTCGCGCTGGTAGGCGGCGTGCTGCTGATGGCGCTGCTCGGCTACAACTGGAGTGTCGCAACCGCCATCGGGTTCATCGCGCTCGCAGGTATCGCTGCGGAGACCGGCGTCATTATGCTGATCTATCTCGACCACGCGTGGAAGGCGCGGGAAGAACAGGGACGCCACAGCCTGCGTGATCTGTACGACGCGATCATGGAGGGCGCCGTCGAGCGCGTTCGCCCCAAGATGATGACGGTGACCGCCATTATTGCCGGTTTGCTGCCGATCCTCTGGGGCCATGGAACCGGCGCGAGTATCACGAAGCGAATTGCCGCTCCCATGGTTGGCGGCATGGTTTCGTCGACACTGCTCACATTGATCGTGATCCCCGCGATCTATTCGCTATGGCAGGAATCGCGGCTTCGCCGCCGCGCCGATCAGTTGAGTGGCGATGCAGTTGTTGCACCGGAGACGTCAGTCGTGCCAGCCAGGAGCTGAATCCGAGCGGACTCGTGGAGGCACGTCATGGACGTGCCTCGAGTGCCATCGTCAGTTTCACGATTTCTCCTGGCGCTCCCGGCTGGGCGACGGAAGTGCATCCGTCGGCTCCTCCGAACCCTTGAAGCCAACATTTCGGAACAGCGCTCGCCGGGCACGAACCAGCTCGATCTCGGGATGCTCGACGTGTTCACCAGTGAGGTGCGCAACTTCCGCGGTAGTGGCGGGAAGGAAGGTCTTTGTAATGCCGAGCGATTCATCGGTCTTGCGGATCGACACCTCAGGATGACTTTCGAGTTCCGTGAGAGCACGAATGCAGTCGATCGTTTCAGGCACGACGATCGATTCGTTGTGTACCTGAAAGGTGAGATAGACCTCACGTTCGTCCACGGCGAGCGCGTCTTCCCATACCGCGACTTCCCACATGTCGCCGCGCGGGCGATCCAGATCTCGCATCAATTCGGTTACGGAGTTGAGTGCGACCAGTCCTTCATCGGCACGAACGAACGCGATCCGGGGCGCATCCCAGAGTGCGTCGCGCAGCTTGTCGAGGCTCACCGGCCGCGTTGTCTCGATCATGGCGAAGTGGACGTGGCTGAGGTTGAATGGTCCTGCGGCTGCGAGGGTGGTGATGTCCAGGTCCGGCATTACTGTCTGTGCATCCGGTCCCTGGTGGCTGGGCACTTTCGTTTCCGGAACGACGGTGTTGATCATTCCATGGAGATGCGATTCCCAGGGGTCCGTAGCGCGTCGAAGCAGTACCGCGCGCACGCGCCTGACCCACCCGTGGCGGTGCAGGGCGTGGGAGATCCGGCTCAAAGCTGTAGTGTTGCACGACACGACCCGTGCGGAGTCTCGCCCAAGCGCGCCTTCGTAATTCACCTGCGCGACGAAAGAGTAACCTGCGACTTCGTGCTTTTCACCACCCTGCCAGATCGACTTGACCCGGGCGGCCTGGTATCGAGGACGATTCTGGGCGCCAATCTTCTTCGGCGTGCAATCCACGATGAGATCGACCTTCTGCAGCAGATCGTCGAGGACGCCGCTGACCGGAATGCCGGAGCCTTCCATTGCGTTTCGTGCTTCCTCGGTCGATGCGTAAATCGGGTATCCCCGTTCAACCGCCACACGGATTCTGTAGTCGGTCACAACGTCAGCAACGCCGACCAGCTCCATATCATCCTGTAGAGATACGGCATCGGCAACGCGCTTGCCGATCACGCCGTATCCATTCACCGCCACGCGCGCCCTACGCTTCGACATGGACTCCTCTCGTCTGTTCAGATCATTCGTTCAGAAATTTGTACGCGAAGCGTTGATGCCCTTGCCGGCAGGATCGAGCTGTGTTTCGTGGACCCTGTTCACCTTCCCAGGCGCCAAAAAATCTACGAACATCGTCTGATCCACGGCCGGGTTCAGTGTAACCGTGATAATCAAGCAGCACCTCCTGCAAGCCCGCAAACGGAAACGGATGCCCCGGCCGTGTGGATTGCGGTACTCGCGTAGAACCATCCGGCTTGAGAATGCCGACCGAATGACCGCGGCGAACCGGCCGCCGCGGTCGACAGCCTGCCGAAAGCCTAGTGCCCGTGTCCGCCGCCGGTTTGGCCAGGCCCCGGGGTCATGCATGGCATCATCATCCCCTGTTGCATCCCAGATCCTGGATGCATGCCGCCATTTGAATTTCCCGCCATCTCGTGCCCGGCGGTGCGCAGCGTTGCGATCCGGGAGCGTTGATCGGACGTCAGGACCTGCCGCGCCTCTACAGCTCCGCGGGCGAGTGCGACGTGCGCCTGGACCATGTGATCGGCTGCCTGCCGCAGGCGCGTTTCGTAAGCCTGGAAATTCGGTGCGTTTGAATTCAGCTGCGTTTCTGCCGCGGCAACCGCATCCATCGCGGGTCGCATGTGCGTCATCGCGGCCTGATCCGTACGCGAACGGATCGTTTCCAACCGGCGCACCTGGTCATCAGTCAGTGAGAGGTCCTGCCGATGCTGAAGAAGCATGCCCGGCGATGTGCCCGTCATCATGTCCATGCATCGCTGCATGTGATCCGCCATCATGGATGTTTGCTGCGTCCGCGACTGCTGCTGGGGCGGCGGCTGCTGTTGCCCCCCCTGGCCGTGCTGGCCGTGTTGGGCATTCACGGGTGCGGCGGCCAGAATCGCAGCTGCGGTAATCATCAAGGTTCTCATGGGACCTCCCCCTGTTGACGGGTTTCACTGCCTGCTGTCGTGTAGATGCTTCCTGCACGGAGTTCGACCGCAGTTTCTCAGGCCCGGAACAAAATGCATTACGTCTCCTGAACGGAACGTGAAGTCAGCATGAAGAACGTTTCACACAGCAGATGTTTCAACGGCGGTATCACTGTGCCGTTGGTTTTAACCCGGATAAAAGTGCAAGAGGCGGGCCGTCGGTGGGGCGGGTTCCGAGTTCGGGGGTATTGTGATCTTGTGGGCCACGGGCCAGTTGAAATCTGCCCGTTCCTGCCGCTGAACGTCTGGCGGCATTCGCAGGACGAGGGCAGTTTACTGTGCATAAAAGGCCTGTGCCGGCTTTACCTGTGAGAGGTTGGATTTGCGGATTCTCGTGGTCGAGGACGACAAGAAAGTGGCCAGTTTTCTGGAGCGCGGCCTGCGCGAAGAAGGCTACTCTGTTGACGTCACGCATGATGGCGCTGACGCGAGCATGAAGGCACACGTCTACGACTATGATGCGATTGTCCTCGATGTCATGCTGCCTGGCAAAACCGGATTCGAGATCGTTCGAGCTCTGCGGAGCGAGCAAAAGCATGTCCCCGTGCTGCTGCTCACGGCGCGTGACACTAAGGAGGACATTATCCGTGGCCTGGATGCAGGCGCTGACGATTACCTCACGAAGCCGTTCAGCCTGGACGAAGTGCTTGCACGTTTGCGTGCCTTATTGCGCAGAGGTGGGTCCGGCCGACAGGAACGACTTATCTATCACGACATCGAAATCGATCGTCTGAAACACACGGCTGCGCGGGGTGGGCACGACCTGAACCTTACGCCGAAGGAACACCAGCTGCTCGAGTACTTCATGCTGCGGCCGGAGGAAGTCGTCAGGCGTACGGAACTGTTGGAAAAGGTCTGGGATCTGCACTTTGACCCAATGAGCAACATCGTCGATGTGCACGTCGGAAATCTGCGGCGGAAACTGCACAAGTATGGGCCTCCGATGATGCACACGGTTCGCGCTGTCGGCTACATCCTCCAACGCGGATACGAAGATCCGGTGTCGTGATGCGTTCGTTGCGTTTCCGGCTGGCCGCTCGGGCCGCCACGGGAGTGACGGCAGGCCTGATCATCATATCGCTCGTCGCGGTTGCCGGCGCGCGTGAATTCCTGAACGACGAGATCGAATCCTCGCTGCTGAATGTCGCATCGATTCAGGCGAGCGCGTTGACGGCCGTGCCGGATGGCGGGATGGAATTGCACGAGTGGGATCTCACGCCGGAAGAAGCTGCACAGGTGCGGGACCTGAACCGTTACGTTCAGGTGTGGAGCGAGTCCGGAGAAAGTCTGCTTCGTACGCAATACATCACGGTCGACCTGCCGCTGGACACTGCCGCGCTCAGGCAAGCAGCATCGGGGAAGCTGGTGATGCTAAACCAGAGCTACGCGGAGATCCCGATTCGGTCGCTGTTCTACCCACTCGAGCGCATGGGGCCTGCACACGCGCGTCATGTGCTGCAGGTAGCCGCTCCGCTCAACGGCCGTGATCGCATGTTGTACCGCCTCGCCCAGATGCTTGTAGGCATTACACTCGCAGTTGGTTTGGCGACGTTTGCGGGTGGATGGTGGCTGGGAGGACGCATGGTTCGACCGGTCGATGAGATCATTGACCAGGCGGAGAAAATTCGGGCGGGAACGCTCGGTCGGCGCATCACGGTACACGTCGATTTTCGCGAGTACGAACGCCTGGTCGATGTATTGAACGGGCTACTCACACGGCTCGATAATGCGTTTGCGACGCAGCGCCGCTTCACTGCTGATGCAAGCCATGAACTGCGATCGCCACTTACGGTGCTCAAAGGTGAAATTGAACTTGCGCTTCGCCGGGATCGCGACGTGACCGAGTACCGTCGCGTTCTGGCCAGCAATCTCGAGGAGGTGGACCGACTTACCTGGATCGCCGAAGATCTGCTGACGCTTGCAAGATCCGACTCTGGTGTGTTGCAGCCCAGGTACCAGGCGACCGATGTATCTGGCAGAATCACACGCGTCCTGAAACGACTGCAGGCGGATGCGCGCGACAAAGCTCTGGAGCTTCGCCTGCACACGAACGGTCCAGTCGAGGCGATTATTGATCCTTCGCTGATTGACCAGATCGCGTGGAATCTGGTTGAGAACGCGGTCAAGTTCACGCCGTCGGGTGGCCGGATTCATGTGTCAGTCACACGCGATGGCGGGGCAGTGGTCATTGAGGTCAGTGATACCGGTCCGGGCATTCCACAAGAGGCAGTGGAACGGATCTTCGAGCGATTCTTCCGGGCAGATCAGGCCCGAACGCATTCGGCGGATGTCTGGGGTACTGGGCTTGGCCTGTCCATTGTTCGCGCGATCGCCGAGGCTCATGGAGGAACGGTCCAAGCCTCCAACCGTCAGGACGGCGGCGCAGTCTTTCGTGTGACGATCCCGGCTCATCCGCATGAGCCCCGGTGACCCTCAGTAGATTTTTCAGCTGGCTCGCGGATGGGCCTGACAGTGACGGGCTGCGGTCCCGCGATGCAGTAAGCAATCCCGCATTATCGAACACCTGTTGAATCGTTCTGCATTGTGTGTGTGCTGAAGATGCACCAAGGCCGGATCGCCGTAAGCGCGTGCGATCCGGCCTTCTTCGATTCAATCCTCCAGCAGTCGTCCTCTCGCAGAGCGAGCAGGTCAAATTTATTTCGACCTCCTAGAACGCGATTGCCCCCTGAACCACGAACCCGCTGAATTCACCGCCGTTGCGGATGTCCGTCGTCGCGAAGCCGGTGAATTTCTGGCTGATGTATCTACCTTCGTCAACATGTACGGTGTAATGAACCAGCCTGCCGCAAGTGCGGTGCGATCCACGGTCAGATCGGTTGACCTCCGGTCGGAGTCCAGACTGTGCGTATCAACGCCGTAGCCTCGAATGCCTACTATGTCTATGCCCTTCGCGTCGGCCGGCAAGCGCACGCATGAGCGCGGCCTCACACTCGTTCAACTCCTCGATCTCGAGCGACAAAGTTTCCATCTGCGCCGCCAGAATGCGGTGGTCGATCTTCGCGTTTGCGAGGCGCTGTTGAATCGAGCGCAGCCGAACGCTCAGGTCGTGTGGACTACTGGTTCTGCTGTTCATGGGCGGGAGGTGTTGGGGGTAAGGTGAACTGCACTCCTCCACCTTTACGCGTGCGTCCGGGCCGCCGACAAGCGAGAGGCTTCGGATTCGGTCCAGCGACACACGCCGGGTAGGCTCACTGCGACCGCCAGTGAGTGGCGCGGTTCACGAACCCGGAGGAGCTATGACGACGATTACGGAATTGCTTCAGCGCTGGACTGATGAGGCTGCACATCTGCGCGAACGCTACGGTATGGATGCGGCCGCGCGATTGTGCGATGCACACGTGCGTGAGCTGACTGCGGCCCTCAGCGCTCGCCAGGACGAACTTCTCACAGTTGCCGCCGCAGCCGTCGAAACCCGCTACTCCACACAGCACCTTCGTGCGCTGCTCGCTGAGGGAGCGATCCCGAATGCTGGCACGAAAGGGCGACCACGTATCCGCCGGGCCGACCTGCCTTCGCCAAAAAGCGTGTCCTCAAGAGTTCGCGCTTCCGCGAATGGCCTCAGGCGGCGAACCCAGACGAACCAGAAGACATTCGATGCGAGCCGTATAGTGCGGAGTCGATGACGTCGTTTGGCGGCGGCCTGGCAGCTCGTGTAAGGTCGAGTTGCGGCTACGAATCAGCGTAGTTCGCATTGTCATCAACCGTGGAAGGCAGGTTCACATGGCACATCTCAGTCCAACCACCAGGAAGCGTCGCACGAAGGGGAAGCGCGCGACGAAAGGCAGCAAGGTCGTTCGCAAGGTGACTTCCGGAGACGCGGTCGTCCACGTCAAGAAACGGGATGACGGTCGCGGATGGCTTTACTACGCGGAGTTCATTCATCCCACGAACGGGCGTCAGCGCCCCTCGCTACAGACGGACGACCTCGAAGAGGCCGTACGCAACGCTCAGGAGATCGCGGACGAGCTGACGCTCCTCCTCGGCAGTGGCTCGGTCGAAGATCTCGCCAGGATCAGCCAGTCCCGCGTGACGCTCGGGCAGGTGTCCGACGAGTACCGCCGCGAGCAGCTTCCGAACTACATCGAGAGTGACGGCCGCCCGAACGGGCACTGGGTCAACCTGGATCGTATGATCCGAGTCATGGAGAGTATCCTCGGTCGCGATCAGGTCGTGTGCGAAATCGGCCCCTCTCAGGTTGCACGTTTCAAGGCCCTGCGCCTCGCCGGGGGTGTGAGCATCGTCGGGCGAGTTCTTCCCGACCAGTTCGATCGTCTAATCCTGCCGGCTGAGCCCATGATCCTCAAATCGTGCGGCCCTCGTACAGTGCGAGGTGAGCTTGCGCTCCTGTCGGTTGTCTTTAACTGGGCCACCCGCCACAAGGTGAAGGGCGGGCGCGGCCGCACCCTGCTCGGACAGAACCCTTTGCACGGAATCCCGTTCAAAGCCGGCCTCGAGGAGCCGAAGCGTCCCGTGATGGCGGAGAAGCGGTACGGGATCATGCTGCGATACGCACCCGAAGTCGAAGCCATCACGCGGGGCGAGGTCGAATACCAGCGACATCTCAAGGATGGGCGAGTGGTGCTGTCGCGAAACCCGTCGGGCCGGCGTGGAAGAAAGTTCGAGCACATGCCCCGCGGCTTCCTGGTGACCCTGCTTATGCTCGCGCGCGGTACGTGGCATCGCATCGAATCACTCCGCGGACTGCGCGTTGGGGATATCCTCCTCACTCATGATCAGATGCGGCGGAAACTGCTCGAACTCGGCTGGCCGGAGGAGTGGGCCGACGAGTGGCCCTTCGGCGCGATCTACTGGAATCCGGAGCACGACAAGGAGGGCTACAGCCGTGTGGTCCCCATCTCGAAACGATTGCATGACCAACTCGTCCTTTACCTGCGCGAGCTCGGTACCATCGACCCTCACGCCTGGATCTTCCCGTCGCCCTCGGCGCCCGGGGAACAGGTGAGCAATTCACAGGTGTGGCGGTGGTTCCGTCGCATCGAGCGCGTGGCCATGTACCACGGTGCCGATCTTTTGCCGCTGCGTTACGGGGCGTTTCATTGTTTCCGCCGGCAGGGCCGGTCAGAGCGGGCAGGGCATTTCGATGACAAGCTCATCGCGCTCTGCGGCGGCTGGCAGCGGTTTCACAATTCCCAAGAGGCGATGAACCAAGGCTATCTCCAGTATCACCCGAGGGCTCTGTACCTGTGCGTCGAATTCGACGTGACGCGTGACGCGCCGTGCGATGGCCGCGTGCCCGGCGTCAACATCACGGTGAATGCGCCCGCAGTACTTCGCTCCGAGGACGCGGGGGTCGGCGCGATGGTCACACAGAATAGTCACACCGCAGGCGCGGTCGCCGAAGCCGAAGCGCGCAAGATCATCTCTATCAACGCGATTCAGGAGCGCGCCTCGTGAACGGCGATTACGACGTCGACGGTATGACGAACAGGCCGTCTATGTAGGATTCCCTGCAATCACGAGGTGTTCCCGCACCTCATCCGCAACACCCGCCCTCGAAATCCGCACCTTTCCGCACTACCAAAGTCACACTCAATGTCACACTAACGGCCCTCGTCACGCTGTACTCCACTGCCTCCGAAAATGCCCATCAGCCCACAGCAGCACGCAGTCTATCGAGCAGCTCTGAGCGTCGCCGACAGCATCGATCTTACCGGTCGTTTCCGCGCGATCCTGCATCTCATGCGGTGCACCGGCGTTGAGCAGATCGAGGCGGTGTTGTCACTTCGGATCGATGACGTCGGCTTTATCAGGGCAGAGTCATCAGCAGGGGAGGGGAATGTAGGTGCCGCCGAACTTCGGCTCGGCGACCGCGTCATCGCGCTCGACGAAGAAGCGGTCGCCGAGCTCCGCGCATATCTCTATCGACGGGCACGGCATGTACGGTTGCGGCTGTTTAAGCGACTGGATCGCAGCTCACTCTGGTATGTGCATGTCACATGCGCTGGAGGGCATGCGGTTTCATCCCTGGGGACTCAGGACTGGGCCGTTGCTCGGGAGAGACTAGGAAAGCGGCGTCGGGAGCTCGCGCGTGCCGCACGGCACGGCAATGCAGGCTTCCTGTTCCCAGCGACCTGGGCGCGTCATGCTCCCGTCAGCGTCGGGCAGGTGCGGCTATGGATCAACGCAGCAGTCGGCCGCGGGTCGTCGCGTGATACTCGCGATGCATGCGGACAGACGCGCCCTGTTCATCGCACTCGCGAGCGCCGTCGTCGCAACAGATCATTACACGTGACATAGGCCAGCTCTGCGGCACCGACGTGGTCTTGCATATCGGGACGGAGATCTCAGTCGTCCGTGAGCCTGCCGAAGTTATGAGGGAGGTCCTCTGCGCCGTGATCCGTTGGTGTTATGGCCCGGGAACGTCCGACACTCGCGATCGCCGCAAGCCGCACTTCGCGGCTAGGCGACTGCAGTGCCCCTGCCATCTCCTCAAGTTCGAGGGGCGGCAACGCGCCGTGGAACTGGAGCCACAGCTCAGTCAGTTCGTCGACGAATGGCGCCCCGGAGTTGTGCAACAGTGTTCGGAGTGCTCGGCGTGTATCGCGAATCAACAAGACATCGACATCATTCGGCTCAATTACCTCGACAGACTTGGGATACTTTGGGCCGTCGATTATGACGACGTGGGAGGCGTCAGGAAATCGCCACGCTCGTACAATCCTTCGCCGCGGTGTTTCGCGGGGCCGGAAGAACGGTGCAAGGATGACCCTGGTGCGGCAACGTGTCGCAACCGCATCCAACTCATGCCAGGCGCTCGCCGTGGACGACACCACCGGCGCGATCATCGGCAGCGCTGTGTGGCGCCGCATGAAGTCCTGAGCATCGCTCAAATTGTCGCACCGATGGTCATTGCCCTCAAAGACCGCTTGCTGCCGTCACCGGCGGCTGTCCACAGCTTCTATCGATACGCATCCGCTCGGCTCGCCGCTTGGCATGATGGAGCCGAAGTTAGTCCGAAGATTCTTCCGGGCCTGCCTGCGTGTCAATGCAGGGTGTGATTGGTCCTCCGCCCTCGAAGGGAGCCTGAACTCACCCGGATTCGTGGATACCTCAACAACCCTCGATAAAGCTGGTGTCGCAATGGCAAGCCGACTCGCCGTGACGGATTGCCGTCGCGACGAGTCGGCATATATTGCCTTTGTGATCCGGTCCGTCGTTCTCCGAACCTTGACCGCGCTGGCTGCTTTGACGAGCGGCCTCGCCGCGGGCTCGACTGCGCTTGCGCATGGCGTTGAACATTCGCGCCTGGTGCATGCGGTCGAACACTTCGACGCCACCGATGATCACGATAGCGACGGGCACAGCCACGGCTTATCCCACCAGAACGAGGCGGATCCTGCTCCGGCGGAGCACGCGCATGCCAAGCTGGATGCCGGGACGATTCGAATCAGTGTTGATGTCGGGCTTTTTGTAACAGCCCCCTCGGTCGAATGCTGGGATCTGGAGCCCAAGCCTGCGCCAGTCCCTGTTGCCGGTGATCGGGTTGCATTCACCGATCACGCCACCGGTCCCCCTCCTCAGACCCGAGCTCCACCCATCTGTTGAGTTACGCCGGGCGCTACGCGCTACGGCGGTAATTCTGTACATCCTCCCCTGATCAGGGCGGGATGCGCCTGTTCGCGCGGGTTGCGCGACAGGCTGAACTCGACGGATACGCTTTCGTTGGTGGCGGGCTGCCCCACGGAGCACTTGTGGAGCTTTATCCATGACCCAAACCAGTTCACAGACGTCTTCACGACATCACCAGTGGCGTGGCGTTGCTGCTGCGGCCTGTTTCGCGGCCGCGCTCGCGGGATCAGCGATGCATCCCGGTCTGGTCCAGGCACAGGAACCGGGCCTGACGCTGGACGCGGCGCGACGGCTGGCCGCGCAATCCAGTCCAAGCCTGATTGCTGCGCGGGCGGCGGTTGAGGCAGCTGCCGGTCGTGAGCGGCAGGCGGGCGCTTTTCCCAATCCGATTCTCTCCTACGGTCACGAACAGACATCCGGTGAAGGCAGTCGGACCTCACAGAACATCGCCGCGCTGGAACAGCGTGTTGAAGTCGGAGGGCAGCGCTCTGCACGCGTTGCTGCCGCTCGCCTGCGAAGGGAAGCAGCCGAGGCACGGCTCGCGGCTGCCGAAGCGGATTTGAAGCTGGAGGTTACGAGCGCATACGCGTCCGCGCGTGCAGCCGCTCGACGCGCCGAGCTCGCAGCGTCGGCCGCCGCGAAGTTCGAACGTGCCGTCGCGGTGATGAACCAGCGGCTCGCAGCCGGAGATGTTTCCGGATATGAAGCACGGCGCGTCCGCCTCGAGGCCGCTCGGTATGCGGCCCTCGCGGCGCAGGCGCAGTTGGAGCAGCGCGCGACGCTCGTGAGGCTCGCACAGCTGCTTGGCGCTGCGCCGGACATGAACCTCGCCCTGCTCGTTGCCATTGATACTGCCGCAAACCGGATACTTACGCTGCCTCCCGATTCAGTCGTAGCGATCGCGCTCACTCGTGATCCGCAACTGATGGCGTCGGCGCTCGACGCGCAGGCTGCTGAGGCAGACGCGCGGCTCGCACGCCGGGAGCGTATTCCCACTCCTTCGCTCTTAGCCGGCTACAAAAACGAGCGCATCAATGATGAGCCTACAGCAAGCGGGTTTGTCGCAGGGATTGCGTTACCGGTTCCGCTCTGGGACCGACTGGGCGGCGCGAGGCAGGCTGCAGAGGCGGACGCGCGTCGTGTAGCTGCGGAAGTCGAGACCGCGCGGCGGGCGACAACCAGCGAGACGCTTGCGGCGCTGGAAGCAGTGCGACGGGCGGAGACACAGGTTGCAGCTCTGAGTTCATCGCTCGGGGCGGAGGCGAGCGCGGCGCTTCGTGCCGCAGAAGCAGCGTACACAGAAGGGGAAATCACCCTTATCGAGTGGCTCGATGCAGTACGCGCGTACCAGGAAGCCGAGACGGCGTACGCTGCCGTTCTCGCCGAATCGTTTACCCAGCGCGCCCGGCTCGAGCGTATGCTCGGCATCGCGCTCATCCAATAAACAACGCACATGAAAAACACAGTGCAATTCAGCCGGCTCGCGTTGGTTTCAGTTCTCGCCTTTGCCGCATGCAAGGGTGGAGCGGAAAACGCTGATTCCGTCGAAGCAGCGGGGCCCGCGGGTGGCGCGATTACGCTCTGGACCGACTCAACCGAGCTGTTCATGGAGCATCCGGCGCTCATCGTTGGTCAACCGGACAAGTTTGCCGTTCACCTTACCGATCTTACCGATTTCACGCCGCTGCGATCAGGCAAGATCACGTTGCGCTTCGTGCCACGTGACGGCGGCGAACCATTGGCCGTAGTTCAAGAGGCGCCACGCTCGCCAGGCATTTACGGGCCGTCGCCTGATTTCAAACGGCCGGGAGTTTACGACCTCACAATTGAGGTCGAGAGTCCGCAGGCCCGTGATGTCATCAAGGTGCCGGACCTGCGGGTGTACGCAACCGCTGCTGAAGCACCCAGGGATGATGGCGCGGAGGCCCCCGGCATCGCCTTCTTGAAGGAGCAGCAGTGGAAGACCCCCGGATTTGCAACGGCGTTCGCAACGCAAGGCGAAGTGACGCAGGCGTTGCAGGCGACTGGCGAAATCATCCCCGCCGCGGGTCGATTTGCCCAGGTTGCTGCGCCCATCGCCGGCCTCGTCGATGCAAGCGGCGTAGCCTCATCGCCCGCGCCCGGTCAGCGCGTTGCGCGTGGTGCTTTGCTGGCCGTCCTTACTCCGAGTCTCGGGGATGCCGGCGGCAGCGTGTACGCGCAGGCACGTCGTGAATTGCGCGACGCGCAGGCTGAATACGAACGCGCGAAGCGTCTCTTCGACGTCGAAGCCATTCCGCAGCGACGACTGCACGAGGCAGAGATCCGCCTTGAGGCGGCGAAAGAAGCTCTCGCGGGACTCTCTTCGGCCGGTACACTCAGTGACGGCGGCAAGCTCGCGGTCCGCTCACCGATCGCAGGCGTTATTGCTGAACGCACGATCACGCCCGGCAGCAGGGTGGAAGCAGGGGCACCGCTGTTTACCGTGGTTGATCCTTCCGTCGCCTGGTTGAAGGTCAATGTGCCTGCGAATGCAGCACCGATGGTGGGCAGCAGCTCGGGTGCAGCGTTCCGCCTCGCCGGAAGCTCGCGCGAATATCAGGCGCTCAAGGCGATTTCGATCGGCAGCGTGGTCGATGTGGCGTCGCGCACCGTGCCCGTGATTTACGAGGTGGGCAATTCTGACGGCTCGATCAGGATCGGCTCGATCGCGACGGTTGCAGTCCGCACGGGTCAACGCACCCAGGGTGTAGTCATCCCGAGTTCTGCAATCGTTGAGGAAGACGGCAGACCTGTCGCGTACGTGCAGCCTGAAGGCGAGCGCTTCGAGCGTCGCGGCCTCACGATCGGCGGCAGCGAAAACGGCATGACGCTGGTGCTCTCGGGGATCGAGGCAGGCGAGCGTGTCGTTACGGGCGCGCCGTACCAGGTGCGTCTGGCCTCTCTGTCCACAGCGGCCCCGACACATGGCCACGAGCACTAGGGGATGAACGCATGCTGAATAAACTCATCGCCTGGTCATTGACGAACCGGGTGCTCGTCCTTGCTGCCGCCGCCCTGCTGCTGGTTGCAGGCGCGTGGACGGCGTATCGAATGCCGGTCGACGTGTTCCCCGATCTCACCGCTCCGACTGTGACGGTGCTGACCGAGGCGCACGGTATGGCACCGGAAGAAGTCGAATCGCTGGTCACGTTCCCGATCGAAACCGCCGTGAACGGTTCGACCGGTGTGCGACGTGTGCGCTCCTCGACCGCGCAGGGCATCAGCGTTGTGTGGGTCGAGTTCGACTGGGGCACGGAAATCTTCCGTGCGCGTCAGATCGTCGCGGAGAAGCTGCAGATCGTAGCCGAAGCGTTGCCTGATGGCGTGTCCGCTCCCGTGCTGGCACCGGTCTCGTCCGTCATGGGCGAGATCATGATGATCGGATTGAGCGGTCCACAATCGCCGCAGGATCTGCGCACGGTTGCAGACTGGACAATTCGCCGACGACTGCTCGCCGTGCCCGGTGTTGCGCAGGTCGTCCCGATCGGCGGCGACGTCAAGCAGTATCAGGTCCTCGCCGATCCGGGTCGGATGCTCGCGACCGGCGTGACGCTTTCAGAAGTGGTCGCAGCTGCAGCAGGCTCGAACGCAAACGCGTCGGGTGGCGTGTACATGGATCGCGGACAGGAGTACGTCATCCGCGGTATCGGCCGCATTTCCGGCCCGGCGGACGTTGCGAACACAGTGGTGGCGGTGAAGGGAGGCGTGCCGGTCCTGCTCGGGCAGGTTGCAGACATCGAAGTCGGACCCGCGCCGAAGTTCGGCGAAGGGTCGGTCAATGCGAAGCCGGGTGTCGTACTGGCTGTACAGAAGCAGCCGGGCGCGAACACACTGGAACTGACCGAGCGAATCAGCCAGGAACTCGCGGGCATTCAGGCCACACTCCCTCAAGACATGAAGGTGCACGCCGATCTGTTTCGGCAGGCGGACTTCATTTCGGTAGCCATCGAAAACGTGCTTCACGCATTGCGTGATGGTGCGATCCTGGTCGTCATCATCCTCTTTCTATTCCTGTGGAGCTTCAGGACTACGGCGATATCGGTGCTTGCGATCCCGCTCTCTCTGGTGGTTGCGATCTTTGTCATGAAGCTGCTGGGCGTGTCAATCAACACGATGAGCCTCGGTGGTATGGCGATCGCGATCGGGGCGCTGGTCGATGACGCGATTATCGACGTGGAGAACGTCTTCCGCCGACTGAAAGAGAATCACCATCGTCCTCCAGCGCTGCGACTGCCGGCGCTGCGTGTTGTCTACGACGCATCGCGTGAGATTCGAGCGAGCATCGTAAATGCGACGTTCATCATCATCGTCGTATTCCTGCCGCTGTTCTTCCTGGATGGAGTCGAGGGTCGTCTGCTGCGTCCGCTCGGGATCGCGTACGTAGTCTCCATTCTCGCTTCGCTCCTGGTAGCGGTCACGGTGACCCCGGTCCTGTGCGCGTACCTCCTGCCACACGCCAAGGCGGTGGAGGAGGAGAGCGAAAGCCGGCTGGTGACGTGGCTGAAGGCACACTACTCGAGGGCGCTCGAGGTCGTACTCGCGCGGCCGAAGCAGGTGCTGCTCGGGGCCGGTGCCGCGCTCGCGCTTTCACTCGCCGCCATTCCGCTGCTCGGCTCGGCGTTCCTGCCCGAGTTCAACGAGGGTGCACTGACCGTTTCGGTCGTGACGATCCCGGGTACGTCGCTCGCGGAGTCCGATGCGATCGGCCGGCGCGTCGAGCAGATCCTCATCGATCATCCGGCGGTACGCAACACCGATCGCCGGCAGGGACGTGCTGAACTCGATGAACACGCGCAGGGCGTGAACGCCGCTGAAATCGACGCAACACTGAAGGAAGGCATTGATCGCGAAGCCGCGATGGAGGAGCTGCGCCAGGCGTTCACGGATTTGCCGGGCACCAACGTCACCATCGGCCAGCCGATTGGTCACCGGATCGACCACATGCTGTCCGGCACGCGTGCCAACATCGCGATCAAGATCTTCGGTCCGGACCTGCGCAACCTGCGCGATGTCGGTGCCGAAGTGCGCGATGCGATCCAGGACATTCCGGGTGTGGCGGACCTGCAACTCGAACAGCAGATGGATGTGCCGCAGCTGCGCATCTTCGCTGACCGGCAGGCGATGGCACGGTACGGCATGACTGTCGGCGCGCTCGCCGAGGCGATCGACGTCGCGTTCAATGGCGAAGTCGTTTCACAGGTGCTCGAGGAGGGACGCAGCGTCGACCTGGTCGTGAGGTTCCCGGACCAGTACCGCTCCGATGCAAATGCGATCTCGTCAGTGATGTTCGATACGCCGACCGGTGCGCGTGTGCCGCTGTCCGAACTCGCACGCGTGACGATCGATCGCGGTCCGAACGCGATCAGCCGCGAGAATGTACAGCGCAAGATCGTCGTGCAGTCGAACGTCGCGGGGCGTGACCTCGGCAGCACCGTCGCCGACATCCGCAATCGCGTTGCCGAACGCGTCGAACTTCCCGCTGGCTATCACATCGAGTACGGCGGCCAGTTCGAAAGCCAGGAGGCGGCGAGCAAGCGTATGTTGGCGCTCAGCCTGCTCTCGATCTCGCTGATCTTCCTGATCCTCTTCAGTGAGTTCCGGTCGGGCAGGATTTCGGCGCTCGTCATGGTCAATCTCCCGCTGGCGCTGATCGGAGGCATCGCGGCCGTTCTGCTGACTGACGGCATTGTCAGCATCGCGTCGCTGGTTGGCTTTGTGACGCTGTTCGGGATCGCTACCCGCAACGGCATTCTGCTGATTTCGCACTACCGGCATCTGCTGGCGGAAGGCGTGTCGAAGCGGGAAGCTGTCGTGCGCGGTTCGCTCGAGCGTCTGTCACCCATCCTGATGACCGCGCTGACCGCCGGTCTCGCGCTGATTCCTCTTGCAATCGGTGGTGGTGAACCGGGCAACGAGTTGCAGACGCCGATGGCGATCGTAATTCTCGGCGGCCTTATCTCGGCGACTGCGCTCAACATGGTCGTGCTGCCGGCGCTGTACTGGCTGTTCGGTGAGGAAGCCGCGCCCGCGCAGAACGATGAAGGGCTCTCCTTCGAGTCCGCGCAGCAGCTCGCAACCGCGGGAGGACAGGGATGAGCAGCCGTCGCCAGCAACAGATGAGAATTGTGGAAGGAAGAAACACCGTGGAGAACCGAAGAAATGGCTGGCTCCGTGCTCCGGCCCCAGCCACACTACTGGCGTTCCTGGGAGCGCTGCTCGTTCTGTTCGGCTTGCCCAGTGATGTATTCGCGCATGGCGTAGCCGCGGGCGATAAAGGCTACATCCAGGAGGTCTCGGGCGTCCTGCTGCTCCCGTTCGCCTATCTGGGTGCAAAGCACATGGTCACCGGATACGATCACCTGCTGTTTCTGCTTGGGGTGATCTTCTTCCTGTACCGGCTCAAGGACATCGGCATCTATGTGACACTGTTCGCGATTGGACACTCGACCACGCTTCTGCTCGGTGTGCTCACCGGCATCAGCGTGAGCGCGTATCTCATTGACGCGATCATCGGGCCGTCCGTCGTCTACAAGTCGCTCGACAACATGGGCGCGTTCCAGCGGTGGTTCGGGTTTCAGCCCAATACCAAAGTGGCAACTCTGATCTTCGGATTGTTTCATGGCTTTGGTCTCGCGACCAAAATCCTGGACTACGAAGTCTCGCCCGACGGCTTGGTCGCAAATCTCATCGCGTTCAACGTCGGCGTGGAACTGGGCCAGCTCATGGGACTCGCCGCGATTCTCATTGCGATGGGCTACTGGCGTCGCACGTCCAGCTTCGGCAGACATGCGTACGCCGGTAACGTCGTTGTCATGACCGCCGGTTTCGTGCTGATGGGTTATCAGCTCGCCGGCTACTTCCTCACACCTTGATTGAGAGTGCTCGATGCCTGGAATAAATGACGCTTCACAACAGGACCTGCCGTCTTCGCGCACCCTGCTGCGCTCGACGGTGATCGCGGCGGTAACCGCGATCATGGTTCTGTTCACCGTCGTGTTGCCCGCGGAGTACGGCGTGGATCCGACCGGTGTCGGTCGCATACTGGGTCTCAAAAAGATGGGCGAGATCAAGATGGCGCTGGCCGAGGAAGCCGCGGCTGCGGAGGCGGTGGAAGCCGCCCTGGCCAAGGGGGCACAACCCGAAGCTGCGCCTGCACCGTCAGCTCTCGCCGACCCAGCCCCGGCAGCGACCGCGCCCGGCGTGCTCACCGACTCCGTCGCGCTTGACTTTCGCCCGGGGGAGGGGCGCGAGATCAAGCTGGTCATGAAGCAGGGCGCGCGCGTGAAATATTCCTGGGCGACGACTACAGGAGTGGTGAACTACGACACACACGGCGACCCGGTCGACGCGCCCAAGAACTTCTACCACGGGTATGGCAAGGGCAGCGGTAGGGCTTCTGACGAAGGCGTGCTCGAAGCCGCGTTCGACGGAATGCACGGGTGGTTCTGGCGCAACCGTGGTCGTCAGCCTCTGACCGTCGTGCTTCGTGTCAGTGGCGAGTATCAGGCGATCAAAGAGATCAAATGACGGTAGTGGCCGGTGAGTCAATCACCCTAAGCCGCACTTGGAAGTTGCTGCGTTGCTGGTATGGCGAACGCATTTACCAGCCGTGCAGCGCGGAGAAGCCGCGCAGAAGATGGCGTCGATGCGGTGGGAGTTGCACCAACCTGTCGAAGGATTGGGATTCGGTGATCTTAGTGACGCATCGCTGCATCAGCATGATCCTGATGATCACCGTGCGTCCATCAGCCGGATAACCCCGCCCCTCCTCTCACAACGCTTTTCCGCGGAACCTCCGTTACCGTTGCCCGCAAATCTTTCCGCCTGTTCAGGTGACGCGGGTCGCTTGGGTCCCGCGTCCACGCACTGGAGGTCATCCACGCTCTGTCAACGGACGGCTCCGGTGGATAGGGAAATAGGTCCGTTCTAACCAGGGGCTACCGGAGTTATTAGCCTAACCAGCACCAGGATCACGGCCAGTGCCATGATCGGCGCGGATCGGCAATCATCCGGAGCGATACGGATTCGGAAGTCTTTGCTAGGGAAGTATTGGGATGGAGTGTGCAGAAGAACCGCACCGCCCGTTATCCCATCGTCATGGCCGGCGGTCAGCGCGTGTCTCGATACTTTAGCAGTCTTCTGCCCAACAACTTCTCCCGACCCAACAGCCCCGGCCAGATTCTGCGCAACGAGACGCGTCCGGTATCTCTGCTCTCGGACAGACAACCGGGAGCGAAGTGGTGAAAAACGATGACACCCGTCCCTGCGCGCGCGCGCACTTCCTCGACGAAGACCTCGGCCGCGCGGTCGACGAGATCGTCGCGCTGTTTCTCGCGTTGGAATCGGCGCGGGTGCAGGAGCGAAAGGCATTGAAACAGAGGCTGGCAGCTGCCGGGTTCCGATTGAACCGGATGGCCACGCGGCAGGGGGCGGCGTGATTGAGCGCTCTGAAATTGCGCGTAAGCAGGCACCACGGACGGAACGCTACGAACTCGGCCTCACTGCCGAGCGCCCGATTCGCATTTCGCGCGTTGTTCCCCGTGTGGCCGCGGTCGTAGAGCAAGATTGCGGGGCTGCGTATTGGTTCATCGGTGAGCTGTCATCGCTGCGGCGCGGCCGAGGTGGTTGGACGTTCGGGTCCGTCTCCGATGGAGGAACGCGAGTCGACCTTCGGTTTCCGCCCGGAGCAGTGCACCAGGTCGGCCCAGAGGCTGTAGGGCGGCTGCTCCTGTTCAGGGGCACATTGCGCCTCGATCGAGCAGGGTGCCTCGGCGTCGTAGTCATCGAGGCACGCGGCGTCGACACGCAGGGCGCGAGGCTTCTTGCGCGTGAGGAATTGCGGCGTCGCCTCAGCGGGGAGGGTGTCCTGACCCGGTCCCGGCGCGCCCTTCCGGAATGGCCGAGCACCATCGCTGTCGTTACCGCAGCTCGTGGTGCTGCGATCGAAGATATCCGCGCAGTGATCATGCGCCGGGCGCCGTGGATCCGGCTGGTCATTTACGACTCCGCAGTTCAGGGTCGGACCGCACCCGGGTCTCTCGCTCAAGCGCTTACTGCTGCCGGCGACTCGTGCGCTGACGTGATCGTTCTCGCTCGTGGAGGCGGCGCGGCAGAGGACCTGGCGGTTTTCGATGACGAGCTCGTCGTGCGTGCGGTCGCAAGTTCGAAAATTCCGTTGGTATGTGCAGTCGGGCATCAGACGGACAACACAGTGGCCGACGAGGTGGCGGATTTGTCCGTCGCAACACCGACTGCAGCGGCAGAACGGATCACGCCAGACAGGGCAGCGCTCACGTCACAGCTCGAGCAGCTGCGTACCCGTCTCCGCACTGCCGCCGAACAGTACATGCGCGCAAAGCACTCGGACCTGCTCAGCAGAGCACGACGCGCGATGCCCGCCATGACACGGCTGCTGCAGCTGCTCGAGCGCCGGCTGAATGGGGCGAGGCCGCAAGTACTGGCGCAGCGCGCACTGCGCAGCATCGAGGCTCGGCGCCGTGCGGCGACGGATGCCCTGGCACGTTGTGAACGTTTAGCTGAACGTGTGGTTCAGCTGGCGCATTCCGACCTGAAGCGCCGGCACGAACAGCTCCATGACGTGGCGAAACGCTCAGTGACTTCAGCGTGGACGCACCTGCAGCATCAGCGTGAGCGCATAGTGGCACTCTCGCCGGAAGCCATCCTGCAACGCGGTTACGCGATCGTTCGGGACCGCGATGGTCTATGTCGCTCAACCGCGGGACTCTCGCCCGGCGTCACGGTTCAAATCTACTTCGGAGATGGCATGGTCACGGCCACCATCAGCAGCACAACCCTGCAGAAAGGACGTGCAGCGTGAACACGACCACGGCGACGCGGAACGGCACCGACAGCGAGTACCGCAAGCATCTGCGAGCCCTCGAGCATGGGGCTGCGCAGCTCGAGCGAGGCGATCTCGACCCCGAGCAGGCGCTGGAGGTCTATCGAGAGGCGCTTCGGCGATATGAGGCGGCTCTGACCATCCTCAACACAGTGGCCGAGGAGTTCCGGCGTGTGGATGGGAAACCGGACAAGGACAACATCGCACGGTAGGGGTTCTTCCACCTCAGCCGCAAGCGCTTGTGGCAGAGGAGTCAAATGAGCCTGTCTGTGGCGGTGAGGCGCGGATATGCCCGCCCACCGCCGGCCCGGCCGGCACTGCTCTGACGCTGGAGTCTCTACGATGTTTCCTCGCTTCTTCAACCGTCGCACGCCCGACGCCGCTGCGCGTGCGGCCTGTCCTGACCCGGTTCTGCCCATGCGGTCGGCCGAACCCGACCCTTACCTCGCGAGCAACAAGCGGCCGGTGCTGCTCGCGGACGACGAGCTCGAATCGCTCCCGCCGCTGGAATACATCGTTGACGGGATGGTTCCGGCCGGCGGCTTCGTCGTGCTCGTGGGCGCGTCTGGTGGAGGCAAAACTTTCCTTGTGGTCGACATCGCCATGTGCCTGGCGACCGGCACGCCGTGGTACGGGCGCTCCGTCACTCGCGGACCGGTGGTCTACGTCGCTGGCGAGGGTGTTCGCGGTCTGGCGGGCCGGACTAGCTCCTGGAAGGAGCAGCACGGGTGGGTAGGACGCGCGGGTTTGTACGTTCTCCCGCAGGCGACCGCGCTCACTCAGCCCGAGGAAGTGGGCAAGCTGATTCTGTCCATGCAGGCCCTGTCCACGCCGCCGGTTGCTGTGGTCATCGATACCCTCGCGCGCAACATGGGCGACGGTGACGAGAACAGTGCCCGCGATATCGGGCGGCTTACGGCAGGCGTCGACCGTATCCGTGAGGCGACGGGCGCCACTGTCATCCTCGTCCACCACACCGGGCTGAAAGGCGAGCGGGAGCGGGGCAGCTCCGCCCTGCGCGCGAACGCCGATACCACCATACTGCTGCGCGGGAGCAGGAGCGGTCTCATTCGTCTGGACTGCGAGAAGCAGAAGGACGACGAGCCGTTCGCCAGCATGGCTCTCCAGCTCACGAAGCGCGGCGACTCGTGTGTGCTGCTCCCGGCACCCCCGAACAGCATGCCTCAGCCCGCAATGTCCCACACCGAGCTGCGTGTCCTCCGTACGCTGGCCGCGGCTATGCCGAATGGCCTCACCTACTCGAGGTGGGGTACCACGTGCCGTCTCAAGGGCGGGGCATTCGATCGTGTTGCGAAGGCCCTCGTGAGCAACGGGTTCGTGGCCGGCGGTGGAGGGAAGGGCGTTCCGTACGTGCTGACCGCGACCGGCGTGCGGGCGGCCGCCTGACGGACATCCTCTGCTCCGGCCAGTCGATACACACTACCACCACCCCGGTCTATAGGACCGGGGTGGTGGTAGTGTGTTGGGCTTGGGACTCCGCGCAGCCGTGCACGTCCCGTAAACCGGGGGGAGGACGGCACGGTGCCGTTCGCAACCCTGGCCCGGAGTGACCGATGGCGCAGAGCCTCTCATCCCGCAGAGCCCTTCAGCTCGAATTCTCGCTTGATACGTACCTGGCCGACCTGGACGCCGTCGATATGTCCCTCGGCGCGCACCTGATCGATGTCGCGCTGACGCCGGGGCTGTCCTCGCGCGCACGGCGCGGCTCGGCGGCGTGGTGGCGAGAGCAGGTAGTGACGTGGTGCGGTCTCGCGTCCACCGCAGCGCGTTTCGACCCGGAGTCGGTGGGCTCGGCTGCAATGGCCGCAGAGCACATGGAAGACGAACTGCTCCTTCCCTGGATTCGGTCGCTCATCAGTGCCGGTGCGGACGTGCTGCTTCCGAGTCGGCCGGCCGCGTAGCGGCACCAGATGTGGAGGGGGTTGTCGCAGCGGGTCGAAGTCCCACACCCTGTGAATGCGACCCGATCGAGGTCGCCGCCGAAGGGCGAGAATCTCCCCGCAAGACAAGGGATCGAACCATGCGAGCAGTGATCGAGGGCAAACGCTACGACACGGAGACGGCCACGGAGGTCGCCAGCATCGAGAACGGACACAACCTGAGCGACTTCAGCTACTTCACGGAAGAGCTCTACATTACGAAACGCGGGAACTGGTTCCTGGCAGGGTGGGGCAACGCGACATCGCCGTACGGCACGGTGTCCGGCAACACGCGCGGCTCAGGTGAGCGGGTCACGGTGCTGAGCCCCGCAGAGGCCCAGGAGTGGCTCGAGGAGCACGGCAAGGTCGATGCTCTGGAGATGTACTTCGGCGAGCTGATCGAGGACGCGTAGATCCCGCGTCGGAACAATCACCGGGGCAGGGCCGCTGGGTCTGCCCCGTTCTTGTCCCAACTGCTGTCCGGCATAGTCTTCCACCCGGATGGCCACCCTCGATTCAGGTGTCGTGACCCATCTCCATGAACTGATCGCCACCCAGGTGGCGGAATGGCGCGCCAGCGATGAGATAGGACCATGACCAGGACTGCTACGATTACCTGTCCGCTCTTCGGTGGCCGCTCGCAGGAGGTGATGCCGGCGAACGCCTGCGTGCATGTCTTCGTCTGTTTGCATTGCCAAGTGCGGCTCACGCCGAAGCCCGGTGACTGCTGCGTGTTCTGCTCGTATGGTGATGGGATGTGCCCGCCCCGAGCAGCGTAACGAGCTCGCGAATGAGCTTCACGGCCTGGCGCGTCGTCCACCGTACAGCCAGCGGGTTCATCGGTGCGATGGGTATTCTGCATTGCGCGCTGACGGCCGTCATGTACGACGCGTGGAATCCGGGTGCTGTGTGGTTCCTCGGGACCGGACTGAGCCTCACATTCCTGGCCGCCATGAACTGGGCGCACGTCGGGCTCGAGCCGTGCCGGATGCCGACGGCTCCGGTGGTTCGCTACGCCAACGTTGCCTACGCGGTATTCGGTGTGGCGGCCATCTTCGCCGTGCCGCAGCCACACGCATGGGTCCTTACCGGGGCGCTGCTCACGCAGGCGCTCGCGGGGTTCTTCACGCTCACCGGACCGGAACGACATGGCTGATGCCGAAACAGTCGTGATGAAGGTCGTCCGAATGCTCCTGCTGTGGTTTCACTACGTTCAGCACGTACACGTGGGAGACCGTCACACTCGCGCGCGACGGCCAGAGGGTCGCCGCCGGCACGTATGCCCTTGGCAGCCTCCTCGTCGGTGTGCTTGCCGTGCTCACCGGCGTCGCGATCGCCACACTGTTCATTCGACTGAGGACACTGCAATGACACACGGAATGAGAGGCGAGCGCATGCTTATGCGCATCTTCATCGGCGAGGGCGACAAGTGCACGGCCGGTCCGTATCATGGCAAGCCGCTGTACGAAGCGCTGCTTCACTTTTTCCGTGAGAATGGCTTCGGCGGCGCCACCGTGGTGCGTGCGATCGCCGGCTTCGGGGCCAGCGCGAGAGTCCACACCGATCGCATTCTCCGCCTTTCGCTCGACCTGCCCATCATCGTCGAAGTCGTCGAGAGCGAGGAGCGCATCCAGGAGGTGCTCCCCGCGCTCGACGAGATGATTGGGGGAGGGCTCGTCACGCTTGAGCGGGTTCGGGTCATGGTCTACAGGGCCGCAGAGGCACAGGGGCGGTTGAGTCATCAAGAATTGTTGATGTATATTTGAAGGCATGAACGCGACCACGATCGACAAAGCTCTGGCTATCCAGCGCATGAAGGCGCTGAGCGACGAGAAGCGTCTGCGCATTCTGGAGCAGCTCGCCGGTGGCGAACGCTGCGTCTGTGACCTGACGGACGCCCTCGACGCCGGTCAATCGCTGCTATCGTTCCATCTGAAGACGCTGAAAGATGCGGGGCTGGTCAGCGATCGCCGTGCCGGGCGCTGGGTGCACTATTCGCTCAATGCCGACGCGCTGATCGAACTTGAGGACGCCTTGCGAAGGCTCCGGGAATCAGCCGGAACGGTGCCGCGCGGCGGTGATGCATGCTGCGACTGAGGTATTTTTTTGGCTTCGTTCATCAACAACGATTGATATGAGGTCCCCGATGAAATACGCACTACTGAGTGATGTACACGCCAACCTGCCGGCGCTCGAAGCGGTGCTCGCCGACCTCGACACCCGCAGCGACGTCGACGCGATCTACCATCTGGGCGATCTGGTCGGCTATGCGCCCTGGCCGGATGAAACCGTGCAGCTGCTGAAGGACCGAGCCATCCCCGGCGTCGCAGGGAATTATGACAGCACCACGGCGACGGATTACAAGCACTGCGGCTGCAAGTACGAGGACGCGCGGCAGGAGGAGCTCTCGCACCTGTCGTACGAGTGGACGCGTGCACACGTATCGGCGGAGACGAAGCGGTATCTCGGCTCGCTGCCGTTCCGGATCGATGTACGGCCGCTCGGGGGACATGTGGCCGGCCCGCGGCTAACACTGCTGCACGGGAACCCGGTGTTGAACACGGTCTACTGGACGGAGGATCGGTCGGACCGCTTCTGCCTGGAGATGGCGGAGATAGTGAGTGCGAAAACCGGCGACGTGATCGCGTTCGGCCACACCCACAAGCCGTGGCACCGTGAGTTCGACGGGATTCACTTCGTGAACACCGGCTCGGTCGGCCGGCCGAAGGACGGCGACCCGCGCGCAGGATACGCACTCGTAACGATGGACGGCACGAACGTGGACGTGGGGATGGTGCGCGTAAACTACGACATCGAGCGAGCGGCCGAGGGAATCCAAGCCAGTGACCTGCCCGACGATTTCGCGAAGATCCTGCGGACGGGTGGCGATGCATCGGCGGAAGAGGGCAAGTGAGGCATGGATGAGAATCGACATATACACATCGGAGCATACGCATGTCTGAGCCCCTGACGCGTCGACTGTCGTTTCTCGACCGCTATCTCACCGTCTGGATCTTCACGGCGATGGGAGTCGGTGTGGGGCTCGGCTACTTCCTCCAGGCGCCGGTCGAAGCCTTCAACGAGCGGCTGACGATCGGCGAGCACACGAATGTGCTCATCGCGATCGGGTTGATCCTGATGATGTATCCGCCTCTCGCGAAGGTGAAATACGAGGTGATGCCGAAGGTGTTCGCGGACACGCGCATCCTCGGGCTGTCGCTCGTGCAGAACTGGATCATCGGACCGATCCTCATGTTCGGTTTGGCCGTTGCGTTCTTCGGCTTCATCGCGCCGGCGTTCTCCGGCCCGGATCCGCGCTGGGGCTACTACATGGTCGGGCTCATCCTCGTCGGCATCGCCCGCTGTATCGCAATGGTGCTCGTGTGGAACCAACTCGCGCGTGGGAACAGCGAGTACGCCGCGGGCCTGGTCGCGATGAACAGCGTATTCCAGATCGTGACCTTCGGCTTCTACGCGTGGTTGTTCGTTACGGTGCTGCCGCCGCTGTTCGGGCTCCAGGGCACCGACGTGGACGTCAGCATGGGACAGATCTTCTCGAGTGTTGTGATTTACCTCGGTATCCCGTTCGCCGCCGGTATTCTCAGCCGCGTGGTGCTGCTGCCGATCAAGGGGCACGAGTGGTACGAGCGCGTGTTCGTGCCGAAGATCTCGCCTATCACGCTCGTCGCGCTGCTGTTCACGATCGTCGTCATGTTCAGCCTTCAAGGGGAGCGCATGATCCGGCAGCCGCTGGACGTACTCTGGATTGCCGTGCCGCTGTCGTTCTACTTCGTGATCATGTTTATCCTGAGCTTCCTGCTGGCGCACCGGCTGGGCGCAGACTACGGCCGGAGTGCAACACTCGCGTTTACCGCCTCGGGCAACAACTTCGAGCTGGCGATTGCAGTTGCGATCGCGGTCTTCGGCATCTCCTCGCCCGTCGCGTTCGCCACGGTCGTCGGACCACTCGTGGAAGTGCCGGTGCTGATTGGCCTCGTGCACGTGAGTCTGTGGTTCATGCGACGTATGTACGGCGGTCGCTCAGATGATGAAATGCTCGATACTGCCATCGAAGAAGTTGTAAGCGCTGGCGGGGCTACGGCTGTGGACTCTACTGCGGCCCCGCTGAAGGCGCTCGCGGATTATGCGTGTAGAACTACGCAGCAGGTTGCCAAGCGGGCTCGTACCGGCTCCTAATGATTGGGCGGCCGTGTTGCGTGAGGGACTGTCGTGCTCGCCGATGAAGGCGAGCATCCGCGTGCGCTTGCCTGTTCCGTGCGTGTGTTATTGCATTGTCATCAGGCGAATGAGCAGAGTCGCGACAGCACGGCCGTGAACACCGCGATGTAAGTCGGTCATCATGCCGGTGCAACACCGTGTGCTGCTGTTCATCGGCGACTGTGAGGAAGCCGCCTCCGCTTTGTTCCTGTCCGCCGTCGCACAGTTGCTCGAGCGCGTCCTGGAGTTCGCAAACGCAGCGTTCGCCACCTACCGGAACCGCACCCACGGACTTCGGATTCCATGGATCGGTGCCGAAACTGCTGGTTGTCCGTGGCACGTCAATAGCGATAGCTTCATGAAGCTATGACAAGACGCACTCGCTTCATTGCCGGGCTGATCACGTTTTTCGTGCTGGTCCTCTCCCTCGCGGAGGGCGCCTGGGCGTCGGCGTGCACCCCGGCGATGGAGACGAGTAAGGCCTCCGCGGCGGCATCTCCCGGGATGGCTCACGGCCCGGACTGTATGCCCGAACACCACGATGAGCAGGACGGCCAGGATGCGCCTGACTGCCCATTCGGCCCCGCTGGCACGTCGCAGGGCTGCGTGGCGGCCGCGTCGCTGCCCGCGACTTCCGCCGCGGGACTCGCGCCCTCGCCTGAGGGCGTCGATCTCTTCATTTCTTCCGAGAAGGAGCCCCACCTCCTGCTCGGCTCCACTCTCTTCCATCCTCCGAAGGCGTAGTCCATCCGGACCGGATTATCTCCGGTCCGAATCCCAGCACCACCGCTGAGATGTATGTAGGTAAGCCAGAGCCCACGTATGGCTCGGCTGTACCAGTAGCGCATCCGCTGTCCGGGAGTTCATCCGGTCTGGCGGCGCGGCGGGCATGCACACGGACTACGACGGACGGAGAACATCCACGATTCGCAAGCACCATGGCGTATTCGCGAGCTCGCGCTCACGGCTTTGTTTAGGCTTGGGGGCGATGCCGGGACTGCCCGTTGATCGAGAACGGCATTGGGTGAAATGCGGATGTTGGGGAGACCGAGTCCTCACTGTCTTCGCGCAGCTAAATACAAGATTGGCCGGGTATCTCGCGCGCGAGGGGCGCCGGCTGTTTCGAGGAGATAACCATGGAAATGATTTCGATTTACCTGTCGTGGCTGGCCGTTCTGGCCAGCCCCATCGTGATGATCTTGATGATGCAGGCCCATTCCGGGGGCGCTTGCCACAGACCGCAACATAATCCCGGGCATGGTGCTGGTGATACGCACGAACACACGCTGAATGGAGAGGAGCTGGCCAGGTGAGCCGTAAAAAAAATATGAACGAGAAGACTACGTTCACCCGGAAGCACCTGCGCTGGCTGGGGTTGGTCGTCCTGGTGCCGGTTGTCGGTGTGGCCGTCTTCCTGAGCCTGACGTCGAATCAGGCCGCGAACATCAGCCCGGCTCATCAGGCGGCGATGGTCCGATCCGCCGCGCCGGCCGACGTGGGATGGACGGTAGGCCAGCTCCATGAGAACGGACTCCGGATTGTCCCGAGCGGACGGGCCGATGCCACAGCGGTCCTCAACCCGAACCAGTTCGAGGACAAGAAGGTGAGGAATGCTTACTGGATCGCGACGCAGATCCCAGAAGTGCTGAACCAGCTGTACTGCTGGTGCGGTTGCGAGAACCGCGGCGTGCACCGATCCAACCTGCAGTGCTTCGAGGACATGATGGGTGTGGACTGCGATGTCTGCCAAGGCACGGCGGAGATCGCCTACGAGATGGTCCGGAAGGGGATCGTGGACGCGGCGAAAATCCAGGCGGCGGTGGACGCAAAATGGGCCCCGCCCG
>Ga0255338_1002266_pt1 | contig 29319 bp, 31 predicted proteins | sample MeOH1_35cm_T4_19_FD_203715 | JGI IMG/M metagenome (GOLD analysis project Ga0255338, IMG submission 203715) | Sandy soil microbial communities from University of British Columbia, Vancouver, Canada - MeOH1_35cm_T4_195 | ecosystem: Engineered > Artificial ecosystem > Sand microcosm > Unclassified ... | reverse complement strand
ATCCTCGCCGTGCCGCTCCTCGTCTATGTGGTGGGCGTCGCCTCGCCCCATGTCGCCATCGGCACCAGCGCTATCGCGGTCGCTGCCAATGCGCTGGTCGGCGTCGCGCTTCATGCGCGGGCGCGCTCGGTCAAATGGCCTTGCGCGCTGGTCTTTGCGGGCTCCGGCGTCATCGGCGCATTTCTCGGCGCGCGGGCGGGCAAGGCCGTGGGCGGCGAATTCCTGCTTTTCCTCTTTGGCCTTGTCATGATCGCGGTCGGCGTCACCATGCTGCTGCGCAAGGGCGAGGGCGGCAATCCGGATGTTCATCTCGATCAGGCATCGGCGCCCGCGCTGCTTCCCTCGCTCACCGGCTATGGGCTCGGCGTCGGCCTGCTGTCGGGGTTCTTCGGGATCGGCGGCGGCTTCCTGATCGTGCCGGGCCTCATCAACGCGACCAACATGCCGATCCTCTTTGCGGTCGGTTCGTCGCTCGTGTCGGTGGCGGCCTTCGGCCTCGCCACGGCGTCGAGCTATGCGCTGGCCGGGCTTGTCGACTGGCATGTGGCGGCGATGTTGCTGGCGGGCGGCGTCGTGGGCGCGCTTCTCGGCACGACGCTCGCGCGGCGACTCGCGGCGAAAAAAGCGCTTCTCGCGCGCATCTTCGCCGTCATCGTGATGCTGGTGGGCCTTTACGTCAGCGGACGGGGCCTCGCCGCGCTCTAGGCGTTACCGGCCTCGATTGCATCTTCATAGGTGCGAAGGCCGGGGTGCTTGGCCGAGACGAGCACGGCCATGTTGCCGGGCAGATGCTCGTTCTTCCACATCTTCATATGCGCCTTCGGAATGTCTTCCCATGAGAAGACCTCCGAAAGGCCCGGGTCGATGCGGCGTTCGATGACGAGCTGGTTCGCGGCCGAGGCCTGCTTCAGATGCGCGAAATGCGAGCCCTGAATGCGCTTCTGACGCATCCACACGAAACGAGCATCGAAGGTGATGTTGAAGCCGGACGTACCCGCGCAGAACACGACCATGCCGCCACGCTTCGCGACCATGCAGGAGACGGGGAAGGTCGCTTCGCCCGGATGCTCGAAAACGATGTCCGGATCGATGCCCTTGCCGGTGATGTCCCAGATCGCCTTGCCGAATTTGCGCGCCTCTTTCATGAAGTCGTTGAATTCGGCGGAATTGACCTTGGGCAGCTGGCCCCAGCAGGTGAAGTCCTTGCGATTGATGACGCCCTTGGCGCCGAGCGACATCACATAGTCGCGCTTGCTCTCGTCGGAGATGACGCCGATCGCATGGGCGCCCGCCGTTGCGCAGAGCTGCACGGCGAAGGAGCCGAGACCGCCCGACGCGCCCCAGACCAGCACGTTCTGGCCGGGTTCGAGCGTATGCGGACGATGTCCGAAAAGCATGCGGTAGGCGGTGGCCAGCGTCAGCGTGTAGCAGGCGCTCTCTTCCCAGGTGAGGTGCTTGGGGCGCGGCATGAGCTGCTGCGACTGCACGCGGGCAAACTGGGCGAAGGAACCGTCCGGCGTCTCATAGCCCCAGATACGCTGCGAGGGCGAGAGCATCGGATCGCCGCCGTTGCATTCCTCGTCGTCATGGTCGTCCTGATTGCAATGGATGACGACTTCGTCGCCAACCTTCCACCGCGTGACCTTGGAGCCGACGGCGTAGACGATGCCCGAGGCGTCGGACCCGGCGATGTGATAGGGCACCTTGTGAACGTCGAAGACGGAAATGGGTGTGCCGAGCGCGGCCCAGACGCCGTTGTAGTTGACGCCCGCCGCCATCACGAGGACGAGCACGTCATGGCTGTCGAGTTCCCATGTCGGCACGACTTCCACCTGCATCGCGTGCTCCGGCGGCCCGTGGCGCTCGCGGCGGATGGTCCATGCGTACATCTTCGCCGGAACATGGCCGAGCGGGGGGATCTCTCCGACTTCGTAGAGGTCCTTCTTGGGAAGCGGATTGTCGCTCACGGCAGCCGCCGTGCTGTCGGTGTTCGCCATACTCTGTCCTCGCTCGTGCCCCCTGGGCCCTTTGCCGGAGGCTGACGCCTGAAGCCGGACCCATGATCCATCCGTCATCCGTTTGCCGCAATGAGAGGCAGCGGAGCGGTTTTGCCCGGATCATTGGCGGATGACGCGGGGGATGCAAGGAGTTTTTGCACTGCAACAAAAAGGTTTTGCCCGGTTAGACGCCGGCTCGGGTGGGCGCATTCTCCCTTTCCGTCGCGTCAACTTCTCGGCTAGCATTTCTTCACGCGGAGTATAACTCCGCATTTGGCCTTTGGGAGGAGGACCGAATGAGCTTCAAGGACATGTACGCGATCGCGCTCGATGGCAGCCATTGGGACGTGCCGCAAAATTACGACGCGATGTTCAACTGGAATTACGACCCCGAGCGCAGTGCGATGATGGGGCTCTACCAGAAGGGCAAGGAGATGCAGTGGGACGCCAAGACCCGCATCGACTGGACCCAGGAGCTCGACGAGGACAATCCCGAGCAATTGCCCGACGAGATGCTGCCGATCAACGGCATGGCCCAGTTCGAGAAGATGTCGCGCAAGGAGAAGGCGAATGTCCGGAAGCATTTCCAGGCATGGCAGCTCTCGCAGTTCATGCAGGGCGAGCAGGGCGCGCTGATCTGCACCGCGAAGATCGTGACGCAGGTTCCCGACATGGACTCGAAGTTCTATGCCTCGACGCAAGTGATCGACGAGGCCCGCCATGTCGAGAGCTACAAGATGCTGCTCTCGAAGTTCAATCTCGTCTATCCGATGACGAAGCCGCTGCAGACGCTGATCGAGCAGACCCTGCGCGATAGCCGCTGGGACATGACTTATCTCGGCATGCAGGTGGTGATCGAGGGGCTTGCGCTTGCTGCCTTCGCCCAGATCCGCGACCACGCGCAGAACCCCCTCGCGGCCTCGGTGAACGCCTATGTCATGCAGGATGAATCCCGCCACGTCGCTTTCGGGCGCTTGGCGCTGCGCGACTATTATCCTCAGCTTTCGGAGAGGGAGCGCGACGAGCGCGAAGAGTTTCTGCTCGAAGCAAGCTATCTGATGCGCGACCGTTTCGATGCCGTCGAGGTTTGGCAGAATCTCGGCCTCGATCCCGTCGAATGCGCGGAGCACATGTATCATTCGGGCTTCATGGCGAAGTTCCGCTCCTCGCTCTTCCAGCGCATCGTTCCCATCGTGAAGGATGTGGGCCTTTGGGGGACGCGTATCCGCAACGGCTATGAAGAGATGGGCGTCATCGACTACGCCAAGCAGGATGTCGATGCGATGCAGGCGAATGACGATTTCATCGCCCGCGAATTCGATGCGCGTCGAAAGCACATCGAAAGCGTTGCGGCCCGAGCTTCCGCGGCCGAATAGGCTCGCCTGAGCGCTGGAACGGCTTGGCCGTTCCAGCGTTTGGCATGGGAGGCGCGAGATTTGCCTTGTTCCGGCCACAGATTGGCGGGACGCTCCTTCAACGCTCACCCGCAGGGAAGGATCTGCTCATGACCACCAAATCTCCGACAAGGTTCGTTGCGTTGCTGGCCGCCGCTGCGATCGTCATGCCGACACTCGCCTTTGCCGAGGATCACCGCCCACCGCCCGGTCCGGGCCAGGGCCAGCCCCAGCATCGCGACATGGAGCGGCGCGATCAGAACAGACCCCAGCATCGCGACATGCAGCGTCGGCAGTCGCGCGACCGTGACCGGCCTGAGTTCCGATATGACGAGTCGCGCTTTGCCCGCGATTATTACCGCAATCCCGGCCACCGCTGGGATGCGCCGCGTCCGTCGCGCGCCTATGGCTATGGACACCGGCTGCCGCGCAATTACTGGCGCCCCCTGCCGCCCGGCCTTCGCGGCCATTTCCACCCGCGCCCCGGCTATGACTACTACATGGTCGGAGACGATATCGTGCTCGTGGCGATCGCGACCGGCATCATTGTGGACATTCTCTACAACGTGAACCGGTACTGAGGGTCCCGCTGCCCCGTTTGGGAGGCCCGGGAAGTGCTCCCGGGCCTCATCCTTTTGCGCCGCAGCAAAGCCTGTGATAAGGCGTTTCGAACAGAGAACGCAGCGTAAAGGCGAGAAACATGGCGAAGGATGAAGGCGGCAAGCCGGCCCCGAAGCAGGACCAGCCCTGGATTTTCCGCACCTATGCGGGCCATTCGACCGCCGCGGCCTCGAACGAGCTTTACCGGACCAATCTCGCCCGCGGGCAGACGGGCCTTTCCGTGGCCTTCGATCTGCCGACCCAGACGGGTTATGACAGCGACCATGTGCTGGCCAAGGGCGAGGTCGGCAAGGTCGGCGTGCCGATCAGCCATATCGGTGACATGCGGGATCTCTTCCACGACCTTCCGCTCGACCAGATGAACACCTCGATGACCATCAATGCGACGGCGGCCTGGCTGCTGGCGCTTTACATCGCGGTCGCCGACGAGCAGGGCGCGGACCGCGCGAAGCTCCAGGGCACGGTGCAGAACGACATCATCAAGGAATATCTCTCGCGCGGTACCTACGTCTTCCCGCCCGAACCCTCGATGCGTCTCATCACGGACATCGTCTCCTACACCTATACGCAGGTGCCGAAGTGGAACCCCACCAATGTCTGCTCCTACCATCTGCAGGAAGCAGGCGCGACGCCGGTGCAGGAGCTTGCCTTCGCGCTCGCCAATGCGATTGCGCTGCTCGACCATGTGAAGGCGAGCGGGCAGGTGCCGGAGCATGAATTTCCGCAAGTCGTCGGCCGCATCTCCTTCTTCGTCAATGCCGGCGTGCGCTTCATCACTGAAATCGCCAAGATGCGCGCCTTTGTCGATCTCTGGGACGAGATCTGCCGCGATCGCTATGGCGTCACCGACGAGAAGCTACGCCGCTTCCGCTATGGCGTGCAGGTGAACTCGCTCGGCCTCACCGAGCAGCAGCCGGAAAACAATGTCTATCGCATCCTGATCGAGATGCTGGCCGTGACGCTGTCGAAGAAGGCCCGCGCCCGCGCCGTGCAGTTGCCCGCCTGGAACGAGGCACTCGGCCTGCCGCGCCCGTGGGATCAGCAATGGTCGCTTCGCGCGCAGCAGATTCTCGCCTATGAGACGGACCTTCTTCAGTATCAGGACATTTTCGACGGCAGCCACGTCATGGATGCCAAGGTCGAGGCGCTGAAGGCGGAAGCCCGCGAGGAACTGAAGCGCATCGAGGACATGGGCGGCGCCATCGCGGCCATCGAAACCGCCTATATGAAGGAGCAGCTCGTCGCCTCGAACTCGGCGCGGCTTGCCGCCATCGAGGCGGGCGAGCAGAAGGTCATCGGCGTCAATGCTTTCGTCGAGACGGCGCCTTCGCCGCTCGCGACCGGCGAAGGTTCGATCCTCACCGTTTCGCATGAGGTCGAGGCGCACCAGATCGCCCGGCTCAAGGAGTGGCGGCGCACGCGCGACAATGACGCTGTTGAGGCAGCTCTTGCCGATCTTCGCCGCGCCGCGAAGGAAGGCCGCAACATCATGGAGCCGTCGATCGTTTGCGCGAAGGTGGGTGTCACCACCGGCGAATGGGGTACGGCGCTTCGTTCGGTCTTCGGCGAATATCGCGCGCCGACAGGCGTTTCCCGCGCCGCGCGCAACGACGCGCCCGAGCTCGATCATGTGCGTGGCATGGTCGATGCCGTTTCGAAGAAGCTCGGCCGCCGTCTCAAGTTCCTCGTCGGCAAGCCGGGCCTCGACGGCCATTCGAATGGCGCCGAACAGATCGCCGTGCGCGCCCGCGATTGCGGCATGGACGTCGTCTATGACGGTATCCGTTTGACGCCGGCGGAGATCGTCGAAGCCGCGCGCGACGGCCGCGTCCATGTGCTCGGCCTTTCGATCCTGTCGGGCAGCCACATTCCGCTGGTGACCGAAGTTCTGGCGCGGCTCAAGGAAGAGGGGATCAAGATTCCCGTCGTCGTCGGCGGCATCATCCCGCATGAAGACGCCGAAAAGCTTCGCGCCGCGGGCGTTGCCGCCGTTTACACGCCCAAGGACTTCCAGATCACAGACATCATGGCCGATGTCGTGCATCTGGTGGACGCGGACGCCGACGCGGCAGCCTAGGGTTCCGCATCCCCCTCTGTCTGGAAAGTTCTCATGGGATATGCGTTGAGCCTTGTCCTGCCGATCTTCGGCGTGATCGGTCTGGGCTATATGGCCGTGCGGTTGCGTGTCCTGAGTGATGCGGCGATCGACGGGCTCGACGCCTATGTCTTTACCTTCGGTATTCCGTTTCTTCTGTTCCGCAACATCGCGCGGACGGCGATGCCGGACGCGCTGCCCTGGGGCCTATGGCTTTCCTATTACGGCGCGATGCTTGCCGTCTGGCTCGTGGGCTCGCTCATCGCGCGATTTGCGCTGAAGAAGAATTTCGGCGAAGCGGTGATCATCGGTTTCGGCGGCGGGCAGGGCAACGTCGCCATGCTCGGCATCCCGATCATCCTGACGGGTTTCGGAGATGCGGCGAGCGTGCCGCTCTTTCTGCTGCTTGCCTTTCACGGCCTCATTCTCATCACAACGGCGACCTTTCTGCTTGAGATGGCGCAATTGCCCGAGGGGCAGCAGGTGCCGGTCCGGCGCATCCTGATGAACGGGCTGATGGGATCGCTGAAGAACCCGATCATCATCGGACTTGGCCTGGGCCTCATTTATGGCCGCTTCGGCGTGCCATTGCCGGGGCCCATCGACGCGACCGTCGAGATGATGAGCAAGACCGGTATTCCTTGTGCGCTTTTCGTGCTCGGCGGAATGCTCACGCGCTATCACCTGCGTGCGGCCGTAGCGACCGCCAGCTTGACGGCGACGTTCAAGCTCGTCGTGCATCCGCTGCTGGTTTTCGTGATGACCGATTTCGTCTTCGGCCTGCCGCCGCTCTGGGTTGCGGTTGCAACGGTGCTGGCAGGTATGCCCACGGGCGTCTATTCGTCGATCCTTGCGGGCCGCTATCGCATGGCGCCCGCCACGGCGTCGAGCGCCGTGTTGATCTCGACGGCGATGAGCGCGATCACACTGACGCTTCTGCTCAGCACCTTCAGGCCCTGACGATCAGGCGGCCGCCGTGGCTTTGCTGGCCGTCGCCTGCGCTTTCAGGCGGAAGGCCTGTGGGCGCACGAAGAAGAAAGCGAGCGGCGTATCCTTCACGATGCGATAGGCAAGAAGCGGTGTACCCACCGCCGTGACGATACAGGCAAGCGTGAGAAGATCGCCATTCGTCACGCCAAGTTTCAGCAAGGCGATGCGCGTCGCTGCCATGGGCAGGAAGAAGGCGAGGAAAACATAGAGCGAGCGCGAGCCGATATAGGTGAGCGTCGCGCCCCAGCCCCGCGCGACCAGCATCGCAACGAGCATCAGCGTTGCCGCGCCGCCGACATAGCCCGTCAGCAATTCCATCGCGCGGTGATCGACTGCGCCCGAAAAGACGATAAGCCCGACCGCGATGAACATCGCCGCGCTTGCGCCGAGGGCGGCGACCATATGCGTCCGCGCCCATTCCGCCATGCGGAAGACATAGGGCGCGCCATAGACGCCGGAGACGAAGAAGATGAAGCGGTGCGCGAATTCGTCGGGGATCGTCCATCCCGTCTGGACGTTCGCGAAATAGAGAGCCAGCGCCGCTCCGATGACGAGGGCTTTGGGCGCGTCGCGCAGGAGGCGCATCAGCACGAAGAAGATGCTGAGTTCATAGATGAACCAGAGGAGTCCGAAAGGCTCGAAGGGGATGAGCAGCAGGTCCTTGTAGGTAACCGCCCATTCGCTGTCATGCGGTAGCACGATCTTGAGCCCGATCTGGATGACCGACCAGAGCAGGTAGAAATAGACGAAGTGCAGGACCTTCCCGTCGATGAAGCTTCTGAGGTCGCTCCTCAAGGCGCGCATGGCGAAAAGCCCCGCGACAAGGAAGAAGAGCGGCATGCGGAACGGAATGGTGAATTCGCAAAGGATGTTGAAGAGATAAGGCACGTGATGCAGCGCCTCCGCGTCGTTGTAGGTCGCGTGCTTCATCACCACGAGTGTCATTGTGAGACCCTTGGCGGCGTCGACCCAGTCGATACGTGGTCTTGAGGCGGTCATTTACCATGCTCTCCGTGTTCCCCGTCCCCGGATGGGACGCGGGCTGCGGCTTCCGCTTCGTGGGAGCAGGAAGTGGGCCAGAGAAGTGGAGTTACACTTAATATACCCAAGTGCCAAATGTACGATTTGAGCTATAGGAGACGCCCCAATGGCCAAATCTCCTTTTGATACCCCTCAGTTCAAAACCGTAGAAGCGGCGTATGCTTACATTGAGGCGGCGCTCTGGTCGAATGGGCCCGTAAGGCTTTCGGAAAAGTTACGGGGTCTCCGAGAGTTGCGAAGCAAGGTGATTCATAAACGAACGAACATGGTTTAGGACGCTTAAAGCCTGATGTTCGTCATAGTCGGCGCGATTGTGCGAGACGTAGTTGCGCCAACCATCCTTGAAATAGAAAAATTCCTTTGCTGCCTCAGAGAGGAATCGTAGCCTCTCGTTGCGCGCCTCTCCCTTCGACAGTGTCTTACGTTCGGTCACGATGGCGGATTCGATCTGTTCGATAATGTTGTGCCATTGCTGAAGATCAAACGTGAGGCCAACATCGGCAGCAACGGCTCTTAGGCCGTGCTCCAATATCCTCATGCTATGAAAGACTGATGCGACGTCGTGGCCAAGAGCATAGCAATCCATTGCTCTAAGGACTTCAGTCTCAATGCTCGGAAATGCGCTGATTGCTGCTTTCCAATCATCACGCCAGCTACCGAGTATTTGGGCCTTTTGCTTCGGATATTGGTAGTAGCAGTATTGCTTCAACTCGGTGTCAATTGCGTCCCTCAACGCGAGCACCTTGGCTCGGAGATCGGACCAAGAGGGGCTTTCCTGTTTTGGCCACCACGTGAGAGATCTAATAGCTCGGTCGATATGGGGACACTGCAGATAACCGAGCCCGCGTTCTGCCATCTGCGCCATCTCATTAACGCCCTTTTTGGTGTCCTCTATCGTTGCCTGATAATGCGGATCATCCCTGAGGATGGGATTTTTCTCTCCATTTGGGACCGATGCTACAAACTCTGAGTTTCTGTTTGCCAACCCGAGGAGCACCTGCAGTTCGCCTTGAATTGCCCGAAGGCCACCAATCTCAAAATTGAACATGTCTAGAAGGCTCCAAATCCGACCCGGCTGGGGCCGTTATGGGCTAGCTGAGTCGGGGCTTCAAACATCATAGCGCAACCCCTTGTATGTGGGGCGGGGAGTGTAACTTCGTGGCCAGAGGGATCAGATACCCGCGAGGCGGCGCACTTCGGCGGGCGTCATTCCTTGCGCGCGCAATTCGCGCAGCCCCATGTCCTTCGCGCTCTTGGAAAGACGGCGGCCCGTTTCGTCGCGGACCAGCGGATGGTGGCGATAGCGTGGTTCGGGCAGGCCGAGCAGCACTTGCAGGACACGGTGAACATAGGTGGCGGGGAAGAGATCCTGCCCCCGTGTGACGCAGGTGACGCCCTGAATGGCGTCGTCGACGGTGACGGCGAGGTGATAGCTCGTCGGCACGTCCTTTCGCGCGATGACGACATCGCCGAAGAGCATGGGGTCGATGGGGAGCCTTCCGTGCTGGCCGCGGGGGCCGCCCGCCTCTTCGAGAAAGGTAATGGGGCCGCCCGCCTTTTCCTCGGCCAATGCCAGCGCCTTTTCCATGTCGAGCCGCCAGGCATAGGTGCGGCCTTCCCACATCAGGCGATTGAGTTCGGCGGGGGCGAGGTCCTTGTAGAGGCCGGGATAGACGGGCGCGCCGTCCGGATCGACGGGCCAGCGCGCATGGCCGATGCCCGAGGCTTCGATGGCGTCGTGGATTTCCTTGCGCGTCGCAAAGCAGGGATAGACCACCGCCATGTCGCGCAGGCGCTTCAAGGCCGCTTCGTAATCGGCAAAGTGCTCCGACTGGCGCCGCACGGGGCGCTCCCAGTCGAGGCCGAGCCAGGCGAGATCTTCATAGATGCCCTGCTCATATTCGGGCCGGCAGCGGCCGATATCTATGTCCTCGATGCGGAGCAGGAAGCGGCCGCCAAGCGACTTCGCAGTCTCATGGGCGAAGATTGCCGAATAGGCATGGCCGAGATGCAGCCAGCCATTGGGGCTCGGCGCAAAGCGGATCACGTCGCGCCTTTTTTCACCACCGTCGAGCGCCATTGAAAGCTCCGTGTCTCGGCCTACACTCGGCCCCCTTATAAACGAAGTGCGTGACGCGAACGAGGATCGGTAATGGCGATATTGACGGGGCCTTCAGTGCCGGCGGCAAGCGGCAAGGCGGAACAGCTCGTGATCCTCGCTCATGGGTATGGCGCCGACGGCAACGATCTCATCAGCCTCGCGCCCTATTGGCAGAAGCTTCTGCCCAACGCCGCCTTCATCGCGCCCAATGCGCCGGAGCGCTGCGATGTCGGTTTCGGCTATCAGTGGTTTCCGATCTCTCGGCTCGACCCGGACGAGATCATGCGCGGCATTCTGGGCGCGGCACCGGTCTTCGACCGTTTCATCGACGAGGAGCTTGATCGGCACGGGCTCGACGAATCGCGGCTCGCGTTGGTGGGCTTCAGCCAGGGCACCATGATGTCGCTTCATGTGGGGCTTCGGCGCCGGAAAGCGCCTGTCGCGATCCTTGGCTATTCGGGCGCGCTTGCGGGCGGGGAGAGGCTCGAAGCTGAAATGACCTGCCGCCCGCCAGTTTTCCTCATCCATGGTGACATGGACGATTTGCTCCCCGTCTCGCGCATGTACGATGCCGCCGAGGCGCTGGGGGCGGCAGGGCTCGCCGTGCGCTGGCATGTCTCGCGGGGGCTCGGCCATGGCATCGACCCGGAAGGGCTCGACCTTGGCGGGCAGTTTCTCATGGACGCCTTTGCGGCGGCGGTTTGAGAATCCCGGGAATAGCTCAAGTGGCTTCACAAAGCCGTTGCACTAGATATAGTAAGGTTAGTGACAATTCGGGACGCGGTCCTTGTTGGGGCCGATGCGATCCCAGGAGGGCAGCGTGCACGGTTCGTTTGCCAATCCGGATAGTTGTCCGGCCCTTGTGCTGAACGCGGATTACAGGCCGCTCAGCTATTACCCTCTCTCGCTTTGGTCCTGGCAGGACACGATCAAGGCGGTCTTCATGGACCGCGTGAACATCGTGTCGAGCTACGAGACTTTCGTCCGTTCGCCGAGCTTCGAGATGCAGCTGCCGAGCGTGGTTTCGCTCAAATCCTATGTGAAGCCCGCGCGCTACCCTGCCTTCACGCGCTTCAACCTTTTCCTGCGCGACCGCTTCTCCTGCCAATATTGCGGACACCGCCACGATCTCACCTTCGATCATGTGATCCCGCGTTCGCGCGGCGGGCAGACGACATGGGAAAATGTCGTGGCCGCCTGCGCGCCCTGCAATCTCAGGAAGGGCGGGCTCATGCCCGCGCAGGCCGAGATGTTCCCGATGCAGAAGCCCTATCGGCCAAGCGTCACCGATCTGCACAAGAACGGCAGGCACTTCCCGCCGAACTATCTGCATGAAAGCTGGCAGGACTATCTTTACTGGGACAGCGAGCTGGAGCCGTGATTCCGCCGATGCGCGGCGCTTGCATCTGCATGACATCAATCATCGAAAGAGAAGAGAATGCTGCAGGACTGGTCGGCGGTGGATCGCTATTTTGCCGACAGGCTGGCTCCATCCGACGACATCCTCGACAGCGTCCTCGCCGCGAATGCTGCAGCCGGTCTTCCGCCGCATGACGTTTCCCCTCTGCAGGGGCGCTTCCTCGAACTCCTCGTTCGCCTGACGCACGCGAACCGCGTTCTCGAAATCGGGACGCTGGGCGGCTATTCGACGATCTGGATGGCGCGGGCGCTATCGGACGGCGGCCGCATCGTTACGCTGGAAGCAGATGAAACGCATGCGACAGTCGCCCGCGCCAATTTCGAACGCGCAGGCCTGTCGGATCGCATCGACCTTCGCGTGGGGCCGGCACTTTCGACCTTGCCCGCGCTCGAAGGCGAGAAGCAGGGGCCGTTCGATCTTGTCTTCATCGATGCCGACAAGCCGTCCAATCCCGACTATCTCGCATGGGCGCTGAAGCTCACGCGTCCGGGAAGCCTGATCATCGGCGATAATGTGGTGCGCGACGGTGCCGTAATCGACGCGCAGAGCGCCGATCCGCGTGTCCAGGGTGTGCGCCGCTTCACGGATATGCTCGCGGAAGAGCCGCGACTCGTCGCGACCGCCCTGCAGACGGTGGGTTCCAAGGGATGGGATGGATTTGCGATGGCGCTCGTCGTCTGAGCGGCTCAGACCTTCTCGGAGAGCGCGATGGCGAGGCGGCAGCCCGCGCCTATGAGGCCTGAAAGAAGCGGATAGGCTGGCGCTTCCTTCGCGCCTTTCTCGATCGCTTCGTCACGATGCTGCACTTCCTCGAGGCGGAACCGCTCGATCGTGTCGATGAGGTCTTTCTCATCGGCGTTCATGGTTTCGAGCTTCGCGATCTGGCTCTTGTAGTGTTCGTCGATCACGGTTTCGACGGCTTCCGTGCAGGCATGCGCTGCCTTCTCGCCAAGGAGTGCGGTTGCGGCGCCAAGCGCGAAGCCCGCCACATGCCAGATCGGTGCGAAGGCCGTCGGCCTGACGCCGCGCTCGTTGATGAGGTCGTTGAAGCGGGCGAGGTGGACTTCCTCTTCCTTCGCCATGCGCGTCAGGGACTCGACCGTCTCCTGCTTGTTGGGAAGATATTTGAAGACCGCGAGCTGGCCCGAATAGATGCGCACCGCGCCATATTCGCCCGCATGATCGACGCGGACGATTTCCTCAATCGTTTTGCTTATCGACCGGCCGGGTTGCGCATTACGGGGTGTCGGCTTCGGCTTTCTCTCGGGCTGTCTCGGCATCATTCCACTCCATGCGCTTCGCGCTCATAGCGCAGCACCGGGAGCGCGGAAAGCACGAAGAGCGCCAGCGAAATGAAGAAATTGAACCCGGCAAGCGAGATACCGAAAAGCGTCCAGGCCGCCTTGTCGCATTGGGGCGCGCGGGTGCCACCCTGAATCTGCGCCTGCAGATCTGCAAGCGAGTTTGCGACAAGGCCGCTCGACGTGCAGTCCGAAGGGCCTGCCCACCATTTATATTCGACGCCCGCGTGATAGCCCGAAATGCCCGCGCCAATCGCGAAGGCCGCCGCGCAGAGACCGAGCAGCACGACAGGCCCTATGCCGAGATTTGCCTCGCGCGACAGGACGCCCGCGCAGAGCGCCGCGCCAATGGCGAAGACATAGGGGATACGTTCGATCAGGCAGAGATGGCAGGGCTGATAGCCGAGCGCATATTGAAAGAAATAGGCCCCGCCCAGCGTCGCGACGCTGGCGGCGAGAACGATCCATGGGATGGTGAGCGGCGGGATACGGTCAAGCATGGGGCGCATTGAACCACGGCTTGGGCCGAAGGACGAGAGGCTTTCCGCCGCATGGAAGCGGCGCAGCATCAGCCCGGCAGAGGGACCGGGCCTGAGCCTTTCATGTTGTCGCTGGCGCCTTCTCCCAGCGCATGCTCGATCATGCCGCGGGCGATTTCCCGCTCGCCCATGATGATGAGGTTGGCGCCGTGCTGGCGCAGATAGTCGATCTCGGCGTCCGAATGGGCGCGGGCGATGATCTCGAGCGAGGGGTTCGCTGCACGGGCCTGCTCGACTGCCTGTCCGGCCTCGAAGGCATTGGGGATGGCGACGAAGAGCCAGCGCGCGGCGGGGAGGTTTGCGGCGTCGAGGACGGCCGACCGCGCGGCGTTCCCTTCCAGCACCTCGTAGCCCTGCTGGCGCAGCTTGCCTGCGACGCCCACCGTGTCCTCGATGACGAGAACGGGAATGCCAGCCTGCTGAAGCCTTTTCCCGACCAGCCCGCCGACCCGGCCGAAGCCGATGACGACGGCATGGCCGCGTAGGCTCGTCCGCTCGATTGGGGGCGCATCCTCGACCCCCGGGCCGGGCTCGTTGGCGGCTTCGCGCGGCCATAGCCTTTCGAGAAGAGGCTTCAGCTGTTCGACCGCCGCAAAGACAAGCGGGTTGAGCATGATCGACAGGATCGCGCCGGCGAGGATGAGGTCGCGGGCGCGTTCGGGCAGAAGGTGCAGCGTGACGCCGAGCGTGGCGAGGATGAAGGAGAACTCGCCGATCTGGGCGAGGCTTGCCGAAATGGTGAGCGCGGTGGACAGCGGATGGCCGAAGGCGCGCATAATGAGGAATGAGGCGACCGATTTGCCGATAATGATGATGGCGAGCGTCGCGAGGATGGGGAGGGGATCGGCCAGCAGAATGCGTGGGTCGAAGAGCATGCCCACCGAAACGAAGAAGAGCACGGCGAAGGCGTCGCGCAGCGGCAGTGTTTCTTCCGCGGCGCGCTGGCTCAGCGGTGACTCGCTCAGGATCATGCCCGCGAAGAAGGCGCCGAGCGCGAAGGAGACGCCGAAGAGAAGTGCAGCCCCATAGGCCACACCGAGCGCGATGGCGAGAACGGCGAGGCGGAAGAGTTCGCGCGAGCCGGTATGGGCAATCGCATGCAGAACCCATGGGATGACGCGGCGTCCGACGATCAGCATCAGCGCGACGAAGGCGACGATCTTGCCGATCGTCAGCGCGACGGCCTTCGAGATTTCATAGAGGTCGAGTTCGCCACCCGCGCTTCCCGCCGCCTGCAACAGCCCGGCAAGGGCCGGCAGCAGCACCAGCGTCAGCACCATGGCGAGATCCTCGACGATGAGCCAGCCGACAGCGATGCGGCCGCGCTCCGTCTCGACGATGCGGCGGTCCTGAAGCGCGCGCAGCAGCACGACTGTACTCGCGACGGAGAGCGCGAGGCCGAAGACGAGGCCGGTGCCGATGGGCCAGCCGAGCGACCATCCAAGCGCCATGCCGAGCAGCGTCGCCACGGCGATCTGCGCCAGCGCGCCGGGAATCGCGATGGCCTTCACCGCGAGAAGGTCCCTGAGCGAGAAGTGGAGGCCGACACCGAACATCAGAAGGATGACGCCGATTTCCGCAAGCTCAAGCGTCAGCCCCTGATCCGCGACGAAGCCCGGCGTGAAAGGGCCGACGACGACGCCCGCGAGCAGATAGCCAACCAGTGGCGACAGGCGGAAGCGATTGGCGATCGCGCCGAAGACGAAGGCGAGAACCAGACCGCCGACGATTGCGGCAATGAGCGGGGTTTGATGTTCCATGCGCCTCCAAAACGTGTCGGATGAGATGGTGCCTAAGAATACACATAAATTGGCCAAAATACGGCCAGCCGGGAGATGGAAATCGAAACCGTCATATGTCTGTGTCGGTTTCGCCATCCGCGATTGCTAAGAGCGATGGCGGGGACAGGTTCGGTTCCCGATATGTGCGGGGGCGTTAGTCTTGGATACTCAAAGCATGGCCGTGGGCGGCGTGGAGCTGGCCCGCGAAGGGTCGCGTATTGTCGCGCTTCCGCTCATCGTTCAGGCGGCGGTTCCGGTTCTTCTCGCTGCAGCCGCTTCGACCCTGGCCCTCGACCCGGCGCTTGCCATGCTGATGAAGGCCAACGTGACGGGTGTGCCAGCCGATGCGATGCGCATACTTACCGATCTCGGTATCGGCACGGGCTATGTCGTCGGCGCGCTGCTTCTCATCATCTTCGCGACCGTCGCGCGGCACGCGCATTTCGCGCCCCGCTTCGAGGCGCTTTTCGCCAGGGCGCAGCGGTTGAGCTTTCTGTTCCTGCTGTCGCTCGCCGCTTCCGGCGCTGCGGTCAATCTCATCAAGATTCTCGCGGGTCGCCATCGTCCGCGCGATCTCTTCAGCCAGTCCGAATACGGCTTCGAGCCCTTTCAATTCCGCCATGCGCTGGACAGTTTTCCGTCAGGCCATTCGCAGACGATCTTCGTCGTGACGACGGTTCTGGCGCTCGCCATGCCGAGGCGCTGGCGGAGCATCAGCCTCGCCGGAGCCGTGATCGCGACGACGCGCATCACCATGACGAATCACTATCTGAGCGATGTGATCGTCGGGTCTTATATCGGTATCGCGGCGGTGCTGCTCATCGCGCCGCTCGTGCTGCGCGACGGCGACGCGCCAGCGCTTTCCCGCTGAGGCGTCAGATCACGTAACGCGCGACGAGGAAGCCCGCGACGATCAGCGCGACGAAGGCGCCGGCGACGAGGCCGAGATTCTCGTCGATGAATTCCTTAAGCGGGTCGCCATAGCGATTGAGAATGCCTGCGACGATGAAGAAGCGCGCGCCCCGCGTGATGAAGGAGAGAACCACAAACCAGAAGAGGTTGTAGCCCGCAAAGCCCGAAGCGATGGTGACGATCTTGTAGGGGATCGGCGTGAGGCCTTTGATGAGGATGATCCAGGCTCCCCATTTCGCATAGAGCGCGCGAAATTCCTCTACCTTGTCGGTATAGCCGTAAAGGCTCATCAGCCAGTGGCCGATCGTGTCATAGAGAAGATAGCCGATCGCATAGCCGAGCAGCGCGCCGAGGACCGAGGAGATGGTGCAGACGGCGGCGTAGAACCAGGCGCGGTCGGGCCGGGCGACCGTCAACGGCACCAGCATGACGTCGGGCGGCACCGGGAAGAAGGAGCTTTCGGCGAAGGAGACGGCCGCGAGCGCCCAATGGGCGTTCTTGTGGGCTGAAAGCCTGATCGTCCAGTTATAGAGCCCGCGCAGCATCTGAAACACCCTATGTGAAGGGTCTGCATGTAGCAGGCTTGGCCGCGCGGTGTCCATTGCTCCGGCTTGCGCGGTCTTTCTTGCGCGGGGGCATACATTTTGTTTGATCGCGCCCGCCCGCCGACTATCATGCGCCCGCGCTTCGGGAGCCCCTGTGGCGGAATGGTAGACGCGGCAGACTCAAAATCTGTTGCCTTCACGGGCGTGCTGGTTCGAGTCCGGCCAGGGGCACCAAACGTTTCGATGGCTTGAGCGTGCGCTCGCCATCCCTCTTTCATTCAACCTGGTTCGTCTCCTTTCTGGGCCGGCCGGCTGCCGGATCGCCGCCCGTAAAGTTTCTGTTGCGCCTTGGCTCATGTGTTGATATTAAGAGTCATTCGCAATATTGGGTAATCAACATGAAGAGTGAGCCTCGACCGGAAGCAGCCGACGCCGCCGGGGCAGGAACGGGTGAGCGGTCGGTCGTCAGCCAACAGCTTTTCGGAGATCGCCGCGAGGTGATCATCGTGCATGGCGGCGAGCGCTACAGGCTTCGCATCACCGGGAGCAACAAGCTCATTCTCATCAAATAGCCCTCGCGACATTCGCGGCAACCAAGCCAGCCAGTTCGCTCCTCCGGGAGTGCAGCCAGCCAGGATTGCTTTTCAAAACGCATCTTGGAACTGAAAATGGCACGGTACAGGCTTACTGTTTTTCTTTTGGCGACGACTTCGCTCGTCGCGATTTCCGCAGCTCAGGCGGATGACCTCGCGGCCAAACCCGCCGAGGCGACGGCCACGGCCAAAGCCGAAAAGGTCGGGAACGCGACGCAGCTCGATGCCGTGACCACCACGGCGACGCGCAACGCGGAAACGCTGAACAACGTTCCCGCGACGGTTTCCGTCATTGACGCGGAAGAGCTGGAGCGGGCGAATGCGCGCAATCCGCGCGACGCGGTTCGCTACGAGCCTGGCGTCTCGGTCGGCAACCAGCCGCTGCGCGCTGGATCGACGAGCTACACGATCCGCGGTATCGGCGACAATCGCGTCCTGCTGCTGATCGACGGGCTCGACGTGCCGGATTTTCCCGAATCGAATTCGGGCTCCGGCACCTATACGCGCGACTTCGTCGATCTTGAAAATCTGAAGCGCATCGAGATTGTGCGCGGGCCCGCATCGGCGCTTTATGGCAGCGACGCGCTGGGCGGCATCGTTTCCTATGTCACCAAGGACCCGTCCGACTATCTCGATCTCGTCGGCAAGGACTGGTATGCGAGCCTCAAGGCCGCCTATAGCAGCGCCGATGACAGCTTCTCCGAGACGGCGACCGGCGCCGCGCGCGCAGGCAATTTCGAGGTGCTCGGTCTCTATACGCGGCGCGATGGCCATGAGATCGAGCCGAATGGCGAGGTCGCGGGCGGCATCACCTACAATCCGCAGGACTATTCCTCCGACAGCTTCCTCGGCAAGATCGTCTTCGCGCCGACCACGGTCGACACGCTGAAGCTGACGGGCGAGTTCAGCAGGAAGAATCAATTCACGAATGTCCGGACCGACCTTACCGGGACGGTCCTGTCCTCCACCTCCGACGACGACACGAAACGCAATCGCGTCAGCATCGACTATACCCACGACGCGCCCGTCGGCTTCGTCGACCGCCTTGAACTCAAGGCATTCTACACGAAGGTCGACCGGAGCGAGCATCAGGTGCAGCTTCGCAGCAGCGGCGCCACGCTTCGCGTCACCGACCTTGGCTATACGCAGGACATTTTCGGCGCGGAGGCGCAGTTCAATTCGTCGGCGAAGCTCCTGGGTCTCGCGAACGAATTCACTTACGGCCTCAACGTGGAGCATTCGGATACCGAGCGTCCGCGCTATCGCACGGATACGAACACGAGCACGCTTGTTTCAACCTCGCTGATCTGCACAGGCCCCGGCATGTGCGAGCTGTTTCCGAACAAGACCTTCCCGGACAACAGCCTGCTGAAATTCGGAGCCTATGTTCAGGACAAGGTTGCGTTCGGCAGGCTCGCCGTTCTGCCGGGCATTCGTCTCGACTACTACAGGATGACGCCGCATTCCGATCAGCTTTTCGAGAATTCCAACGGCACCGATGTCGAAGAGTTCTCGAAGTGGCATGCCTCGCCCAAGCTCGGCGTGACCTATGACCTGACGGAGGAATATACGGGCTTCGCGCAATATGCGCATGGCTTTCGCATTCCGCCCTATGACAGCGCGAACCAGACCTTCGTCAACTACTCCTACTTCTACGGCATCGTTGCCAATCCGGACCTGAAGCCCGAGCAGAGCGACGGCGTGGAGTTCGGCCTTCGCGGAAAATATGCGAGCGGTTCGAGCTTCAGCACATCGGTCTTCTACAACAAGTATGAGGACTTCATCGAGACGGTCACGCTTCCGGCGGGAACGCTGCCGGGCGGTCTGACGGCGTTCCAGTATCAGAACCTGTCGAATGTCGTGATCTATGGCGCGGAAGCGCGCGGCGATTATCGCTTCCTCCCGGAATGGTCTCTGCTCGGCAGCATCGCCTATGCCTATGGCGAAGACGAGGACACACATCAGGCCATCGACAGCGTCGACCCGGTGAAGCTCGTCGCCGGACTGAGATACCAGACCGAGAACTGGGGTGCCGAACTGACGGCCACCCATGCCTGGCAGCACACCCGAGTGAGCGACGCGAGTTACTTCAAGGCGCCGGGCTACACGGTGCTCGATCTCACCGCCTATGTCGAAGTCATGCCGACCTTCACCATCAATGCGGGCCTCTTCAACCTGACGGATGAGAAGTACTACGCCTCGCAGGACGTGAAGGGCGTCACGGCATCGAGCACGGTCATCAATCGCTACGCGCAGGTTGGCCGAAACTTCGGCGTCAACGCGACGATCAGGTTCTGAGGAGCCGGCCATGGCCTTCGCGGCGCTCGGCAATGCGGCGTTTCACGAGACGGGTGATCGTTCCTCACCCCGTTTCGTGAGACTGCGCGGCCCGGTACTGCGGCTGGCTGCCGCGATTGCGCTGCATGCTGGCGCGGTCGCGGCAGCAATCGCCTCATCGACATCGAGCTTCGTCGATGAGGCGAAGAAGTCCGGCACTGCAAACGCGATAGAGATTGTTTTCATCAACGAGCCGCAGCAACGCACGCATCCATCGATGCAGGTCGTGCCGGTGGCGAAGCTCGTCGAAAAGAGGGAAACGCCAAAGCCGGTAAAAGTCGCGAGGGTGCTTCCGAAGGTGGCAGAGCCAATGCCGCTTGAGAAAGCCGAACCTGTTGCGCCGCAGCCCACGACGAGCGAGGCATTGGCCTCTCCAGCGTCCGCGACCCCAGCGGTGGACTTTGCGACCGAGGCGGCGGCGGCGAGTGCAGCTGTTCCGGTAGCGACTGCAGATCTCGTCATCACGAATCCACGCTTCCGCAATCCACCGAGGCCTGCCGCATATCCCAAGCGGTCACGAGAACTGGGACAACAGGGCGAGGCGCTGATCCATGCGCGGCTCGATCCTGACGGAGATCCCGAAGAAGTTCTGATCTGGAAAAGCTCCGGCTTCGTGCTTCTCGACAATGCGGCGCTTGCAGCGGTGCGCCGCTGGCAGTTCGAGCCGGCGCGAAGAAATGGGCGCGCGACGGTTGCATGGATCGAGATTCCGGTCCGCTTTCAACTCAACTGATTTCACCGAAGGAGATTACGACATGACAATGCATTTCATCGAGCTCAAGGCGCGTCGGGACGCTCTTCTTGCCGAGGAGCCAAGGCTTCGCGCCCGCGACCTTGCTGTAAAGCTCGGCATCAGTGAGGCAGAGCTTGTCGCCTTGGGGCGCGACGATGCCGAAGCGACGCGGCTCAAGCCGGAGTGGTTCTCCATCATCGCCGACGTTCCCTCGCTCGGCTATGTCATGGCGCTGACGCGCAACGAGTCCTGCGTCCATGAGCGCGAGGGCGTTTACGGCGACCTTGGCGGTGATGCCCGTGTCGCGTTGATCGTCGGCGACGATATAGACCTGCGTATGTTCCTCAGCCATTGGCGCTTCGGATTCGGCGTCGTGGAGACGACGGAGAATGGCCTGCGTCACAGCCTTCAATTCTTCGACGCGGCGGGCGATGCCATTCACAAGATCTATCTCACCGACAAGTCGGACGCTGCCGCCTTCGACCGGCTCGTGGCGAAATGGGCGAGCGACGAGCCGCGCGCGCAGCTCTCCATCGAGGCGCTACCGACGCGCGAGGCAGTGCTGCCCGACAACGAAATCGACGTGCCGGGCTTCCATGCCGCATGGGATGCGCTGAAGGACACGCATGAGTTCCATGGGCTCCTGAACAAGTTCAAGGTTCAGCGCGTTCAGGGCCTGCGCCTTGCGGGCGCCCGCCGGGCGATGCCCGTCGATGCGGCGACGCTGCGCCGCGTGCTGTCGAACGCGGCCGCGCGGGAGACGCCCATCATGGTCTTCGTCGGCAATCCGGGCATGATCCAGATTCACACCGGCCCGGTTTCGAACCTCAAGCCCATGGGCCCCTGGTTCAACGTGCTCGACGAGAAGTTCAACCTGCATCTGCGCGAGGACCATATCGCCAGTGCATGGATCGTCTGGAAGCCGACCGAAGACGGTGTCGTGACCTCGCTCGAGCTCTTCGATGCTCAGGGCGATGCAATTGCGACCCTCTTCGGCAAGCGCAAGCCGGGGCAGCCGGAAGACGAGGCATGGCGCGCCATTGTCGCGGATGCGCTTACGGAGGTCGCCGCCTGATGAAGAAGCTTCTTGCAGTCGCGGTGCTGAACCTCGTCGCCATCGGGGCGGCGCATGCGGAAGCGCCCAAGCGCGTCCTCTCCGTGGGCGTTGCGGCGACGGAAACGGTCTTCGCGCTTGGTGCGGGCGACGAACTGGTCGGCATCGACCAGTCGAGCGTCTTCCCGCGTGAAAAGACGAAGGCGTTGCCGAATGTCGGCTATGTGCGGGCGCTCTCCGCCGAAGGCCTGCTCTCGCTTAAGGCCGATGTCATGATCGCCGGGCCTGAGGCGGGTCCGCCTGCGGCTCTCGATCAGGCGGCTGCGGCGGGGCTCCACATTGTCCGGCTGCATGAAGGCTATACGCCTGAAGAGGCGGTGGCGCGCATCCGCGAAATCGGCGAGGCGCTTGGCCGCGAGCCGCAGGCCGACAAGGTAGCGAACGCGCTGTCGGAGGATCTCGCGGTGGTGAAGATGGAGGTCTCTGCCGCGAATACGCATCCTCGCGTGCTCTTCGTGCTGCAAGCCGGACGCGGCGCGCCGATGGCGGCAGGCGCCGGCACGGCAGCGGACGCCATGATCCGGCTCGCCGGCGGCGTCAACACGGTCGGGCAGATCAAGGGTTACAAACCGCTTTCGCCCGAGGCGGCGGTTGCCGCCGCGCCTGAGATCATCGTGATGATGAAGGACACAGTGGAGGCACTCGGTGGCGAGAGCGCCGTCTATGACATGCCGGAGATTGCGCAGACGCCCGCCGCGAAGAACAAGCGGCTCATCGTCATCGACGGCACCTATAGCCTGAGCTTCGGCCCGCGTCTCGCCCATGCGCTGCGCGATCTCGCTGCCGAGTTTCACCCGGAGGCAAAATTTCCGCCTCTGCCGGAGCGCGAATGGACGAAGCAACAATGAGCGATGCGAGCGCAACAAGGTTGCCGACTTTGCGACGGCTGCCGCGCGCCGTCTTGCTGGGCGGTCTGGCCACGCTGCTGGGTGTCGCATTCCTCATGGCACTCGGCATCGGCGCGATGCCGATATCGGCGGGCGAGGTTTTGCGCATTCTGTTCGGCTTCGAGACGGATAGTCAGGCGGCGGCCATTGTGCTCGGCCTGCGTCTGCCGCGCGCGGTTCTAGCTGTTCTCGTTGGCGCGGGGCTCGGCATTTCGGGCGCGGCCCTGCAGGGGCTTTTCCGCAATCCACTCGCCGATCCCGGCCTCATCGGCATTTCCGGCGGCGCGGCGCTTGGCGCCGTGTCGGTGATCGTGCTCGGCCATCTGCTGATTGCGATGCTGCCGCTTGCAGCCGATCTGCGTCTGTTGCCGATCGCGGCCTTTCTCGGTGGGCTCGCCGCGACCTTCGCGACGGAGCGTCTCGCCCATCATCGCGGCGTCGCGGCGACGGGCATATTGCTGCTCGCAGGCATCGCCATAAATGCCATGGCGGGCGCGATCATGGGCGTTCTGATCTATAGCAGCGACGATTCGCAGCTGCGCGAGATCACCTTCTGGACCATGGGAAGTCTTGCCAAGGGCGGCTGGTCCGGCGCGACACTTGCCGTACCCTTCGTCATCCTTGCCGTTCTGATGCTGCTGCGTTGCGCCGCGCCGCTCAATGCGATGCTGCTTGGCGAGCGCGAGGCGCATCACCTTGGCGTGAGCGTCGAGCGTTTGAAGCGCGTCGTGATGATCGCGGGCGCGCTTGCTGTCGGCGCGTCGGTTGCGGTCTCTGGCATCATCGCTTTCGTCGGCGTCGTCGTGCCGCATCTCGTGCGCATGATGGCGGGACCGGATCATCGCGTCGTGCTGCCGGGCTCGGCGCTTCTCGGCGCGGTGCTGCTTCTCGTTGCCGATTGCGGCGCGCGGGTCATCGTCGCGCCCGCCGAAATGCCTATCGGACTTGTGACCAGTCTCATCGGCAGCCCGTTCTTTCTCTGGCTGCTGCTGCGCCGGAAGGGGCTCGGATCATGATAGAGGCGAAAGACATCACGCTGCGCATGGGCGCGCGGAAGATTGTCGGCGGCGTTTCCTTTGCTATTCGCCCGGGGCGCGTCACGGCGCTGCTCGGACCGAACGGCGCTGGCAAATCGACGCTCATCTCGCTGCTGTCGGGCGAGAGGCGGCCGGGCGGCGGCAGCGTCGAGATCGACGGCGAGACCATGGAGCGCTTCGACCCGCTGGCTTTGGCGAAGCGCCGCGCGGTACTGCTGCAACATTCGACGCTCGACTTTGATTTCACGGTCGCAGAAGTCGTGGCGCTGGGGCGGCTGCCTTTCGGCGCGACGTGCGACGCGTCGGACGACGAGGAGGCGTGTCTCGCCGCTCGCCGCCGGAGCGGCATTGAGCCCCTTTGGTCGCGCATCTACCGCACGCTTTCCGGCGGCGAGCGCCAGCGCGTGCAATTCGCACGCGCGCTCGCGCAGATATGGCGGCGCGGCGAGGGCGGGCCCTCGCGCTATCTCCTGCTCGACGAGCCGACCTCGGCGCTCGATCTCAGGCACCGCCGCGTGCTGCTCGAATCCTCGCGCCAACTCGCGGGCGAGGGAATCGGCGTGCTCGCCGTCCTGCACGACCTCAATCTCGCCGCCGATTATGCGGATGATGTGGTGCTTCTCGACAATGGCCGTGTGATGGCGACAGGCGAGAAGGAGCATGTGTTCACGCAGGAGAATCTCTCGGCCTGTTTCAAGACGCCGGTCGAGATCGTGCGGAAGGCCGACGGCTCGAAGGCCATTCTCGCCTGATCGCGTCAGCGCGTGAGGCTCAGATGCATCAGCACGAGATCGAGCCAGCGATCGAACTTGCGTCCGACTTCCGGCAGGCGGCCGACCTCGCGAAATCCGAGGCGCTCATGCAGCGCGATGGAGGCAGCGTTCTGCGCCTCGATGCAGGCCATCATGACGTGGTGGCCGCTCGCCCGCGCATGGGCGACGAGGGGCGTCATGAGCGCATGGCCGAGCCCACGTCCCCGAGCGTCCGGATGGATATAGACCGAGTTCTCGACGGTGTGGCGGTAGCCGCTGCGCGGACGGTAGTGCCCATAGGCCGAGAAGCCGAGCACCGCGCCGCTTTCAACCGCGACGAACACCGGAAAGCCGTGATCGAGATGATCGTCAAGCCAGGTCGCGCGGTCTGCGAGGTCGGCTTCGTCGTCCATCCAGATTGCCGCGGTGTTTCTCACCGCTTCGTTGTGGATGAAAAGAATGCCCGGAAGATCGTCGGCGGTTGCGGGCCGGACGATACATGTCATCGGGCCTCAACCCTTCCGCTGATTGTCGTGGCGATCGGCATGCTCGGCGAGGAGCTGCGCGAACCAGCGGCGAAAGCGGATGATGCCGTCATGGTCGAGACCCGCTTCCTCGGCGAGATGGCGCCCGATGATGGCGTCGCCGAAGGCTGCGTTGGCCGTCAGCATCGCCATGAACATCGTGTCCTCGCGGTCGGGCGCGGGCGCGTCGCACTTCTCCGCCTCCTTGAGGCGGCGGCTGTGGAGTGCTGTTGAGATTTCCGTCATCAGCGCGCGCGAGCTGTTCGCTTCGACCAGACGGTCGGTCAACATCATCCAGGAAAGCAGCCGCGCGGTACCGCGATCGCTCAGCGCCTCGAAGACGCTTTCGATCAGCTCGCCCGCTTCGAGCTGGTGGCCGTTCCGATCCTGAAGCGCGTTGAGCATCTTGTCGCGAAACTGTGCGGAGGTCCGCGCGATCAGCGCCCGGACAAGACCCTCGCGGCTTTCGAAATGATGGAGGATCGCCGGATGGGAGATGCCGACATCGCGGGCGATATCCTGAAGGCGGATACCTTCCGGGCCCTGGGTCGCCAACCGCTCCTCGGCTGCGTCGAGGATGAGACGCCGCGCCTCTTCCGCCGAGCGGCGGACGCGCTTTGTCGCCTGCCTGGGCTCGGAATCGGTGCCGGTCGGGAGAAGCTCCGTCTTTTCTGCGGTACTCACCGTGAAATAGTCTCCCTTTGCCAAATATTGACAATCATGTCAGTATATCATATCTCGTTAAGCGATCAGAGCGCGATTTTTGCCATCTTATCAAGGGACGTCCACCTATGACGATGACTGGTAGCGTGACAAATACGACTGTGGAGCGCCCCCGCCGCAAGCGGATCGAGCCGTTGAAGGCGATTCGCGCGGTCCGCGCCCTCATTGCCGACAAGGAAGATACCGGTCAGGTCTTCAAGATCATCGACGCGCTCTCGGGCGGCTCGGACGAGCGCATGTTCAATCGCTTCATGGCGGCCGAAACGGGCCGCCGCATCGTCGCCGAGAAGCGCGACCTGATCGCGCTGCTCAATGATCGCGAGCGACTTGCGAAGCTGCCTAAGGGCACGCTCGGCCGTACCTATTATGAATTCATGGCGGAGGAAGACCTCTCGGCGGACGGTCTCGTCGCCGCGAGCGAAGAAGCGCCGCGCTATTATCGCGACATGCCGGCAGACGCGCGGCTCTTCCGCGACCGCATGCGCGATACGCATGACCTCTGGCATGTGACCTCGGGCTATGGCCGCGATGGGCTCGGCGAGCTTTGTCTCCTTGCCTTCTCCTATGCGCAGATGCGCAATCGCGGCATCGGTTTCATCGTATTGGTCGGCGCCCGAGTCACGTCGAAGAAGGTGCCGGGCGTCGGCATCTGGAAGGCGGTTCGCGAAGGCTTCCGCCATGGCAAGTCTGCCTCCTGGCTTCCGATGGCAGATTGGGAATCGCTCCTCGACAAGCCGCTCGATGAGGTTCGCCGCCAACTCGGAATCCAGCCGCCCGCGATCTATCAGCGGATCGAGCCCGTCACCTCGGCCAAGGATAAGGAACTGGGCCTGAAGACGAAGTATGCCGCCTGAGCCCCGATGAGCCTGCGGGTTTTTTGCGAGCTCGCGGCCTGATATGGTTGGAAGCCCCGGAAGGATTCCGGGGCTTCGTCATGTGAGGGGCTCTTGGTTATCGTTTACGGCCTGAAGAATTGCGACACCTGCCGCAAGGCGCTTTCCTGGCTCTCGCAGGAGAAGATCGCGCATCGTTTCGTCGACCTAAGGGCCGACGGCATCTCGAAGGGCGATATCGCGCGCTTCGTCAAGGCGGTCGGCGTCGAGAAGATCGTCAACAAGGCGAGCACGACCTGGCGCGGTCTGGCCGATGACGAGAAGGACATATCGAGCGAGGCGAAGGCCATCGCGCTTCTCGAAGCCAATCCCACGCTCATCAAGCGGCCCGTCTTCGAGGCGGGAAAGACCATCGTCGTGGGCTTTCGCGAGCCTGAGAAGGCGGCCGTGAAGGCACTAGAGGCATGATCCGCTCGCGCGTTCAGGCTCCGCTCTCGCTTCCCATCGAGACGCCGCGCCTTCTGCTGCGCGATTTCCGTAAATCCGATGTTGAGGCCGTTCATGCCTATGCCTCGCTTCCGGAGGTTGCGCGCTTCATGATCTGGGGGCCGAACTCCCCCACCCAAAGCCGCGAGGCGGTGGAAGGCTTTCTGGAAGACCAGGCGGCGCGCCCGCGCGTTTCCTTCGATCTCGCCGTGACGCTGAAGCCCAAGGGGCAGGTCATCGGCGGCGTAGGCTTGCATCTCCCCGATCGCGTGAACCGCACCGGCGATCTAGGCTATGTGCTGCATCCCGATTGCTGGGGCTATGGGCTCGCGGAAGAAGCTGCCCGCGCGCTCATGGAGGCGGGCTTCTTCGAGCTGGGGCTTCGCCGTATCGTGGCGAGTTGCGACCAGCGCAACCGGGCGTCGGCCCGCGTCATGGAGAAGCTCGGCATGCGGCGCGAAGGGGCCTTCCGCCAGTCGCGGCTCATTCAAGGCGAGTGGCGCGACGAATATCTCTACGCCATTCTCGCCGAAGAATTTCTCGGCTAATCGGCTTCTCTGATTTCCGATCCGCGCCGGATCAGAAACTCGACCCATGTGCCCCGGTCGCGCGTTTCGACGAGTTCATGCCCTGCCTCGGCGCAGAAATGCGGGATGTCGATGCGCGAAACGGGATCTGTCGTGAAAATGCGGACGAGTCTTCCGGGCTCCAGCCTTTCCAGCCGCTTCTTCGCGCGCAGCACCGGGATCGGGCATTTCTGCCCCATCACATCCAGCAGCACCTCTGGCCCGCACTCTCCGTCGACCGCATTTTCAGGGGCGTCGCCCATCGGTATCCTCTCCGCGAAACGGCCCGGATAATCGCCCCTAAAGCATCGTCTGTCACCCCGGCGGCGGAGATTTCCCCTGTTCAGGGGCTTTCCTTGACCTAGCGGAGCCTTGGCGGGCATAACTGGCGCCGCGGCAAACAACTACGAAACGTTGGGGAAACTGGAGCGCGGAATGGGCTTTTTCAGGCGGATCAGGAACGAGATCATCTATGTCCGTGCGGCGCTTAGAACCCTGAACAGGGTCGGCGACATCTACAAGACGCCGGACAGGACCTTCCCCGACATGATCGAGGGACTCGCGAAGTCCAAGCCCGGCAATGTCGCGATCTATTTCGAAGACCGGAAGATTACCTTCCGCGAACTCGACGAGGCCGCAAACCGCTATGCGCGCTGGGCGATGGCGCAGGGCGTCGGGCGTGGCGATGTCGTCGCGCTGCTGATGGAGAACAGGGCGGAATATGTGATCGCCTGGCTCGGCATTATGAAGGCGGGCGCGGCGGCGGCGCTCATCAACAGCAATCTCGTCAAGGGTCCGCTGGCGCACAGCCTGAACATTTCCGGCGCGACGCATCTCGTTCTCGGCTCCGAACTCGCCGATGCCTATGCGACGGCGGTCGATCAGCTCGAGCGTCCCTTCACCGTCTGGGCGACGGGCGCGCAGCTTGCCGGCATGCAGAATCTCGATGCCGCGCTCGCGCAGCAATCTGGCGATCCGCTTCCCGCCGATACGCGCAAGGGGCTGACGCTCAACGACAATGCGCTCTTCATCTATACGAGCGGCACGACCGGAAATCCCAAGGCCGCGCGGCTTCCGCATGCCCGCGTGCTGACCATGATGAACGGCTTCTCCGCTGGCGCGAACGCGACGGAGAGTGACCGCATGTATATCGCCATGCCGCTCTATCATTCGGCGGGCGGCGTCTGCGCTGTCGGCACGACGCTGACGGTGGGTGGCTCGATCATCATTCGCCGCAAATTCTCGGCGCGTGAGTTCTTCACCGACTGCCGCAAATACGATGCGACGATGTTCCAGTACATCGGCGAGCTTTGCCGCTATCTGCTCAACACGGAAAAGCAGCCCAAGGAAAACCGCCACAAGATCCGCCTTGCCATCGGCAACGGTCTTCGCCCGGAAATCTGGCCGGCCTTCCAGAAGCGTTTCAAGGTACCCCACATTCTCGAATTCTACGGCGCGACCGAAGGCAATGTGGCGCTGATGAATTATGACGGCACGGTGGGATCGGTCGGCCGCATTCCGGCCTGGGCGAGGAAGCGCTTCAACGTCGAGCTTGCGCGCTTCGATCTCGAAACCGAGATGCCGGTGCGCGGCGCCGATGGCTTCTGCATCAAATGCTCACCCGGTGAGGCGGGCGAGGCGATTGGCAAGATCTCGAACGATCCCAACACGCCGACGGGCCGCTTCGACGGCTATGCGAAGAAGGAAGAGACCGAGAAGAAGATCCTGCGCGACGTCTTCGAAAAGGGCGATGCCTGGTTCCGCACGGGCGACCTTCTGCGGCAGGACGAGCTCGGCTATTTCTATTTTGTCGACCGCATCGGCGACACCTTCCGCTGGAAGGGCGAGAACGTATCGACGGCGGAAGTCTCGGAAGCGATCTCGGTTTTCCCCGGCATTCAGGAGGCGAATGTCTATGGGGTTCATGTTCCAGGCGCGGATGGACGCGCCGGCATGGCGACGGTCGTCGCGGACAAGAGCTTCGACATCGACAAGTT
>Ga0255338_1002265_pt1 | contig 29319 bp, 21 predicted proteins | sample MeOH1_35cm_T4_19_FD_203715 | JGI IMG/M metagenome (GOLD analysis project Ga0255338, IMG submission 203715) | Sandy soil microbial communities from University of British Columbia, Vancouver, Canada - MeOH1_35cm_T4_195 | ecosystem: Engineered > Artificial ecosystem > Sand microcosm > Unclassified ... | reverse complement strand
CAGCTCGGGCACGCCGGCGTGCATGTCGCCAATGCGGACCTGCTTGGCCATGTGGAATCCGAAGGCCCACAGCCCGAGGCTGACGACGATGATGGCCAGGGAGAAACGCCCGGTGGTGAAGTTGACCAGCCACTTCCAAATGGGTTGCAGGGCAAAACGGCGGATGTTGACGCGCTTCCGGAAGTCGGGAGGCATCGTCGTGTAGGACATGAGCACCGGCAGGAAGAAACGGTCGGTCAGGATGATGAGCGTCACGCCCAGGCTGGCGGTGATGGCGAGCTCCTGGATGATGGGAACCTTGACGAGGTAGATGGTCAGGAAACCCACGGTGTCCGTCAGGATGGCGACCGTGCCGGGGATGAAGAGATTGCTGAACGAGGCGCGGGCGGCGATCTGCTCGTCGCGGCCAATATTGAACTCGTAGCGGAATGAACGCAGCATCTGCGTCGCGTGACTCAGCGCGATGGCGAACACCAGGAACGGCACGAGGATCGACAACGGATCGATGCCGTAGCCAAAGAGATAGAGCAGGCCCAGCTGCCAGATGACGGCGCAGGTGGACGTGAACAGCGGCAGGATGGTGAGGATGAGCGACTGGGAGAAATAGTAGAGGAGGAAGGCGGAGATGAGGATGGCGACGCCGAAGAACAGGAGCACGCCCCGGGCGCCGTCGGTGATGTCGCCGATGACCTTGGCAAAACCGATGATGTGGATGTCGACGCGGTCTGACTGGTATTTGTTGCGGATCCGGGCTTCGAGCGCATCGGCCACTTCGGCGTAGACGAGCCGCTTGCCGGTCTGCGGATCGACCTCGAGCAGCGAGATGATGACGGCGGCACCGGTGTAGTCGTTGGACACGAGCATGCCCACGCGACCGGACTTGAGGATATTCTGCCTCACCCGCTGCAGGCCGGCCGCATCGGGCACGAAGTCGGCGGGGATGACGTTGCCGCCCTGCAGGCCGTCCTCGACGACCTCGATGTAGCGGACGTTGGGCGTGAAGATCGAGGTAACCTGGGCCCGGTCCACGCCGGGAAGGTAGTAGGCTTCGTCGGTGACGTGCTTGAGCGTCTGGAAAAACTCCGGGGTGAAGATGTCGCCCTGTTTCGCCGTGACGGCGATGACCACGCGGTTGGCGCCGCCGAACTGCTCCTGGTATTTGATGAAGTTCCTGATGTATTCGTGGTCGCTCGGCAGCTGCTTGTTGAAGCTGGCGTCGACGTGTGTCTTGGCGGCGAACCAGAGAAGCACGAGTGTCGTGAGGAGAAACAGCGCCACGGTCAGGTGGCGGTGTTTGAAGACGATCTGCTCGATGCGGGAGATCATGGGCTGTAGCGGCGGTCTATGACCGTCGATGTGAGCTTCGATGTCCCGGCACGGCGGTCATAGACCGCCGCTACAGGAATGCCCTTGCCAGATTGCGGGGTGCTCATGGCTTGGGCAGCTCCAGGCGAACAGCGCCGGCTTCGCCGACGGTGATGACGGCGCCGTCGGCGGCCTCGACGAGATCGGCCACGCTGGTGCCAAAATCAGCCGGTTTCCAGTGGGTGAAGCTCAGCCCGGTGTCGCGGCTGAGGAAGCAATTGCCGCCCTGGCCGGCGAGCACGATCACGCCGTTCCGGAGCCGGGTGCCCGCCATGATGAGCACCTGGACGTCGCTGTGGAGTGGTTCCCAGTTGGTGCCGTGATCATCGGAGCGCAGGATGTGGCCACGCAGGCCGTAGGCGAGAATTCGGGTGCCATCCAGAGGAAGTATGCCAAAAAAGGAGCCGTCGTAGGGCACCTCCAGCCGATCCCAGGCTTGGCCGTTGTCCTTGGACGTGAGCACGGCCCCGCTTTCGCCGGCGAGATAGAGGCGGCCGTCGGTTCCCGCGCTGATGCGGTTGAAATGAACCTCGTCTTCCGAGGGCTTGGCGGCGGTCCAGGTCTTGCCGCCATCTGCGGTCACCGCGAATCTGCCGTAGGCTCCGACGGCGTAGCCGTGCAAGGCATCACGGAAGAGAACATCCAGCCATACAGTGGCGAGATCCTTGCCGTCGTCCTGTCGCGCCCATGTTTGCCCGCCGTCGCCGGTGGCGAGGATGACGCCGTCATGGCCGACGGCCCAGCCGTGTTGCGCGTCGGGAAACGAAACGCCGGTGAGCACCGAGCGGGTGGGAGTGAGGCTTTGAGTCCAGGTCCGGCCGCCATCGGATGAAATGACGACATGGCCGCGGTCGCCGACGGCCACGAGCTTGTCACCGGTGCCGACGATATCGAGCAGGAGGGATTTCGCCGCCAGGCGGGCGGGCTCGGAAGATTCCGCGGCGGGGGCGGAGAGGGGAAGAGTGAGAGTGAGGGTGAGGAGCAGGCGGACGAAGAGCAATACACTGTAGCGGCGGTCTATGACCGCCGGAGGACGAAAACGGCGGTCATAGACCGCCGCTACAGGACTAGGCTGACCAAGTATCACGGGGGTGGATTCTTTGGGTTATGCTGACATACACGCAAGAAAAAGGGCGGCCGGTTCAGGGCCGCCCTTTTCGGGGGTAGAAGAAACTCAGCGCACGCCTTCCTGGCGCAGGGTGGCGGGGGTGTAATCCTGCGGGCTGCGCACGAGGCTGAAGTCATACATCTTGTTCTCGTTGTCCAGGCCGATGGCCAGATAGCGGCCGGCGATCAGGTCGGTGTGAACTTCGAGCGTGCTCCAGAAAACCTGGGCATCGTAGTAGTTGATGCAGTGCGCCTCGGAGACGCGCCAGAGCTGGCCACGGCCGTCATAGAGGTCGGCGGCAAGGAGCTGCCAGCTGTCCTCGTCGATGTAGAACGTGCGGCGGGAATAGACGTTGTTCGTGCCGGGTTTGAGCGTGGCGTCGACCACCCAGACGCGGTGGAGCTCGTAGCGCGTGAGGTCCTGGTTGATGTGGAGGGGCTTGAGGATGTCCGGATACTTCAGCGAATCGCTGTGGAGCTTGTAGGAGTTGTAGGGGACGATCATTTCCTTTTTGCCGACAAGCTTCCACTCGTAGCGGTCGGGTGCGCCGGAAAACATGTCGAACTGATCCGTCGTGCGCATGCCGTCGGCGGCGGTGCCGGGATTGTCGTAGGAAACGTTCGGGGCGCGGCGCACGCGGCGCTGGCCGGTGTTGTAGACCCAGGCGCGACGGGCTTCCTTCACCTGGTCCATCGTCTCGTGCACGACGAGGATGGAACCGGCGAGACGGGCCGGCGCGGTGACACCCTGCTTGAAATAGACGAGGACGTTGTCGAGGTCCTTCTCCTGGATGCCTTCGCGGACATAATTGAAGAGGAACTCGTCGTCGAAATCCACGAGGGTGTAGCTGCCATTGCGTTGCGGGGCCGCCTGGCTGATGAAGCGGCTGGCGGCGACGCCCCGGTAGCGGGTCAGGTGATTCCAGAGGACCTCGAGGCCGGTTTGCGGGATGGGGAACGGGATGCCGACGACGGTGCCGGTGACGCCGTTGCCACCCTCGGTGAGCGCGGCCGTGGTGGCGTGCTGTTTCGTGGCGTCATAGATGCGCTGCGGGTTCGAGGCGCTGCGGTGCGTCGCATAGACGGGCATGACGTAGGTCGGATAAGCCTTGAGCAGGGCGAGGTGCCCGGCGGTGAGCTTGCCGGCATGCTGGTCGGCATTGGCGGCGTTGATGGTGAAGAGCACCGGGTCGTCCTTGAAAGGATCGGGGTGGTGCATGCCGGGCGTGTAGCCCGCGGGCGCCGTGGTGAGGCCGCCGGTCCAGGCGGGGATGCTGCCGTCGGCATTGCCGGCCTTCTCCCCGCCGAGCGGGGTGAGGTCGTTGCCCAGGCGGGCGGCGTCGGCGGCGGAGATGGCGGCCGATGCCGCCACCGAGGTCAGGAGCGCGAGGACGGAGGTCAGAAGAAATTTCGTTTTCATTGAGTGAAGGGGTAAGCGCGGGGAGGGGTTAGAACGAATACTTCAGGTTGCAGGAGACGTAGTCGCGGTCGCCGAGGAGATTGTAGCGGCCGGCCCCGAAGAAGTTCACGTAGCGGAGATCAAACGCCCAGGCGTTCTGGAAGGTGAACTCCGCGCCGACGGTGATGGTCTTGCGGCCGTGCAGGAAGTTGCCCAGCGGCAGAGGGGTGTTGCCGCCGACGTCGTGCGAATAGACGAGGAGCGGCGCGACATTCACGCCCTTGTAGACGTTGTTGTAGTCGAGACGGCCGACCAGCTGGTAACCCCAGGAGAAACTGTCAGCAAAAGCCGAGGCCGGCTCCGAGAGCGGTAGTTTGCCGGAGGCGTTGTTGCCGGAGTTGTTCATGTAGTTGACATCCCCGCCGACGAAGCTGCCCTGGCCGTCGAAGCGCAGGGTGCTCTTGGAGGGTAGGTCGGCGTTGACGAAGCCGGCCTCCGCGAGGAGCGTGGTCTGCTCGGCGCCGAGGAATCCGCGGCCGACCCAGGTGGCGGTCATCTGGCCGGTCCAGACCTTGAGGCGGCGGTAGCCCTGCACGTAGGAGTTGAGGGTGTAGGGGGTGGGGGCGGCCAGGGAGAGCTGGTTGTTGGCCGCGAAGCGCGCACTGAGCGGCGAGAGCGCGGCGAAGAGCAATTCGACGTCGTCGACCTGCAGCGGCTGGTTGTCACGGTAGCTGAGCTCGCCTTGGAGCGCGATGCCCTTGACGCTGGTGTTGAAGCTGGCGCCATAGAGGCGGATGTCCTCGGGGAACTCGATCTGGTAGCGGCCGGTGGCGGCGGCGACGAGCAACTCGCGCTGGGAGAGCTGGCTGGTGACGGCCGCGACACTCGCGTAGAAAGGCTGCAAGGGGGCGGGCATCACGACGGGGGACACGTTGGTGAGCGTGGCCCCGATCAGGGTCGTCAGGGCGCCGGGCACGGCGGCGGGGCTGCCCAAGGCGGTGGCGAGGCCCGTGGTCAGCGTCGTGTTGGCTCCGAGGATGGCGGCGGAGTCGGACACGATCAGCGCGGAGTTGACCGCGGTGGTCGGGGTGCGGGCCGAGATCACCGGCAGCCGGCTGTGGTAGCTCATGTAGTAAAGCCCGAACTCCGTATCGTTCAGGCCGGCGGCCAGCCACTTGAGGTTGACGCCGTATTGGCCGGAGTTGCCGGGCTCGTTGTCGGTGCCGCGGGAGATGGCGCCGAGCGGGGAGCTGTCGGCGATGCCGCCGAAGCCGAGGTAGACCTTCTTGCCGCCCTTCGCCACGAAATCATTCGTGCTGAAATAGGTGCCGGGCGGGTCGACGCGGGTGCGGTCCCAGTCCATCAGGTAGAACGCCTCGAGGCTGAGCTCGTCCGTGAGGTTGATGGACATGCTCGCCATGGTGAGGGGGCGCAGGGCCTCCTTGAGCTCGGAACCGGGCGTGCGGAGCTTGGCGACGTCGATGGGATTGATCGAGTTGACGCCGTTCGGGATGAAGGTGCTCTCGCCCCAGCTGAGGACCTGCCGGCCGAAGCGGAACGTGGTCGCCATGCCGCCGATGGTTTCCTTGGCGTAGACGTAGGCATCGAGCAACTCGGCGCCTTCGGACACGATCTTGTCGGCCTCGTCGCTCAGCGCGGTGCGCTCGCGGGAGCCGTTCGAGTTGACGAAGTCGTTGAAATAATAGCCGCGGACGAAAAGACCGGTGTTTCTGTATTGAACCAGCAGGTCGTGGTTGGCCTTGACCAGCAGGGAGGCCATGCCCGCCTTGTAATTGAGGTTGCCGTCATCGGAATTGCCCGACCGCTGTTCGCCGGGCACGCCGTCAAAGGAGCTGGAAATGCTGTAGAAGGTGGGATCCGGGTCGTTCAGCCGGTAGAGGCCGCCGACGGAGACCGTGGTGTCGAAGCTGCCCTTCGCGTCGCCGAAAGCGAAGACGAATGCCCGGGCGGCGGGCGCGAGCCCGAGGGCGATAGCCACACCGACAAGAAGCGGGCGGCGGATACAGGACCTGAGCGTGTTGCTTGGGTTCATGGTTTGGTTGAACGAATGCTCCTCGGGGTGTGAGGGGCGGGGGTTAGGGGGGATACAGGCCGACTGGCCCGGGGGGCTTGCTGGGGTGGGATAAAGCGGTTTTCCTCTTCCGACTTCAAGTGCTAACCGCCTCGCGACGGGGGGCGTGCGGTCTTATTAGCCTTTTGACGCCTACCATAAAACGACAACCTTGGGGCGATGGACGCGGCGACGCACATTCACCTGAAGGGCGCACGGGAGCACAACCTGCGCAACCTGGAGCTGCGCATCCCGCGCGGGAAGCTCGTCGTGCTCACCGGCCCGAGCGGCTCCGGAAAGTCCTCGCTGGCGTTCGACACCATCTACGCCGAGGGCTACCGCAAATACATGGAGAGCCTCTCGGCACAGGCCCGCCAGGTGCTCGACCAGCTCAAGCGGCCCGATGTCGATTTCATCCACGGTCTCTCGCCCGTCCTGGCCATCGAACAGCGCACCGGCGGCGGCTCGCCCCGCAGCACCGTCGCCACGGTCACCGAAGTGGCGGACTACGCGCGGCTGCTTTGGGCGCTTTGCGGGGAGCAACGCTGCCCGAAGGACGGCGGCCGCGTCGAAAAGCGCTCGCTCGACGACTGCCTCGCGCAACTGCTGCGGGACGCGCCGGGCGAGCGGGCCATCATTCTCGCGCCGTGGATGACGGCGAAGCCGTCGGTGCTGCGCGACGAGCTGCCGCCGCTGCGCCAGCGGGGTTTCCAGCGCGTGCGCATCGCCGGCGAGATCAAGTCGCTCGATGAACCGAAACTGTTGCCCAGCGGATCCACTGAGCTGGCGGTCGAACTCGTCATCGATCGCGTGGTCCTCAACGCCGACCAGCGCAGCCGCCTGGCGGACTCGCTTGAACTGGCGTTTCGCGAGGGCCAGAACCGCGCGCTTGTGCTCGTGCAAAAAGGCGCGGACGCGCCGTGGCGTGAGATCCATCTGAGCCAGAGCCTGAGCTGCACGGTTTGCGGCGACGTGTTCGATGTGCTTACGCCGCGGCATTTTTCCTTCAATCACGCCGAGGGTGCCTGCGAGACCTGCGGCGGCCTGGGCCGGCAGCTCGCGTTCACGGAAGATCTGATCGTGCCGAAACCCGAGAAGGCCGTGCGCGAAGGGGCCATCAAGCCCTGGCGCATCGGCGGCCGGAACCTGATCATCCGGCACAACTCCATCCTGAAGCAGCTGGCCGAGCAACTGCCTTTCGATGCGGAGACCCCGTGGAAGGATCTGCCGGAGGAAACCCGGCACGCGCTGCTGCACGGCGCCGACGAGCGGTTGTTCAGCTTCCGGCTCCGGCGCACGCAAAAGGCGGAGTTGAAACCGTTTCCCGGCATCATCGCCCTCCTGGACGCCGGCCGGCGTGAGACGCGCAGCGATGGCTACCGGGCCCGGCTGGCCACCTTCATGGCGAGTGACGAATGCCCGTCGTGCCACGGCCTGCGGCTCAACGCCCGCAGCGCGGCGGTCAGGGTAGGGCGGGTTTCCAACCTGCCTGATTCGGCACCGGCGAATCCAACCGGGCCGGTCGGAGACCGGCCCTACCTCGGCTTCGCCCAGTTCATGGCGCTCGACATCCGGCATGCGCTGGACTTCATGCGCAGCCTGAGGGCCGTGCTGCCGGCGACCGATGCGGTGCACGAGGTGCTGGATGGCGTGACCCAGCGCCTGCATTTCCTGAGCGAGACCGGATTGGGTTACCTCACGCTCGACCGGGAATACGCCAGCTTGTCCGGTGGCGAGGCCCAGCGCGTGCGGCTCGCGACGCAGCTGGGCATGGGGCTCGTCGGCGTGATCTACGTGCTCGACGAACCGAGCATCGGCCTGCATCCGCACGACAACCAGCGGCTGCTCGCGACGCTGCGCGAACTGCGCGATCGTGGCAACACCGTGCTCGTCGTCGAGCACGATGCCGACACGATCCGCATCGCGGATGAGCTGATCGAACTCGGGCCGGGAGCCGGCACCGAGGGTGGCGCGATCCTTTTCCAAGGCTCACCGGCGGAGTGTGCGAAGCTTCCCGCCTCGGCTTCGCGCACGGGTGCCTATCTCGCCGGCAAGCTTGGCGTCGTGAAGGACGCGAAGACCAAGCCGCCCGACGGCCGCTGGCTGACCGTGAAAGGAGCAGCCGAGCACAACCTCAAGAGCGTCGATGCGGGGTTCCCGGTCGGATTGCTCACCTGTGTCACGGGCGTGTCGGGCTCGGGCAAGAGTTCGCTCGTGAACGACATTCTCGCCACCGCCGCGGCCCGGAAGCTCAACGGGGCCAAGACGCTGCCCGGCCGCCATCGCGGACTTGCCGGGCTGGAGCATTTCGAAAAGGCCGTCGTCGTGGACCAGGAGCCGATCGGCCGCAGTCCGCGTTCGAATCCGGCGAGTTATGTCGGATTGCTGGACCTGCTGCGCGACCTGTTCGCGAAGCTGCCGCTGGCGAAAGTGCGCGGCTACAAGGCGAATCGCTTCAGCTTCAATGTGCGGGGAGGCCGCTGCGAGCGGTGCCAGGGCGACGGCCAGATCCGGCTCGACATGCAATTCATGGCCGACGCCTACGCACCGTGCCCGAGCTGCGACGGCCGGCGGTTCAACCGCGAGACGCTGGAGGTGCGCTTCCACGGCAAGAACATCGCCGATGTGCTGGCCCTGACGGTGAGCGAGGCGATGGAGCTGTTTCGCGCCGTGCCGCGCATCATGGAAAAGCTGGCGACCTTGGAGGCCGTCGGTCTCGGTTACCTGCAGCTCGGACAGTCGGCGACGACTCTTTCCGGCGGCGAGGCCCAGCGCATCAAGCTCTCGCTGGAACTGAGCAAGCGCGAACAGGGGACCACACTCTACATCCTCGACGAGCCGACGACGGGCCTGCACTGGACGGACATCCAGCGGTTGATGGACCTGCTCTTCAAATTGCGCGATGCGGGCAACACCCTCGTCGTCATCGAGCACAACCTGGACGTCATCAGGCTGGCGGATTGGGTCCTGGACCTCGGTCCCGGCGGCGGACCGGATGGCGGAGAGATTGTCTATGCCGGGCCGGTGGACGGTCTGATGAAGGCGACCGGGTCACTGACCGGCCAGGCGCTGCGGGCTTGAGTGATCGAGGGCGGGGTGTTTTTCACCGCAAGGTTTGACGGACTGCCGGGAGGCCATATGGTCCCGGCATGACCAAAAAATCCATTCCGAAGGCCGTGCTCGCCGAATTGCAGCGTCAGATGAATCACGAGCTCAGTGCCGCCCATGGCTACCTGGCCATGTCATTGTGGTGCGCTTCCGAAAATCTCGATGGCTTCGCCCGCTTCTTCAGCAAGCAGGAAGGAGAGGAGCGGGCGCATGCGCGGAAAATCATGGATCATCTGCTCGATCGCGGCGCGTTGCCGGAAGTGCAGGCGGTGGCCGCGCCCGGCCAGAAATACGATTCGCTGCTGCAGGTGGCACTGCAGGCGCAGGAGATGGAGCAGGCCAACACCAAGGGCATCTATGCCGTGTATGAGGCGGCGCTCGCCGCGAAGGATTACCCGGCTCAGGTGCTGATGCACTGGTTCATCAACGAGCAGGTCGAGGAAGAGGCCTGGTGCGCCGAACTGATAGACCGGGTCCAGCAGGCGACTTGCGCCGGCAGCGTCACCCAGCTCAACCGCCACATCGAGAAAGACCTGGCCGGGGACGGGGACAAGTAAGGGGCCTCGGGGCGGGTTTCGCTCCTGCATGCAAGGGTGGCACCGGCTTCCAGCCGGTGAATCTCTGCGGCTGAAAGCCGCAGCCACAGGACGAAACGGACTTTGTGCAACTTTCGGGCGGGAGCCGTGTGATGGAGGTGTCGGTAACGATCCTCCAATCCAACTCCCCATGAAAAATCTGCTCCGTTCCTCCCTCGCCGCCGCGACGCTGTCGCTGGCGTTGACCACGTTTTCCTCCGCCTCCGAAACCGAGTCCGGTGCCATCGACATCGGCCAGCTGATGCCCTCCGCCAAGGGCCAGTTCGTCGAGGTCAACCTTTCCACCGCCATGCTCAAGTTCGCGGCGCGGATCGCCGCCCGACACGAGCCCGAAACCGCCGAGTTGATCCGCGGCCTCAAGAGCATTCGCGTCAATGTCGTCGGCATGGATGACTCGAACCGCGCCTCCACCGTCGAGCAGATCGAGTCGGTCCGCCGCAAGCTGGAGAAGGATGGCTGGACCAAGATGGTCACCGTCCGCGAGAAGGATGACGGCGACAACGTCGACATTCACGTCAAGCAGCGCGGCGAGGAGTCCATCGACGGCCTGGTCGTCACCGTGATCGACAAGAAGGGCGAGGCCGTCTTCGTGAACATCGTCGGCAACATCAACGCCGACCAGATCGCGAAGATCGCCGACAAATTCGACATCGATCCGCTCAAGAAGGTGCACCTGAAGATCGAGGCCCAGAAACAGGCCAAGGAAGTCTGAACCATTCCTGAAACCTGAAACTGGAATTCCGAACACCGAGCCACGAGTGATTCCGCACTCATCCTCAGGTCTCAGGTCTCAGGTTTCAAGTTTCAGGTTTCTCCCCACTCCCATGAATCCCGCCCCGCAATCTTCCTCGCCTCGCCGCCATGTCTGGCGGTGGGTGCTCCTCGGTGTCGGCATCTGCCTCACCCCCTTTGTCTTGCTGGCGATGGTCGCGGCCAGCTACCTGACCTTGGATCGCGATGTGGCGGTCTTGCGCCGGCATGTCATGGACGCCACGGACGCAGGGTGGAGCACCAAGGTCCAGATGAGCGTCGGGCGTTTCACTCTCGGAGCCATCGGACAGGGGCTGCGTTTCGTGCAGCACAAGGATATCGCGGACGCCCGGTTGGCCCTCAGTGCCGTCAAGCACGCCAGCGTGGGCGTCTACGAGCGCGGCTCCGGCGGCGCCCACTGGTCGCGCGAGCAGCTGTTCACTGAAACAGATGCGGCCATGCAGAAGCGCGGCTGGACCCGGATGGTGGGTGTGGTCGACAAGAAGGATACGGTGCTGGTTTATATCCCGACCGACATGAATGAAGACGGACCGGTGGAAATTTGCCTGGCCGTGGTCAGCGGCAAGGAACTGGTCGTGGCGTCGACGACTCTCGATCCCGAGGCCCTGAGCGCGCTCGTGGCCAAGCACGCCGGTGGCGACCTGAAAGGTCATCTGCGGCTTGCGAAATTCAGGTTCTGAAGGTGGAACCCGTCCTCGGACGGGTTTTCGCTTTTGCGCAGGTCAAGCCGGGCAGACCGCCGCTACAGTTTTTGCCGCTCGCGCGGGGGATATTCGGATGGGCTCTTATTGCCAACGATGGATAACCGTGCAAACGATGGCGGTGATGCCAGCCAGATTGCCCCTCATCGTCCATCTCGACGCCGACGCGTTCTTCGTGTCGTGCGAGTTGTCGATGAACCCGCAGCTGCGTGGGACAAAGTGCGCGGTGGGTGGTCGTGAGCGTGGCATCATTTCCTCGGCTAGCTACGAAGCGCGCGCCTGCGGGGTTTACACGCCGATGCCGACCAAGCTCGCGCTCAAGGTCTGCCCCGACCTGATCCTGCTGCCGCACACCTCCGGCATCTACAGCAAGAAATCCCGCGAGATGTTCGAGCTGTGCGAAACGATCACGCCCATCGTCCAGCGCAACTCGGTCGACGAGGGCTACCTGGACCTTGGCCCCTGTGGTTTCCGGACCGCGGCTGAGATCGAGCGCCGGATGCGGGCGTTGCAGCAGCGCATCTGGGACGACCTGGAGATACCGACTTCATTTGGTGTCGCCTCCAACAAGCTGGTTTCCGCCATCGCCAGCAAGGCGCGCAAGCCGCGCGGTTTCACCGTGGTGCCGCCGGGTGAGGAGGCGGCTTTTCTCGCCCCGCTGAAAATCAGCGTGATTCCCGGGGTTGGCAAAAAGAGCGAGGAGCGGCTGGCGGCGCAGGGCATCAGGCTCGTCAGCGATATTCTCTCGCGCAGTGAGTCCGAGCTGAAAGCACTCTTCGGCAGCGGCTGGGAGGAAATGCTCCGGATGGCCCGCGGTGAAGACGACCGGCCGGTGCACGTCGACCACGAGGACGCGAAATCTTATTCCACCCAGGAGACTTTTAATGAGAACATTGCTGATCCCGCCGAGATCGAGCGCATCGCCAAGCGGATGATCGACGAACTGATGCCGGCAATCAGGGCCGACGGCAAGCGGGTGAAGACGATGACGGTGAAGGTGCGCTATCCCGGGATGGAAGACAGCTCGACGGGCCGCAGCCTGGCCGACGCGACCGACCTCGAGGCGCCGTTTTATCCGCTGGTGCAGCCGCTGCTGAAGGCGGCCTGGACGAAACGGCTGCCATTGCGGCTCGTGAGCGTGCGGTTTTCCGGCGTGGAGGAGAAGGGCGGGCAGCTGGAGATGTTCGCCCAGGCCGATGAGAAGAAGCGCCGCCTGGCCGCGGTCCTCGACAAGTTGAACGACAAGGGCAAAAAGGGCGTCGTCCGCCACGGGCACCAGCTGGGGCAAAAAACAACCACAGATTAACACGGATCAACACAGATATTCTGCTGGTCTTCATCTGTGTTCATCTGTGTTCATCTGTGGTTGATGAGTGCCACCGACATCGAACAACGCATCGCCGCCGCCAAGCAGGCCGTCCTGGCCGAGACGGCCCTCATGCACGCCGAATTCGGCCGGGCCAAGCCGGTCATCAAACACGACGGCACCAAGGTGACGCCGGTGGACATCGCCATTTCCGAGCACATCCAGGCGGCCATCGCCCGGCAGTTCCCGGCCGACCAGTTTTTCAGCGAAGAGCTGGCGTTCAGCGAGGCTCCGGTGCCGTTGACTTCGCGCTTCTGCTGGGTGCTGGATCCGATCGACGGCACGAACAATTACGCCAACGGCATCATCTACTGCGCCATCTCGCTCGCCTTGCTGGAGAATGGTGTGCCGGTCTATGGCGTGATCTACGACATGGCGCGGCGCGTCCTTATCCACGGCGGTCCCGGCCGCGGGGTATGGGACAACGAGAAGCCGGCCAAGGCGAGTGCGGTCGCACCGAACGGCCACAGCCTGATCGGATTTCACTCGCCGGTGGACAAGAGCCACGCCGAGGAAGGCAAACGGCTCATCGAAAACTTCAAGATTCGCGGCCTGGGCAGCAGCACGCTGCATCTGGCCTACGTGGCCGTCGGCCTGCTCGACGGGGTGATGGACCACAATAACAAGATCTGGGACATCGCCGCCGCCTGCGCCCTGCTGGCCGAGGCCGGCGTGGAAATCCACTATTTGGAGAATCCGCCGTTCCCGATGAAAGAATTCACGCTGAAGGCGAAGCGCATCCAATACGTGACGGGCAATCCGGCGATGGTGGCCCGGCTGCGGACGGTCATTGGGCGGTAACTGTAAGGCAGGATCGCTGATCCCGCCTCGTCCGATAGGCGGGGTCAGCGACCCCGCCCTACAAAAACCTCACACCTGATAACTCTGCAGCGGGACCGGATCGAGGATCTTGGCCTTGGGCAGCTTCGCGGTGAGTTGCTCCATGAACCAGGCCCGGGCGGGCGGGTCGCCGTGGGTGAGGACGACGGAGCGGGGCGAGCATTGCACGGCGAAGTCGACGAGCTCGTCGCGCGTGGCGTGGCCGCTGAATTCGAAACGGTCGATGTGGGCGCGGATGCGGGTCTTGACGTTGACGGCGTCGAAGAGGAACTGATCGCCGTTGTTCGCCGCGAGCAATTGGCCGCCGGGGGTGTCGGGGTCGCAGTAGCCGACGAAGCAGATGCTGTGCTTCGCGTTGCCGGCGAGGCACGAAGCAAGGACATAGGACGGCGTGTTCTCGACGACCATGCCGGAACTGACCACGTAGATGCCCTGCTGGGACGGTTCCTTGCCGGCGACGAGGTCGCGCGGGGACTTCTTGACCTTGAGTTCCTTGAGGATGGTGCGGTTGAAGTGGACGAGGCCGGTCTTTTTGCAGATCTGGTCAAAGTAGTCGGCGATGTCCATGCCCAGCCCGGACACGAAGATGGGCGCGTCGGCGAGCCGGTTGAATTTCCGGGCGTCGTGCAGGATGGCCATGATCTCCTGCATGCGGCCGAGGGCGAAGACGGGGATGAGCACCGAGCCGCCGCGCTGGAGCGTGGTGTTGATGGTCTCGACCAGGCGGATCATCTCCTTCGAGCGGGTCGCGCCGGCGGGCTTCTCCGTGGCGCCGTGGGTGGTCTCGGTGACGAGGGTGTCGAACTTGCCGGTGGGGAACTTCGCCCCGTCGAGGATGCGCTGGGTGTTGAAGAGGACGTCGCCGGTGAAGAAGATGCGGCGGTGTTTGTGGTGGATCTCGATGCCGGCGGCGCCGGGGATGTGGCCGGCGGAGTGGAAGGTGAACTCGATCTCGTCGCGCGCGCCGGAGAACTTCTTGGGGTTGTTGAAGCCGTGCGGGAAGAAGCGCGGCGCCACGCGGTCGATCTCGTCGTGGGTGAAGAGCGGGTAGTCGGCCACGCCCTTCTCCTCGCGCTCGCGCACCATGACGTTGGCGGAGTTGTGCAGCATGCGCTCGATCAGCATGTGGCTCGGCAGCGTCATGACGGCGGGCGTGTCGGACTGGTCGCGCATGAGCAGCGGCAGCGAGCCGATGTGGTCGAGGTGGCAGTGCGTGATGAGGATCAGGTCCAGCTTCACGCCCTGCAACGGGCGGAGGTTCGGGGCGGCGACGCGGCCGACCTTCTTCGGGTGCAGGCCGCTGTCGATGACGAGGTGGAAGTCGCCGAGCTGGACGTAGAGGGAGTTGGCGCCGATGCCGCCGTCGGCGTTGAGATCAATGAGCTTCATGCGGTTGGGACCAGTCAGCCGCCTGGAACAATCATGTCAAACGCGGGGATGCGGACAAAAATGCGCCGGCCGGCCTCGTCGAGGCCGTGGAAGCTGCCGTGGGCCCGGCCCGAGCAGCTGCCCACGTGGTAGCTGTTGTAGGAAAAGTGGCCGCCCGGGGCGAGGGTGGGTGTCTGGCCGACGATCTTGTCGCCCTCGACCACCACCGAGGTGCCGTCGGCGTTTTCGATGACCCACTTGCGGCCCAGCAGCGTGACGGTGCAGTCGGAATCGTTGCGGATGGTCAGGTGGTAGATGAAGGCATGGGGCCGGTCCGGGGGCAGGTTGTCGCCATGGTGGTAGACGAGCTTGTCGAGCTCGACGCTCAGGCCGCGCAGTTCGTGGGAGTCGGACATGGGAGAGAACTAATGCAGGGAAACCTGAAACTTGAAACCTGAAACCGGAAGATATGGAGCGCGGGCGACCTCGCCCGCGTAACTTACCCCGCGGCGAGGTCGCCGCGGCTCCAGGGTCGAGTCCCTCAGGTTTCAGGTCTCAAGTTTCTCTGTCAGTCCCGGCTTTCTCCTTGCCGTGAAAAAGTCCGGAGCGCACAAAAGCCTTCATCTATGGAAAAGCTCGCCCTGCTCTCGGTCAGTGACAAACGCGGCCTGGTGGAATTTGCCACGGCCCTCGTGAAGCAGCATGGTTTCCGTCTGCTGTCCACCGGCGGCACGGCCAAGCTGCTGGCCGGGGCCGGTCTGCCCGTGACGGAGGTCGGCACGCACACCGGTTTCCCCGAGATCATGGAAGGACGCGTGAAAACCCTGCACCCGAAGATCCATGGCGGCCTGCTCTGCCGGCGCGACAAGGTCGAGCACCTGGCGCAGGCGCAGAAGAACGACATCGCGCTCATCGACCTCGTGGTGGTGAACCTTTATCCTTTCGAACAGACCGTGGCGAAGCCGCATGTGGAGTTCGAGGAAGCCATCGAGAACATCGACATCGGCGGGCCCTCCATGCTGCGCAGCGCGGCGAAGAACCACGAGAGCGTCACCGTGGTGTGCGACCCGGGCGACTACGACGCGGTGCTGGCGGCGATGGGCGAGCCCGCGAAGCTCGGCGAACTGCGGCGCAAGCTCGCGCTGAAGGTCTTTCAGCGCACGGGGGCCTACGACACCGCCATCGCGAAGTATCTCGAAGGCCAGCAGGCCGAGCCCGATCTCGAGGCGCTCAGCGGTTTCCCGGCGAACTACACGCTCTCGCTCAAGAAAGCCCAGAGCCTGCGCTACGGCGAGAATCCGCACCAGAAGGCGGCGCTCTACGGGACCTTTCACGAGCATTTCCAGCAGTTGCAGGGCAAGGAACTGAGCTATAACAATATTTTGGACATCACGTCGGCGACCTACCTGATCGGCGAGTTCGAGCGGCCGACGGTGGCGATCCTCAAGCACACCAATCCGTGCGGCGTGGCCAGCGCAGACACCCTGGTGGAAGCGTGGGAAAAAGCCTTCGCCACGGACCGGCAGGCGCCGTTCGGCGGCATCATCATCGTCAACAACACGCTCGATGGCGCGCTGGCGAAGATCATCGCCGAGATCTTCACCGAGGTGATCATCGCGCCGCGCTTCAGCGACGAGGCGCTCCAGATTTTCGGCAAGAAGAAGAACCTGCGGCTGATGATCGCCAAGGAAGGCCTCGGCGCCGATGCGCTCCAGGAAATCCGGTCGGTCATCGGTGGCGTGCTCGTGCAGGACCGCGACCGGGTGCTTGGCAACGTGAAGGACTTCAAGGTCGTGACCAAGCGCCAGCCGACGGAGGAGGAATGGAAGGCGATGATCTTCGGCTGGAAGATCGGCAAGCACGTGAAGTCGAACTCCATCGTCTATTGCCGCGGCGAGCAGACGCTCGGCGTCGGCGCCGGCCAGATGGCGCGGGTGGACAGCTCGCGCATCGCCGTCTGGAAGGCCGGCGAGGCGAAGCTCGACCTGAAGGGCTCGGTCGTGGCCAGCGAGGCGCTCTTCCCGTTTGCCGACGGCCTGATCTCCGCCGCCGAGGCCGGCGCGACCTGCGCCATCCAGCCGGGCGGCTCGGTCCGCGACGAGGAAGTCATCAAGGCCGCCGACGAGCGCGGGATGGCGATGGTCTTCACCGGCATCCGGCATTTCAAACACTAGGCCGGTTAAACTTCCGCTTGGCGCGCAGGGCGTCACGGATATAGTTTCCCCATGACGAAGCGAATCACGTCCCTCGGCCTGTTGTTTTCATTGTTGATGCTGGCCGGCTGTTACACGGTGCCGGAGACGGGACGCAGCTCGCTCATCATCCCGGTGGTGGACGATGTGGCACAGGGAGCGGCGGCCTTTGCCGAGATCAAAGCCAAGGAGAAGATATCGGCTGACGCGCTCGCCAACGAGCGGGTGCGGCGGATCGGCCGGCGGATCGCCACTGCGGTGGGCGAGGCCCTGCCGGGAGCCAACTGGGAATTCGTGGTGTTTGACGCGCCCGCCACGGTCAACGCATTCGCTCTGCCCGGGGGCAAGGTGGGCATCTACACCGGCTTGCTCGACCTTGTGGAGTCGGACGACGAGATCGCCTGCGTGATGGGACACGAGATCGCCCATGTGACCGCGCGACACGGCGCCGAGCGCGTCTCGCAGGGTTTGCTCGCGGCCATGGGTGGCCTGGTGCTCGACGCCTCGACGAAGGGAAAGAAAAACCACGACGTGCTTCTCGTCGGCTACGGTCTGGCGTCGGCCGGCGGCATGTTGGCTTTTTCCAGGTCGCATGAAAGTGAAGCCGACTACATCGGCATCCGCTATGCGGCCAAGGCGGGCTACGATCCGCGTGCCGCGGTCAGTTTCTGGAAGAAGATGGCGCAGGCTGCTTCCCCCGGCAAGATGCCGGTGTTTCTCTCCACCCATCCCTCGCACGAGCGGCGGATCGCGGACCTGCAGCGATGGGTGCCGGAGACGCTCCCGCTTTACGAGGCGGCGAAACAAAAGTATCGGAATTAAGAGGGATGGGGGAGGAGGCAGGCGGCAATTCCGGCAGAACTTGTCCGGCCCAAGTCCGTCTTGATTCTTAATTCGTAATTCATCCTTCCTTCTTTAATTGGCTAGCCGCGCCGCGGAAGATGTCCTAGGTTGCGCGACATGTTCGACCCCGTTGAAAAGCTCAAGGAATACGTGCGGCACGCGAGCGTGTCCGCCGACCCGAAGTTCAAGGATGGCATCGCCGGCGCACAGCAGTTTCTGCTGGCGCTGTTCAAGGACATGGGCTTTGCCGCCGAGGCCGTGCCGACCGCCAATCACGCCGTGATCGTGGCCAAGCGCGAGGGCGACCCGAAGTGGCCGCATGTCATCATCTACGGACACTACGATGTGCAGCCACCCGACCCGCTCAAGGCGTGGAACACGCCGCCGTTCGAGCCGACCATCCAGGGCGAGCGCATCTATGGCCGTGGCACGGCCGACAACAAGGGCCCGCTCATGGTGCATATCACGGCCGTCGCTCGCCTGCTGGAGAAGAATCCCAACCTGCCGTTGCGCATCACCTTCGTGGTCGAGGGCGAGGAGGAGATCGGCAGCAAGAATTTCAAGACCTTCCTCCAGACGAACAAGCACCGTCTCAACGGTGATTTCATCTACATGTCGGACAACGGCATCCTGTCACCCGACCAGATGATCGTGACTGTCGGCCTGCGCGGCATGCTGGCGCTCGAGATCGAGCTGACGGGGCCGAAGTCAGACCTGCACTCCGGCATGCATGGCGGTGTGCTGATGAACCCGCTCCAGGCTCTGGCCGAACTGGCCGCCTCCCTGCATATGCCTGATGGCCGCGTGAACATCCCCGGTTTCTACGACAAGGTCGTCGAACCCGAGCAGTGGGAACGCGAGCAGTTGAAGAAGGCAAACCTCGATCTCAAGTCCTACCAGGAATTCCTGGGCATTTCGCAATTCCACACGCCCCCGGGCTATACGCCGTTCGAGGCGATCCGCTTTCAGCCGACGCTCGAGTTCAACGGCTTTACCGGCGGTTACCAGGGCGAGGGCACCAAGACGGTCATCCCCAGCAAGGCCAGCTGCAAGATCACCTGCCGGCTCGTCCCGAACCAGACGCCGGGCAACATCGCGGACACCGTCATCAACGCCATCAAGGCCCGTTGCCCGAAGGGAGTCAGCATGACGATCACCCGGCAGCATGACGCCACGCCCTATGTTGTCATCCCGCCGGACCGCTCGAACACGCCCAAGGACCAGTCCCCCGCGCTGGCCAATTGCTTCCGGGCGCTGGAAAAGGCCGGCACCGAGGTGTGGGGCAAGCCGCCGATCTATCTGCGCGAGGGCGGCAGCGTCGGCCTGCTCGCCGACCTGAAGGAAGTGCTCGGCCTCGACGCCGTCATGATGGGCCTGTTCCTCCCGGAGGACAACCTGCACGCCCCTAACGAGAGTTTTCATCTCGGCGTGATGAAGAAAGGAATCGAGACCTCCGAGCGCGTGCTGGCGCAGCTGGCGAAAGGGTGAGCACATTGCAGGGCGGGATCGCTGATCCCGCCAGGAACGTGATGAGGCGTTCGTTCAAAGGCGGGATCAGCGATCCCGCCCTGCATCACCCATACTTCTTCACGAGCTGCGTGTAGGCGCGGAAGAAGGGATGTTTGGCGCTGTTCAGCAGCGAATAGAAAACTGTCTCCGCGGGCAGGACGGCGCAACCGGCTTGCGCTGCGAGATGTGCGAGCACGGCCGTGGCATCATCGGGACGGCGCGCGCCCACGCAGTCGGTCAGCACTGTGACCTGATAGCCCTCCCGCAGGGCATCGCGGGCGGTTTGGAAGACGCAGACCGGGGTCTCTATCCCGCAAAGGAGAAGATGTTTCGCGCCGCTGGCCTTCAGCTGGGCGGCGATCATTTTGTCGCCGAGGGCGGAGAAGACATCCTTGCCGAGCGCCACGGGGCTTTCGACCTGCGCCAGCAGGTCCTCGGCGGTGCGACCCAGCTTGGCCGGCACCTGCTCGGTGAACACGACCGGCAGACCGAGTCCCTTGGCCGTCTCCAAGGCGAAGGAACAGCGCCAGTGCACGCGCTGGCTGTCGCAGATCGCCGCGAGGAACGCGGGTTGCAGGTCGATGCAGAGGAGGAGAGGGGAAGTCATGACCGCGATGTTTGCGGGCAGGAATAGCGGGACAAATCAATAATCTCCGGCCCGGTTCGCCGCCCAACCCGCCCGGAGGTCGGGTTCCACCTCACTTGTCTGGGCTGAAATACCGCTCGCGTGCCTTCACCTGCACGATTTTCTTTTCCGGCAAAATGTAGGCGGTGAGGCAGCCGCCGAGCACGCAGGCGGTGTCGATGCCGAGCGTCCATTTGGTTCTGGCCACCTCCTCGCGCGGGGTGTGGCCGTAGACGACGAAAGGCGGGCCGTTCCACAGGGTGGACCAGTGCGGCGCATCGGGCAGCTCGGAACGCTTGTGCGGCTCGCCGTCCGGACCGACCACCTGGATGCGGGTGACGATGCGCGCCGGCTGCCGCTGCCAAGGCTTGTCCGGCAGGAAGCCCCCGTGCACGAACACCACGCCGAGTTCCGCGTCCTCATAGGTGAGCTTCATCGACTCGAGGTAGTCCCAGTCCTTGCCGCTGAGCTGCTTCATCGTGTCGTAGTCGTATTTCTTCAGGTGCGAGGGGTCGTCGGTCTTGCGGAAGTTCAGCAGGCGCAGCTCGTGGTTGCCCATCAGCGAGACCGTGGCGTGTTCCCGGGCCAGGCCGACGACCCGGTCGCTGTCCGGTCCGCGGTTGATGAGGTCGCCGAGCAGGACGACGCGGTCGTCCTTCTTCAGGTCGAGTTTTTCCAGCAGGTCCTCGAATTCCCGGTCGCACCCGTGGATGTCGCCGATGGCGATGAGTCGGCCGCTCATGGGCAGTAGCGAGTAGCGGATAGCGGGTAGTGAGTAGAATAGCTCATTCAGGCGATGGAGATAGGTTGCGGCGGGTGGGTGGCCATCTCGTTTCTACATTCATAAAGACCAGTGCAGGGTTCCTTTGCCGGATGCTCGCTACCCACTACTCGCTACTCACTACTTCCTAGATCAATTTGCTAGCTTTCCCGGACCCCGAAGGTAAACAAGAAAACGCCCATGGAGTTAACTCTTCACCCAATCGCCACAAAGTGTTTCGTCAGCGGACGCGACTTTCAGGAAAACGACCGTGTGGTCAGCTACCTCGTGCGCGAGGCCCCGACTCCCGGGCAGACCGGGGAGGAGATGGCCCGGCGCGACCTGCTGGAGTCGGAGGACGGGCGCTTCATGCCGCCGGCCTTCGTGTATTGCCGCTGGGTGGTGGCGTTCAAGCAGCGCAAGGCCGACGAAAACCCGGACCTGACCCTCAAGCTCACGGCCGAGAACCTTTTCCTTACGCTGGCCGATCCCGCCGGCGAGCCCAGCGCCACCAACACGCCGCTGCTCCAGTTCCTCGCCCTCATGCTGGAGCGCAAGAAGATCATCAAGCCCCGCGGCCTGTCCGAGGACGGCTCGCGCAACGTCTACGAACACCGGGCGACCCACCAGCTCTACGAGGTGCCGGTCGGCGAGCTGAACGTGGAGTTTTTCCAAAAGATCCAGGAGCACCTCGGGGTGCTGGTCGGAACTCCCAAGCCCAAGCCGGAGGCGACGCCCGCGGCAGTGGTGCCGACAGCGGAAACGGCTCAGCCGGCTGGCCCGAGTTAAGGACTTTCCTGCGGCGGGGATTTTGCTAGGTTGCGGGCCATGCCGCACCGCACCCTGACGATCGATGAGCTGGCCGACCACCTGCATGTGGCCCGCCGGCATGTCGAGCGGCTGATCAAGGAGGGCGATCTGCCGTGCACGATGCGGGGCGGAAGGATGCTGTTCGTGCAGGACGAAATCGACGACTGGGCCTCGCAGCGACTGCTCCGGCTGCCGGGCCAGAGTCTGGACTGGTATCACAAGCGGATGATGCCGGCCACCAAGCTGCTTTTCCCCCGGGCCGCGCTCATCCCGGCCCTGCTGCAGGTGGAGCACATCGACCTTACGCTTGCGGCGAAGACCCGGGCCGCGGTGATCGGTGAAGTGGTGGGCCTGGCGGAGCGCACGGGCTGGGTGTTCGATCCGCGGGAGTTGCGCGACAGCGTGGAGGAGCGCGAGACCCTGTGCTCGACCGCGCTGCCCGGCGGCCTGGCCATGCTGCACGCCCGGCAGCAACGGCCGTTCCGCTTCGAGCGTTCCTTCATCGTGCTGGGCCGCACCATCCAGGCCATACCGTTCGGGGCGCCCGACGGCCGGGCGTCGCGCCTCTTCTTTCTGCTCTGTTGCTCAGATGAAAATGTTCATCTGCACACGCTGGCGCGACTGTGTCTGCTGGCGCGGAAGACCAAGATTTTGGACGAATTGATGGAGGCGCCCGATGCGGCGACGGCGTATGCTCAGCTGGTGGCGGCGGAAGCCAGCCTCCTGCCGGCGGAGGAGCCGGTGGCGGCGAAGGGCAAGGGACGAAGGGGCAAAGTCTCGACGTAGGGCGCCGCTTGACGGCGCCCGGGGATTGACGGTGGCTTTCGGCTCCAAAGGGGCACCGGCTTCGCGGTTCGACGAGCTCAAGGCTCTGAGCGGAACTCATGCAGTTGGACGGCCAATCTCCACTGGAGAGCCGCGCACCAAATGGTGGAACCCGTCCTCCGGACGGGTTGTTGGACGCACGCCAAGGCAAAACCGGTCCGGAGGACCGGTTCCACCCACATCAATTGCATGATCCCGGCTGAGCGAGTCGAAGGGCAGCCGGTGATGAACTGCGGCTGGAAGCCACAGCCACGCGGGCGTCGTCGAGCGACGCCCCTACAAGAAACTAGGAAACCACTTCGATCTGCTCGGCGGAGCGCTTCTGGGCGGACTCCATGAAGTATTTCTGCGCGGCGAAGGCGGCTTCGCCTTCCTTGCGGACGGGCGGAACATAGGTGCCGTCGGGCTGCAGGACGCGGGCGTCGACGTTGTCGCGGAGCTCGGCGGGGAGCAGGTCCTTGAGGATGCGGTCGCGCAGTTCGGGGACGTAGACAGGGAAGAGCGCCTCGACGCGGCGGAAGAAATTGCGGGTCATCCAGTCGGAACTGCCGCAATAGAGCAGGGGGGCGGAGTCGTTCTGGAAGTAGAAGATGCGGGCGTGTTCGAGGTAGCGGCCGATGATGTTGCGGACGCGGATGTTGTCGCTCAGGCCCTTCACGCCGGGCACGAGGCAGCAGGTGGCGCGGACGATGAGGTCGATCTGCACGCCGGCCTGTGAGGCGGCGTAGAGGTTGTCGATGGTCACCTTGTCCACGAGCTTGTTCATCTTGGCGATGATGCGCGCGGGCTTGCCGGCGGCGGCGTTGGCCGCCTCGATGGCGATGAGCTCCTGGATGCGGGAGTGGAGGTTGAACGGCGCCACGAGCAGGTGCTTGAACTCGGGCGAGCGCGCGAAACCCGTGAGCGAGTTGAACAGCTGCGCGACCTCGGCCGTGATCTCGGGGTTGCACGTGAGGAGGCTCAGGTCGGTGTAGAGGCGGGCGGTCTTCGGGTTGTAGTTGCCCGTGCCGAGATGGACGTAGCGGCGGATGCCGTCGCCTTCCTGGCGGACGACCATGCTGCACTTGCAGTGGGTCTTGTGTCCGACGAGGCCGAAGACCACATGCACGCCGGCCTCCTCGAGTTCGCGGGCCCAGCGGATGTTGTTGGCCTCGTCGAAGCGCGCCTTGAGCTCGATGAGGGCGGTGACCTGCTTGCCGTTGCTGGAGGCCTCGATGAGCGCGCCGATGATCGGCGAGTCGCCGCTGGTGCGGTAAAGCGTCTGCTTGATGGCCAGCACGCCCGGGTCGCGGGCGGCCTGCTGGACGAAATCCACGACCGGCTGGAACGAGTCGTAGGGATGGTGCAGGAGGATGTCGCCGGCCTGCATGGCGGCGAAGACGCTGGGCGAGACGCGGAGGCCCGGCAGCTCGGCCGGGACGAACGCCGGGTATTTCAGGTCGGGCCGGTCCACCAGATCCGCCAGGCTCATCATGCGGACGAGGTTCAGCGGGCCGCCGAGCTTGAAGACATTCTCCTGGGACAGCTGCAGGTGTTCGCACAGCAGGCCGAAGACCGGCTCGGGCACGCCGGCCTCGATTTCCAGACGCACGGCGGCGCCGCGGCGGAGGTTGCGCAGCTCCTCCTCGATCTTCTTTAAGAGGTTCTCCGCCTCCTCGTCGTCGATGTAGAGGTCGCTGTTGCGGGTGACGCGGAAGGCGTGGGCGCTGGTGATGCGGTAGCCGGAGAAGAGGGCGCTGGCGAAGAGCTTGATGATCTCGCTCAGGAAGATGAAGGTCTGCGCGCCCGACCGGTCCGGGCTCACCTGCACAAGGCGGGGCAGGATCCGCGGCACGGGCAGGATCGCCGTGTGGTTGTCCTGTTCCGGGGTGTCCGGGTTGTCGAGGGAGACGATGACGTTGAGCGTCTTGTTGCCGATTTCCGGGAACGGGTGAGACTGGTCGATGGCCAGCGGCGTGAGGACGGGCAGAACCTGCTTGGTGAAATATTCCTCGACCCAGGCGCGCTCGGCGGCGTTGAGTTGGTCGCCGGTCTTGAAGGTGATCTGCTCCTTCGCCAGCGCCGGCACCAGGAGTTCGTGCCAGCACTTGTATTGCTCCTGCACGAGGCGCTTGATCTCGTCGAAGGCGCGCTTGAGTTGCTCGCGCGGGGAGAGACCGTCGATACTGGCCTCGCCGCCGGAAGAGTCTTTCTGCTGGAGCAGGCCGGCGATGCGGATCTCGAAGAACTCGTCGAGGTTGGAGCTGACGATCGCGAGGAACTTGGTGCGCTCGAGCAGCGGATTGGCCTCGCTCTGGGCCTGTTCCAGGACGCGGTGGTTGAAGGCCAGCCAGCTCAGTTCGCGGTTGGCGTAAACAATCTTGCCGCCGCCGGCCACCGTCTGGGCGATGGACTTGCCGGTCTTGGCGGTGATCTTGGTGGAACGCTGCTTGACGCGGGGAGTGGGAGGCATGGCGGGTGGAAATGAGATTGATAGCCGCAACCACGGACCGGAACCAGCGTGAAGCGGTTCCGTCACGTGGATTTAACCTGCCGGCTCAAAGTCTTTGGCAAGGAGTTGGTTAATACAAATGTCGTCGTAGGGGCGTCGCTTGACGACGCCCGGATATTGGTGGTCGACCGCTTGCGCGGACGCGGGCGCCGTCAAGCGGCGCCCCTACAAGAAAAAGCCCCGCCTTGGCGGGGCTTGGACTGGCAATTGGATTCCGCCTTTACGCGCCGACCAGCGTCAGATCGGGATCGAAGCTGACCGCCAGGCGGTAGACCTGGCCGGGGCGCATGATGAGCGGATGGTCGCGGGTGAACATCTGGACGTAGTGCAGCTTGCCGTAATTGGTCCGGTAGACGGGGTCCGCGCTGACGACCTCGGTCTCGGCCCAGTTGGCCTGAAAGTCGTCCTTGAGCACCGTGCAGCGGTGGCCCAGCGGCCCGAGGGCCGGCGAGTTGCCGAGGCGGTATTTCGAGTGCGGCGCGCCGATGACGAGGGCGAAGCGGAACTTGTCGAGCTGCACCTGGTTTTTGACCGTGTAGGCGAACTCGGCGGAGATCTTGCTGCCGGTGAACGTCCACTGGACCTTCACGCTGCCGAGGCCCTTCACGATCTCTTCCTTCTTGTTGATCAGCTCGGGCTGTTCGTAGCGGAAGTAGAACGCGTTTTTCAGGCCGAGGCCGGTGACGCATTTCTGGCCGTAGAAGCACGGGAGGGTGACGTTCTCGCCGAAGGTGAGCTCCGGCACCATGACGGGCAGGTAGAAATTGTTCGGCCAGTCGAGCACGCCGGGGCAGTGCGGGAAGGCGAGGTTGTCGGCGGTGCAATCCACGCCGGAGCTGACGAGCGGCAGCTGGACGTGCAGGCCCGACTCGGCGTCACGATAGAGGAAGAGGCCCTGCTCCTTGCGGTTGCTCTTGTCGAAGATGACGAAGCGGCCGCTGGTGCGGATGGGGTCGGCCTTGACGTTGTCCGGCATCTGCACGGTCTGCGCGAGGCGCGCCCACTGGCAAAGGTAGCGGGCGGCGTCGAAGTTCGCCATGCGGGTCGTGTGCGACGGCATCGCGGTGCGTTCTTCGTCACGGACGTCGAGGAAACCGTGCTCCTGGTCGAGGTAGGTCTGGAAGAAATAATAGAACAGGCGGCGGAGGATATCGAAATACTTGTTCTTCTGGTCGTCGGGTATCCAACCGTCGCGCAGGCCCTGCAGGATGAGGGTGATGCAGTGCATCTGGCCGTAGGCGCCGGCGGAGCGGCCGTAGGCCCAGCCGAGACCGTCCGCGCGGACGAGGTCGGGCATCATCTTGATGTATTTCTCGGCGTAGGTGCGGAGGGTGGGGAGCTTGCGCTCGCGGAGGGCGGAATTGGCGTGGAGCTGCAGCGCCGAGCGGGTGAACGCCAGGGTCATCACGCCGTAGAGATTGAAATGGCCGCCGATGCCCTTCTCGACGTCGTCGAAGAAGCCGGCGGAGCTGGTCTGCTCGATACGCTCGGCGAGACGTTCGATGAGGCGCGAGGTCTCGTCCTTCTTGGAGAGGCCGAGGCTGTAGCGGCAGACGGCCTTGGCGATGTTGAAGGCCTGCCAGTAATTGTCGTAGTCGCTGCGGGTGAGCAGGAGCTTGTCGAGACGCTGGCGCGTTTCCTCGACGAGGCGCTCCCAGACGACGTTGCGTTCCTTGGAGGGGCTGAAGGAGAGGAGGCCGAGGGAGGCGTAGGCGAGGCCGTTCTCGACGGCGGGCTCGGTGAAGGCCTGCGCAGTGATGCAGCGGGCGGAGAGGTCGATCAGGTCGTAGCCCTTGAGGGTGGTCTCGCCGGTGGCGCGGTAATATTCGCCGAGGGCGAAGGCGACATGGCCGGGCTCATCGAAACGGGGGCTTTCGCCGGTAATGGGAGTGACGGTGCCGTCGGCATTGATGGCGTCGAGGTTGTGGCTCAACATCGACCTGGCCATATCGAGACATTGCTCGGAGAAGCTGTTCATTAAGTGAAAATTCGTGTCAGAGGGTGAAAAACGGAGGGTAAGGTGTCTCGACTTTGAAAAGCCGGGGCAAGAGTGAAGTTACCGGGCGATGAGTTTGATGAACTCGGCGTTGGTCTTGGTCTTTCCGAGGCGGGTGACCATGGTGTCGGTGGCCTCCTCGATCTTCTGCTGCACCAGGGCGCGGCGGAAGAAGTGGATGCCCTCGAGGGTCTTCTCGTCGAGGAGCAGCTCCTCCTTGCGGGTGCCGGAGGAGGCGACGTTGACGGCCGGCCAGATGCGCATCTCGGCGGCCTTGCGGTCGAGGACGAGCTCCATGTTGCCGGTGCCCTTGAATTCCTGGAAAATGACGTCGTCCATGCGGCTGCCGGTCTCGACCAGAATCGAGGCGATGATGGTCAGGGAGCCGCCGTCCTCGGTGTTGCGGGCGGAGGCGAAGAGCTGGCGGGGCCGCTCGAGGGCGCGGACGTCGAGGCCGCCGGTGCCGGTGCGGCCGGAGTTCTTGGCCGTATTGTGGGCGCGGGCCAGACGGGTAAGGGAGTCGAGCAGGAGCACGACGTCCTTGCCGGCTTCGACGAGGCGTTTGGCGCGCTCGATGCAGAGGTCGGCGACGCGGATGTGGTTCTCGACCGGATCGTCGTTCGACGAGGCCCAGACCTCGCAGGGAACGGTGCGCTTGAAGTCGGTGACCTCCTCGGGGCGCTCGTCGACGAGGAGGATCATGACGTGGCACTCGGGGTGGTTTTGCAGCACACCGAGGGCGATGTCGCGGAGATAGGTGGTCTTGCCGGTGCGGGGCGGGGCGACGATGAGGCCGCGGGTGCCCTTGCCGATGGGGCAGAAGAGATCCATGACGCGGGTGGTCATGCGACCGTCCTTCAGCTCGAGCTTGAGCATCTCGTTCGGCGTGATGGTCGTGAGATTGGCGAAGTCGATGGCGCGGCGCCGGGCCTCGATGTCCAGGCCGTCGACCTTCTCGATGAAGCGCACCTTGGGGTTGGGGAAGCGGTCATCGGGGGTCGCCGTGGCGGTGATGATGCTGCCCTGCTGCAGGTGGAAACGGCGCACCAGCTCGCGCGGGACGAAAGGATCCGTGGGCCGGCGCTTGCCGTGCTTCGACAGGTCGAGCAACTGGCCGTTGCGGCTGTTGTCGATGTCGAGGATGCCTTCGACGCGAATGGTATTTTCCGGCGGAGCCGGGGGAGGGGTGGGAGCTGGCGACGCCTCAGGGACGGCCGGCGGATTGTCTTTATCCATACAAATCAGGTTGTCGGAGCTGCCTAGGCTTGACCGAAGAATCCGTCACGGACATTGGTGAAACTCCTTCAGCTTCAACCCCAAAAAGAGGAGAAACTAGTGACGGACCAAACGATTACCTCAGTGTCTCGGGAGAGTCGAATTTTCAAGCCCTCGGCCGAGTTCAAGAGCCAAGCAAACCTTGGCAGCTACGCCACTTACCGTAGGCTCTACGCTGAGTCTGTCAACGCTCCAGAAAAGTTTTGGGCCAGAATGGCCAACGAACAGCTGGTCTGGCGGAAGCCTTTCAAGCAGGTGTTGCAGTGGAAGCCGCCCCATGCCAAGTGGTTCTTGGGAGGCAAGTTAAACGTTACCGAGAACTGTCTCGACCGCCACCTCGGCACGGCCCGGGAAAACAAGGCTGCATTAATTTTTGAAGGTGAGCCCGGCGACGTCCGCACAATCACCTATCGGCAGCTGCATTTTCACGTGTGCCGCATGGCGCACATTTTGGAGAACCGCGGCATCAAGGCAGGTGACCGCATCGCGATCTACCTGCCCATGATTCCCGAGGCCGTCATCGCGATGCTCGCGTGCGCCCGCATCGGCGCCGTGCATACGGTCATCTTCGGCGGGTTCAGTGCCGAGGCGATCAAGGACCGCATCAACGACTGCCAAGCCAAGCTCGTCATCACCGCGGACGGCGGCTGGCGGCGCGGCAAGGTCATCGAGCTGAAGGCCAACGTCGACAAGGCCGTCGAGGGCTCGCCTTGCGTGCAGTCCGTGCTGGTCGTGAAACGCTGCGGCAATCCCGTCAACATGGTCGAGGGCCGCGACACCTGGTGGCGCGAGGCTTGGGAGGGCGCCCCGAACAAACACGACGCGAAGGCCTTCGATTCCGAGCACCCGCTGTTCATCCTCTATACTTCCGGTTCGACCGGAAAACCGAAGGGTGTGCTGCACACCAGCGCCGGCTACCTGCTGGGGGCCAAGTTGAGTTCGCATTACGTTTTCGATCTCAAGGACAGCGACCGTTATTTCTGCTCCGCCGACATCGGCTGGATCACCGGTCACAGCTACGTCGTCTACGGCTTGCTCTCGAACGGCTCGACCGTGTTCCTCTACGAAGGCGCGCCCAACCAGCCCGAGCCCGACCGCTTTTGGCAGATGATCGACCGCCACGGTCTCACGATCCTCTACACGGCGCCGACCGCCATCCGCGCTTTCATGCGCTGGGGCGACAACTACGTGCTGCGCCACCGCCTCGACTCGCTGCGCCTGCTCGGCTCCGTCGGCGAGCCCATCAATCCCGAGGCGTGGATGTGGTATCACACCATGATCGGCAAAAAGAAATGCCCGAT